>MDSW01190851.1_pt1 | contig 20370 bp, 17 predicted proteins | sample 811171 | NCBI WGS metagenome assembly MDSW01 (sample SAMN05326641, study PRJNA326480) | marine metagenome | isolation source: seawater | place: Atlantic Ocean: North West | collected 2012 | reverse complement strand
CCGATCATATCAGCCTCTGGTGTGATCACACCTTCAGGGCAGCAAAAACCATTCCACTCTGACGGGATTTACCATTTTTCCGGCCGCGTGCACGGCTTTGGGAGCATCCCCTACGTTAATCTTGCCGATCCCGGGGAACATTCTAAGGATATGGCAAACGATAAACCGGAGGAGGCCGTCATGATTGGAGTCGTCGCAAAACTGACAATCCAGGAGGAGAAGGAAGGGGATTTCGAACAGGTCGCCAAAGACCTGATGGCCAAGGTCAAGGCCAATGAGCCCGGTTGCCTGACTTACCAGCTGTACAAGTCCAGGAAGGACGCCAACACCTATATTTTCATGGAGCAGTACGCGTCTGAAGAGGCCCTGAAGTCTCACGGCCAGACGGAATACTTCAAGTCCGTGGGACCGGCTCTTGGCGCGTGTCTCGCTGGCGCACCGGACATCCAGTACTTCGACATTGTCGAATAGGCCGGGCGGGCAGCAGGATGGATCTTTCGTTTACCAAGGAAGACCTTGAATTCCAGCAAGAAGTCCGGAGCTGGATCGAGGAGGCATTTACGCCGGACCTGCGCGCGAAAGCTGCCATGTCGAAGAATGGTTATCTCGACAAGGAAGGTCAGGTCGCGTGGCAGAAGAAGCTATATGAGCGGGGCTGGGTCGCACCGAATTGGCCTGAAAAGTATGGCGGCCCCGGGCTGAGCCCATCTCAGCGCTATATTCTGAACATGGAACTTTCATCGGCCGGCACCCCACCGGTCAGCCCAATGGGCATTTCCATGGTCGCGCCGGTGCTTATGGCCTTTGGATCGGAAGAGCAGAAAGAGACGTATCTTCCGCCGATCCTGCGTTCGGATGTCTGGTGGTGCCAGGGCTATTCGGAGCCGGGTTCCGGGTCCGATCTTGCTTCGCTTCAGATGAGCGCGGTCCGCGATGGCGATGATTATGTCCTGAACGGTTCCAAGATCTGGACCACGCACGCCCAATGGGCTGACATGATCTTCTGTCTTGTCCGCACCTCGAGGGAAGGCAAGGCACAGGAAGGTATCAGCTTCATCATTTTTCCGATGACCCTTCCGGGCATAACAGTGTCTCCCTTGCCGACCCTCGATGGACCGGTGGAAGGACAACAGGAGATCAACCAGGTCTTTTTCGAGAATGTCCGGGTGCCCGTGGCCGAAGCGCTGGTTGGCGAAGAGAACAAGGGTTGGACCTATGCGAAATATCTGCTCCAGTTCGAACGGGGTAATGCCTACGCACCTGGCCTGCGCAACATGTTGCGCAAGGCAAGAAAGATTGCGAGTGTGGAACAATCTGGCGGCGAGGCCCTGATAAGGGATACGGATTTTGTCCGGAAGCTAGCTGCCATGGAGATCAGGATCGCAGGTCTTGATGCCACCGAGCAGCGGATATTCTCGGCGCTTTCAGCCGGACAGGCGGTCGGGCCGGAAAGCTCCATGCTGAAGTGCCAGGGGTCAGACACGCAGCAGGCGATTACAGAGCTTATTCTGGAAGCCACCGGCGCTTATGCCGCGCCATTCGTCAGGGACACATTTGCGCTCACTCGCGGCGGGGCCAATGCGGACCTGCCAACACCGCAATATGCGGTGCCGGTCGCGCCCAGCTACTTCAATTACCGCAAGACTTCCATCTATGCCGGATCGAATGAGATCCAGCGCAATATCATGGCCAAGATGGTGCTCGGCCTGTGAGTCATGTAGCGGCTGGCCTGTCCACCGTCCGAAAGCCCGGCTTCCTGACGCGGGTTGCATATGGTGTTGGCGGTGCAGCCGGCGGCATTAAGAATAACGGGTTCGATTACGTCCTGCTGCTGTTCTACAGCCAGGTGATGGGGCTGGACGCGGTGCTGGTGGCCGCAGCGCTTTGGATCGCGCTTCTGTTCGATGCGGTGTCCGACCCGGTGGTGGGCTACTGGTCAGACAATCTCCGGACCAAATGGGGACGCCGGCATCCACTGATGTATTCGGCGATGGTGCCGGTTGCGATTGCCTACTTCTTTGTCTGGAATCCCCCTGAAGGCCTCGCCGGTATGGGACTGTTCGGGTGGCTACTGACGCTGACCGTTGTGGTCAGGCTGATGTACACCCTGTTTGAGGTTCCAAGCTTCGCACTCGCGGCGGAGCTGTCGCAGGACTACGACTCTCGCACCTCGCTCATGTCATTTCGCTATTTCTTCGCGTGGGTGGGCGGGCTGAGTGTCCAGATCGTCCTGTTCTTCTTCCTCCTCCAACCTAGCGAAGGCGACCCGTCCGGCTTCTTCCACCTGCCGGGCTGGCATGCCTACGGCTTGCTGGGGGCCAGCTTCATCTTTCTTGCTGTGCTGATCACTTCACTCGGCACACACAGGCACATTCCGCATCTGAAGGCACCTCCTGCGCGGCGCAATCTGACGCCTTTGCAGGTACTTGGAGAGATATGGGAAACGGTATCCAATCCATCATTCAGGGCGCTCTTCATCGCGACCCTGTTCGGGCTGCTGGCGACGGGGATATCTGCAACCCTCAATCAGTACATCAATGGATTCTTCTGGGAGTTCTCCAATGAGCAGATTGGAGGACTGACCGTCGCAGTCTATGTTTCGGCGCTGATGGCGCTCGTACTGGCGCCGGTTTCCGGAAAGCTCTTCGGCAAGAAACGCGCGGCTATCATTATTGGCCTTCTGGCCTTTACGATTGCACCTGCACCGGTATTTGCTCGCCAATTTGGCTTGTTGCCTCCAAATGGCACGGACGCGCTCTACACAATTATTCTCAGCGTCACTGTCTTCGATCTCGCGCTGATCATTGCCTATCAGATGCTCGCCGCCTCCATGGTTGCAGATATTGTCGAGGAGAATGAACTCGCAACGGGCAGGCGGTCTGAGGGAATCTATTTCGCCGGGATCAGCTTCATGCGGAAGCTCGCTCAGGGCTTCGGCGTGCTGGCGGCTTCATTCATTCTTGCCGTGGCTTCCATCACACCCGGAATGAGATCGGCGGATGCCAGTGCCGAATCAGTCTGGACGCTTGGATGGGGCTATGCCCTGACCTTGCTTGCGCTGTGGATGCTCATGATCCTGTGTGTCAGCTTCTACAAGATCAGCCGGGAAGACCATGAGCGCAACCTGCGGGCGCTGGCTGAACGCGAGAAAGATGGCACAACCCTCTGAAATCTCTCTGAATTGTCATAATATGCGGAATTGCGTCCCGGCCCGCGCCGCAATAGAGCCATAGTCATGATCCATACACGCCCCATGACAAAACACGTTTCGAAGTTTCTGGTTGTTGCCGGATTTTCGGTGCTTGCTCTTCTAGCCATTGCCCTGATGCCGCTTGTTGCAAATGCGCAGCGGCTGCCGGAATCGCGGGCCGAGATCGATCTGAGCTTCGCGCCGCTGGTGAAGCAGGCTTCGCCTGCCGTAGTGAACGTCTACACCGAACGGACTGTCACGCGTCAGATGACGCCGATGGAGCAGATGTTTTTCGGACGGGTACCGCAAAAGCAGAATTCGCTCGGCTCCGGTGTGATCGTTGGAGCGGACGGCGTGATCGTGACCAACAACCATGTGATAGAAGGCGCCGACACGTTTCGGGTCGTTCTGAGCGATCGCCGGGAATATGATGCCGAACTCGTACTCGCTGATGAGCGGACGGATCTTGCCGTGCTGAAGATTGACCCCGAGGGCGATGTTCTTCCGACGCTGTCATTCGCCGATACGCGCGCGGCGCAGGTGGGAGATCTGGTCCTTGCCATCGGAAACCCATTCGGTGTCGGCCAGACTGTGACCAGCGGGATCATCTCGGCAACGGCGCGGACCGATGTCGGTATATCCGACTATGCCTTCTTCCTGCAGACCGACGCAGCCGTGAACCCTGGAAACTCCGGCGGTGCGCTGGTGAACACCAAGGGCGAGCTGGTTGGTGTCAACACGGCCATCTTCTCTCGATCCGGCGGATCGAACGGTATCGGCTTCGCCATCCCGGCAGAGATGGTGAAGCGTGTCGTCGATGCGGCCATGAACGAAGGCACCTTTGTACGCCCATGGCTTGGCCTTGCGGCTCAGTCTGTCAGTTTCGACATTGCCAAAGCACAGGGGCTCAGCCGGCCCGTGGGTGTCATGGTGACGGAGGTTTATGATGACGGCCCCGCCGACAAGGCCGGCCTGCGACGCGGCGACCTTGTGACGGCAATTGATGGACGGGAGGTCTTTGATGAGAAGGGCCTCAAATTCCTTGCCGCAATCAGAAGCCCGGGCGAGACAGCCAATCTCACATTGCTTCGCGGTGGTCAGATTCAGAATGTCGGCGTGAAGGTTGAACCGCCTCCCGGTGCGACTGAAGCGGACATCGTCCTCTTGGAGGGCCGCAGCGCGTTCTCTGGCGCACGGGTTGTGGAGCTTTCTCCGCGGCTTGCGGAAGAGAATGGTCTGGATCCCTTCCAGAAGGGTTCCGGCATCTATGTGCACTCAGTCATTCGCCGCTCAATCGCACGCAGCTATTTCCGACCAGGTGATATCATCCGTTCCGTCAATGGAGTTTCTACCAAGACGGTGAAGGAACTGAAATCTGCCCTCGGCAAGGACACGGACACCTGGGATGTCGAAATCGAGCGGAATGGCCGAGTCGTCCGCGGTACCGTGAAGCTGTAGCCGCCGGAGGCTCCGCGGCGTGTTTGTCAGCTGCGTGCAAGGCCGTGACTCTGGTGAGTCTCAGGCATTCTTCGCGTGAAGCACCACGGGAAGCTGCTCATACCCAAGTACGAAATTTGACAAAACGCGCTTTGGCTCGCCAACGACTTCGACCCGGTCGAACCGTTTCATGATCTCCTCCCAAAGGATTCGAAGCTGCATCTCGGCGACTCGGTTGCCCATGCAACGGTGAATGCCAAAACCAAATGACAGGTGCCGCCGCGCATTTGGCCGGTCGATCAGGAATTCGTCAGGCCTATCAATGACGTCTTCATCGCGGTTGCCTGAGACATACCACATTACCACCTTGTCGCCCTTGCGGATCAACTTGCCGCCGAGTTCCGTATCCTCCGTTGCAACGCGCCGCATGTGGGCGAGCGGGGTCTGAAAGCGAATGATTTCCGAGACCATGTTCGGGATCAGGGACGGATCTGCGCGCAGCTTGTCGTACTGCTCCGGAAACTGGTTCAGGAAGTAGACGCCGCCGGAGATCGAGTTCCGGGTCGTGTCATTTCCACCGACGATCAGCAGCATCAGGTTGCCCATGAGTTCGATGGGGTTGTTCACCATGTCCTTCGTGTCTTCATTGTGGGCAAGCAGCGAAATGAAGTCGAATTTCTGCGGCTGGTTCGCCCGCTCGTGCCAGAGCCGGGTGAAATAGGTGACGCATTCCGTCAGGTGTTTCATGCGCCATTCCATATCCGCGCCCGCAACACCAACTGCATCGCTGGTTGTTGCGACATCGGACCAGAAGGGCAGCTTATGACGGTCCTCGAACGGGAAGTCGAAGAGCGTGGCCAGCATCTGCGTGGTCAGCTCTACGGATACCTTCTCCACCCAGTTGAACTCTTCTCCGACCGGAAGGCTGTCCAGTATGTTGCAGACACGCTGGCGGATCAGGTCTTCCAGTTCAGAGAGTTGGCTGGGTGCGACGGCCGGCTGGGCCGCCTTTCGCTGAACATCGTGGATAGGCGGATCCATGGCGATAAACATAGGCGGCTGAAAATCATCACTCGGGTCGCCGATCACGATGCTCGGAACGGAGGAGAAGGCCTTGTGGTTCGAATCCACGGCGATGATGTCATTGTACTTTGTGACGGACCAATAGGCGCCAGCAGAGCTTTCCGGACAGTAATGAACGGGTGCTTCCTGCCGAAGACGGCGGAAGTATTCTCCATGTTTATTGTTCAGAAATATCTCGGCTTTTGAGACGTCGAAAGTTTCTAGCGGCAGGCTCCAGGGGTCAGGTATCTTTGCCTCTGCCGTGTGCTGCGTATCGGCCATGCGTTCCTCCCATTTTGGAGAAGAGTACGTGGGAAACCCCAGTCCGCCTAGAGTTTACACCGCTCCAATTGTTGTGCGGTGCAGCAACCTGTCATGGCCCTTGTAGCCACCGGTCGCCATGTGCAAAAGGCACCTGTTGTCCCACATCAGCAGCATGCGCTTCTGCCATTTATGCCGGTATTGGAATTCGGGACGCGTCTGCCAGCGGTAGAGTTCAGTGACGAGTTCCCATGCTTCATCCTGATCCATGTCTTCAAAGCCAATGATGTATCCCGCACAGCCGAAAACGCTCTCGCGGCCCGTTTCGGGATGTGGCCGGATTATGGGGTGGTCCTGCATTGCATTGGCTTCGGCGGAGGGGCGGATGTCCATGCTGCGGTCCGTTGCCCTGTCGGCTTCGCCGTACATTCCGGCGGGAGAATAGGCGTTGCGGGCAGAGTGTATTGCCAGCTTTCCCTCGAGTCTTGCACGCAGCTCATCGGGCATTTGTTCCAGAGCCAGGTGCTGGTTTGCAAACAGCGTGTCGCCACCTGAGGGAGGGATGGTGATGCCATACAGACAGGTGCCCGCTGGCGGCCTTTCCTGAAAGCTCCAGTCTGTATGCCAGCTTTCGGCGAAGATCGGGGCCGTCTCGTTTGCTGACCGCTGGATGGCGATGATGTGCGGGTGGCCATCAATGGGCGCGATGAAGGGATCGTCGCCGAAGGGACCGAAGTAGAGTGTGAAGCGCTCCAGGTCTTCGTCACTCAGTTCCTGATCCGGAAAGGCCAGCACATGGTGCTCCAGCCAGGCTGCGCGAATTTCGGCAACCAAGTCCGCGGACAAATCCTCTGTCAGGTCAACACCGCGCACTTCCGCGCCGCAGGCCTGACCGGATGGAATGATCTCCAGACTCATGATTTTCTCCTCCCGCGGGCACCTTATCATGCCCGGCAATCCCGCATAGAAGGAAGCAATGAGCGATCTTTTCGAAGCTGCCGGCCTGTCCGAAGGCGCACCTCAGCCCCTGGCCGACAGGCTGCGGCCTCAGGTGCTGGAAGATGTGGTTGGTCAGGATCACTTGCTTGGGCCTGACGGGCCTTTGCGCCGCATGCTGGATGCCGGACGGCTCTCGTCGATAATCTTCTGGGGGCCGCCGGGTGTCGGAAAGACGACCATTGCCCGGCTGCTGGCAGAAGAGACGGAACTCGAATTTGAGGCGATCAGTGCGATCTTTTCCGGCGTGAAAGATCTGCGGGCGGCGTTTGACAGGGCTGAGGCTCGCCGCGCGGCGGGTAAGGGCACCTTGCTGTTCGTCGACGAGATCCACCGGTTCAACAAGGCGCAGCAGGATGGATTTCTTCCATTCGTAGAGAAAGGCGTTGTGACCCTGGTCGGCGCAACGACCGAGAATCCGAGCTTCGAGATCAATGGTGCTTTGTTGTCCCGGTGCCAGGTCATGGTGCTGAAGCGTCTGGAGACCGAATCGCTTGAGCGCCTTGTCGTTCGCGCCGAGGCGGCAGAAGACAGACCGCTGCCGGTCGACCAGGCAGCGCGGGCGGCCTTGTTCGATATGGCTGATGGCGACGGCCGGTATCTCCTGAACCTCGTCGAGCAAGTCTATACGTTTGCGAAGCCGGGTGAGGACCTGACACTTCAGGAAATGTCATCGGCGCTTCAGCGCCGTGCGCCAGCATACGACAAGTCGGGCGACGGCCATTACAATCTGATCTCCGCGTTGCACAAGGCCGTGCGCGGATCCGATCCTGATGCGGCGATCTACTGGTTCGCGCGAATGCTGGAAGGCGGGGAGGACCCGCTCTTCATCGCCCGGCGGATGATCGTGATGGCAAGCGAGGATATTGGTCTTGCGGACCCCACCGCCATGATGGTTGCAGGTGAGGCTGCGCGTGCCTTCGAGCGGCTGGGTGAACCGGAGGGGCTCATCCCGCTGGCGCATTGCGTGGTGCATCTCGCGACGGCGCCGAAATCCAATGCGTCGTACAAGGCTTTGAGAGCGGCCCAGAAGGCTGCGCGCGAAACCGGCAGCCTGATGCCGCCAAAGCATATTCTCAATGCGCCAACACGCATGATGAAGGAGCAGGGATATGGCGCGGGCTATGAATATGATCACGACACGGAAGACGGTGTGTCGGGGCAGAACTATTTTCCAGACGGTATGGAGCGGCAGGTTTTCTACAATCCGCGGGGGGAAGGCCGGGAGAAACCGATACTTGAGCGCCTGAAATACATTGCTGAAATTCGTGGCCGGAAGAACAGATAATCATGCGCAACAGGCCGCTGCCAGCTATCAGTCCAGAAGACGTTGCCTATGCCCGCAGTCTCGTGTTGCACGAGGATGCAAGTGCGATCGTGTTTGATAAGCCGTCTGGCCTCGCGACGCAGGGCGGTGGCGGCGTATCCCGGTCGCTGGATGACCTGCTGGTTGCCTTCGCAAAATCGAACGGGAAGAAACCCCGCCTTGTGCACAGGCTGGACCGGGGAACATCGGGGCTGGTCATTGTGGGACGAACCAAGCCGGCAGCAGCGCACCTGTCTGCAGAGTTCGGGGAACGCCGCGCCAAGAAGACTTACCTCGCAATAGCGGGAGGAAAGCTGCCCACTGCGGAGATGGGCGTATTCGAACAGCCGTTGATGAGGGTAGAGGAGGGCGGACGCCCCCGCATGATCGTTACTCGGCCGGAAAAGGCGGGCTCAATGGACGCGCGGACAGACTGGCGGATACTGGCAAGGCATGGCGACAGGGCTCTCTTCGAGCTTCAACCCGCGACGGGCCGGATGCATCAGATACGCATCCACCTCTCGGCAGCGGGCGCTCCGATACTCGGCGACCATTTGTATGGAACGGGCGCCCGTTCGGCCGAACGTCTCATGTTGCATGCACAGGTGCTCCGGCTGACCCACCCGGATGGGATGAAAGTCGTGTATGAGGCGCCTGTGCCGGAGGCGTTCCGCGCGTGCGCGGAAGCCCTGGGCCTTCAGTCTGGCTTGAAGTAATCGCGGTACCAATCGACAAACGACCTGATGCCGGTTTCGACGTCGGTTGACGGTGTATAGCCGGTAATCGCCTTGAGCAGGCTGACATCAGCATAGGTCTGTTTCACGTCGCCGGGCTGCATGGGCAGCATGTTCTTCACGGCCTTTTTGCCGATCGCCCGTTCAATGGCATCGATATAGTCCATCAGGCGTACCGGCTTTGCGTTACCGATGTTTACGAGGCGGTAGGGTGCGAGGGGGCTGAGGGAATCGCCGCGCGATGCAGGCTCGCCGGATACCGGTGGGTGGTCCATCAGGCGGCGGATCGCTTCGACAAGGTCGTCTATATAGGTGAAATCCCGCATCAGGTCGCCGTGATTGTAAACGTCGATCGGCTCGCCCTTGAAGATTTTATCCGTGAACAGAAAGAACGCCATGTCCGGCCGGCCCCATGGCCCGTAAACGCTAAAGAAGCGTAGCAGCGTAGTGGGCGTTCCGTAGAGATGCGCATGGCTGTGAGCAATCAGCTCGCTGGACAGCTTCGTCGCGGCATAGATCGTCAGTGGATGGGGCGCTGCATCCGTTTCCTCGAACGGGAATTTCTGGTTTGCTCCATAAGCGGAGCTGGTTGATGCCATGACCAGGTGCTTCACATCGTTCAGGCGGGCCAACTCTATGACATTGAAGGAGCCGACAATATTCGCGGCAATGTACTCGCGCGGATGGTCCAGGCTGTAGCGGACTCCTGCTTGGGCTGCGAAATGAACGACCATTTCCGGCTTGAAGCTTTGGAAGACGGCTGTCATCTCCTTTTCATCTTCGACACGGATGTCGTGCATCGTGAATGTCTTGAATGGTGTCAGGCGCGCGACGCGGTCATGCTTCAGTTGCACATTATAATACGGTGTATAGCAATCAACGCCGGCAACTTGATGGCCTTCCTCAAGGAGGCGCAAGGCCAGTTCACTGCCGATAAAGCCGGCCGCACCCGTGACGAGAACTCTCATGTCAGCTCTATTCCTTTACCGGTGCGGTAGACGATTGCTTCGGTCCGCACAATAGAAATGGGGCCTTCAACAAATGAAGGCCCCAATCACAGTTGGAATGCGGTCCCGATCAGCGCTCGCGGATGCGCGGACCAATGGCCTGGGCTTCGCCGCTGTTGACGGCGTCAATCGTGGCCAGTTCCTCAATGAGGGCCTGGATGCGTTTGTCTTCTGCCAGCGCGCTCAGCTTTGCGGCAGCTTCAGCGCCTTCAGCAGACACACCGAACAAGGATTCAAGGGCTTCGAGACCAGTGGGGCGGTGTGGATAATAGACAATGCGCGGTGTGACATCCGCTTCAATGCCGGCAAGCTCCTTTGCCTTCCGTATCGCATCCGTGAACGTACCAATCTCGTCCACAAGTCCGCGGTCCAGCGCATCCTTGCCGCTCCACACGCGGCCGCGGGCAATCTCATGAACTTCGTCATAGGTCTTGCCGCGTCCATCCGCCACGATGTTGAGGAAACGGTCATAGCCGCGCTTCAGGGAAGCTTTGACTTCGACTTCCTGCGCCTCGCTGAATGTGTCGGCGCCATATGCGTCGGAGAACTCGCCGCCGACGGTGACCGTATCGAACGTGATTCCGAGCTTGTTGAAGCCGCCTTCAACGGCGAACTTTCCGCCGAAGATGCCGATCGATCCCGTGATCGTGGCCTGGTTCGCGATAATGTAGTCTGCGCCGGCAGACACATAATAGCCACCGGATGCAGCCAGAGACCCCATGGACACGACGACAGGTTTGCCGTCGGCCTGGACGCGCTCGATAGCGTTCCAGATCTGGTCGGCGGCAGTCGGCGATCCGCCGGGGCTGTCGACGCGGAAAACGATGGCTTTGACGCGCTCATTCTCGCCGGCATCCAGAATGGCCCGGGCAATCACATCAGATGCGAAACCGGGAGGTGCGGAGAATGGCGAGTCGCTGCCGCCGCCACCTGTCACCACCGCGCCTTCACCACCGACAACGGCAATCATGGGCGCTTTGATGCTGACAACAGGTGGTGAGTAGCGGCCAAGGTCAACGAATTGCGCGTCATCGCCAGCCTTCTCGAGGGCTGCATCTGCGGCTTCTTCCGGATAGCCTGTATTGTCGAGCAGTTTTGCGGCGATGGCTTCATCTGCCGTCATCGGGCCGCTTTCAAGGGCGGCTCTTACGGCGGAGGCGTCCAGATCCCGATCTGCAGCAATATTCTCGATCGCCGTTTCCCAGAGCGAGTTGGCAAGTACCGTCATCGCTTCGCGATGAGGCTCTGTATAAGATGTCTCGCGATATGAGTTCGGTGCGTTCTTGTATTCGTAGAACGGATAGATTTCCGGTGTGACGTCGATCTTGTCGAGCAGGCCTTTCAGGAATTCCGTTTCAAAGGTGATACCTGGTACCACGAGATCCGTACCCGGCTGGATCCAGATTTCGTCAGCGGCGGCGATGGACCCGTAGGAAGAGGGGCCACCAATACCGAACGTACCTTGCGTATGCGCGATGACGAATTTTCCGGAATCCTGGAAAGCGTGAATTGCTTCGCGCAGTTCCTCTGCCCGGCTGCTGCCGGGACCATAGGTGGCTCCTCTGATAAAGAGCCCCTTTACGGTATCGTCCTGGCCCGCCGCTTCAATCTTGGTCAGAAGGTCGATGAAGCCCGGAGTCTGGGACAAGGCAGCAAAGCCACCGGTTGGCGCCTGATCCGAATATTCGGCATTGAGGTCCAGCGAGAGCACGATGCTGTCGGGTGTATCCGGCTTCGAACTGGCTGCGCTCATCAGGAGCATCATGAAGAACATGAACAGCAGAAAGAAGAAAATGAACATGGCGGCGAGGGCGCCTGCCATGGAGAGGAAGAAGGTTTTCATACTTTGTGGGTCTCCGAACGCACGGGGGAGTCTCTATGCTTATTATCGATATTGTCGATTATCGATAAAAAGTAAAGATGGCCCTTTCAGCGCGCTGTAAAATCGGGGGCGCCTATCCGCTTCCTGCATAAAGCGTCACAATGCATGAGATCGGGTGTTGCCAGCGTCATCAAGAGTGGCTATCTCGGCGCCTTCATTGGGGTGTCGCCAAGTGGTAAGGCATCGGTTTTTGGTACCGACATTCCCAGGTTCGAATCCTGGCACCCCAGCCACATCCTCTGTCATCGAACTGTCAATTCCGACAACGTGGGCCAAAAACAAGGTCCTACTGTTTCGCACCTGTTGCGTTCGTGTCTCCTCTGGATATTTTCTAAACGAATCGTAAAGCCCTGAGTTGATCCCTTGTTCGAGGGTTGTTAGCGTTGATTATAGCAAGTAAGGGCGTTGCGAACCCGGAGCCGTAGTGGCAAAGGGGGAGATATAGAGAGCGGCCCACGCTCCACAGCTCAGGGGAGAGGTCGGGCGTCTCTATTTGATGCGCCTTTCGGCTTCCAGACAAACTTCGGCCATATGTGTGTGTGGTCATGGCATTGAAAGCGGGACGTCCTCACGAGCAGGGCGCCTGATTGTCGAATTTCCCGCGCAATGACTGCGCGACCGTTTGGAGAGTTGAGAGGCAAACCTCATGAAGAAACTTCTGTCACCAGCCCGCGGCGTTCTTGCTGCCGCGCTGATTACGGGACTGGCCGTGCCGGCGCAGGCCCAGCTGCGCGAGGCGCTTAATACCGGCGAGCAGGCCACCCGGCGTGCCGAGCAAGTTCAGGAACAGATCAATCAGCTGGACGACCAGCGGACAGATCTGGTGCGCGAGTACCGCACCGTCCTTCAGCGTACGCAGGCAGCTGACCTTTACGCAAAGCAGCAGCAACTGGTTGTCGAAAGCCAGGAAGAGGAAATCGCCTCGCTGACGGAACAGCTCGGTTCCATTGATGATATTACCGCTCAAACGGTTCCGATGCTTCTTGGCATGATCGAAGATCTCAAGGCATTTGTTGCCGCTGATCTCCCCTTCAAGATGGACGAGCGTCAGCTGCGTCTCGACGCGCTCGATGGTGTCATGGAGACGCCGAACGTGACCCCGGCAGAACAGTATCGCCTCATCATGGACGCCTATCAGGCTGAAATGGAATACGGCCGTACGATCAGCACCTGGCAGGAAGAGATCACGATCGACGGTAACCCGACGACCGTGGACATGTTCCTCTATGGCCGCGTTGCGCTCGTCTATATGGCGCCGAACGGCAAGGCCGCCCGCTACAACCGCGCCTCCGGTGAATGGGAATCGCTCCCGGGCAAGTATGCGTCCGACATCACGAAGGCGATCCGCGTTGCTCAGGCGAAAGCCCAGCAGGACGTACTGTTCGCACCCGTTCAGAAGTTTTCGGTTGAGTAACCGCAGGCTCCAGAGAAATTAAGAGGTCATATCAATGTTGAATTTCAAATCCTCGCTGAAGACTCTGGGCGCAGCCACGCTGCTCGGTCTCAGCTCGCTTGCGGTTTCTGCTCCGGCAACCGCACAATCCCTTCAGGACGTGCTGAACCGCGTCCGCGCCGACTCGAACCAGATGTCCGCGGAAGACCAGCAGCGTCTGCGTGAATTCCAGCAGGACACGGCTGCACAGGAAGCCGCCATGGCAACCGCCCGTCAGGCGCTTGCTGCTGCGGAAGGCCGTGGCCGCGCGCTTAGTGCACAGTTTGACGCAAACGAGGCCGTCCTGGCTGATCTGGAAGATCAGGTTTCCCAGCAGGCTGGCGACTTCCAGGAGCTGCTTGGCCAGTTCCGTACGGCGGCTGGTGAAACCATGCCGGAGATCTCCAACTCTTTTGCCAACTTCGACTATAGCGGCCGCGTGGAAGGCATCGCCGAAATCGCCGAAGCCCGCACGCTTCCGAACCGCTCGCAGCTTGAGCGCCTTCCGAAAGCCATGCTGCAGGAAATGATTGCTCAGTCCGAAGTGAAAACCTTCACGGCGACTGTCGATGGTATCGGTCCGGATGCGTCCAATGCCGATGCGGAAATCATGCGCGTTGGTGTGTTCACCGCGGCGACAACCGACGGCACGAAGTTTGTTGAAGTCCGCAAGAAGGATGACGGCGAGACCTTCCTCCAAGCGTTCACCAAGCAGCCTTCCGGCGCCTTCGCTTCTTCCATGAAGGGGCTGATCAATGCAGGTCCGGACCAGCTTGTCCGCGCACCGGTCGATCCGTCCAAGGGTAACCTGTTCGGCATTCTTGGCGACCTGCCGAAACTTGGCGATCGTATTCAGCAAGGCGGCCCGGTTGGTATGGTGATTGCCTTCCTGCTGGCGATCGGTCTGCTGCTCGGTCTCTACAAGTTCGCCACGCTCTTCACGATGGGTGGTGCAATGCGCAACACGGCGAAAACCCGTCAGGCTGGCGACGGCAACCCGCTGGCGCGTGTCTTCGAAGTCTACGAGCAGAACAAGCAGAACGACATCGAAACTCTGGAACTCAAGCTGGACGAACAGATCCTGCGCGAGAGCCCGCGGATCGAGCGTTTCAATGACATCATCAAGGTTCTTGCTGCTGTCGCACCGCTGCTCGGCCTGCTGGGTACCGTTGTCGGTATGATCATCACCTTTACCGCCATCACCATCTATGGTGCGGGTGATCCGAAGCTGATGGCCGGCGGTATCTCGGTCGCTCTTATGACAACGGTGTTCGGTCTGGTGGCCGCCATCCCGCTCCTGCTGATCCACGCTGTTGTGTCCTCCATGGCACGCGGCAACCAGCAGATTCTCGACGAGCAGGCTGCTGGCCTGGTTGCGGAGAAGGCGGAATCCATGCGCGGGGCGATGGCGTAAGCCATCCCCCTCGTAACACGCGAGGAGTAACCCGATATGGGTTTTGCAGATTTACAGGCTTTCCTCGATCGTGGCGGTCCGGTGTTGATTGCCATCATGGCAGCAACATTCTTCATGTGGGCTCTGATCCTTGAACGGTTGTTCTATTTCAGGTTCGCTCACAAGCAGGTGGCCGCTGAAGCGATTGCGGAGTGGCGTTCGCGCTCCGACAGGAAATCCACGCTCGCTCACTGGATAAAGGACAAGCTGGTGTCTGAAGTCCGCATGAAAGCGGAACAGAATGTCCAGCTGACCAAGGCCATGGTGGCGCTCGCGCCACTGCTCGGTCTGCTTGGTACGGTGACAGGGATGGTTGCGGTGTTTGACATCATGGCCATCACCAGCGGTGCGGACGCCAAGGCCATGTCGGCCGGTGTGTCCCGCGCCACAATTCCGACAATGGCGGGGATGGTGGCGTCGCTGTCAGGCATTCTGTTCACCTCCGGCATGGACCGCCGGGTCAACCGGTCTGTCCAGCAGGTCGAAGATGCGATGGAGATTAGCTGATGCGCGGTCGTTCACACAGACAAGCCGATGAGGCAAACGTCGACCTGACGCCCATGCTGGACGTCGTCTTCATCCTGCTCATCTTCTTCATCGTCACGGCAACCTTCGCTCAGGAAGAGACGATTGGCCTCGAGCCGCCGCCGCCTCCTGCGCCGCCGGACCAGCCGCAACAGCAGGTTCCTGCCATCCTCATCTATGTGGATGAAAGCAGCCTCGTTACGGTCAATGGCCGCCCGACTGATATCGGTTCTGTCCGCGCAAACATTGAGCGGGTGCGGGCTGAAACGCCGGAGAGCCAAGTTGTCATCCAGGCTCACCCACGGGCCAAGAATGGTGCGATCGTTCTGATCCGGGATGCTGCTTACAATGCTGGCTACACGACAGGGGTGAACCTTGTCCTGTCGCAGACTGAATAGAGGAGCTCAGCAATGGCACGCAGAAAACGTCAGGCGATGGCCGGTGGCAGCAGCGCAGAGGATGATGTCAACCTCACGCCCATGCTGGATGTGGTCTTCATCCTGCTGATCTTCTTCATTGTGACGGCCCAGTTCATCAAGGAACCGGGCATCACGATCGAGCGGCCGGATGTCGACAACAAGGCTCAGGCGAAACCGCTGGCAATCCTGGTCGCAATTAATGCAGACAGCGAAGTCTACATCGACAAGAAGATCGTGAACCCGGACGAAGTGGCCTTCACGCTCAAGCAGATGCGTGAAGACAATCCTCGTGGTAAGATTGTCGTTCAGGCTGATGTCGAGTCCGAAGCCGAAGTGCTGGTCGACATCATGGAAACCATCAACAAGCTTGATGGCGCTACCGTGATCGATATTTCGGCCAAGAGAGAATAGGAGGCAGTAACATGTTCAACAGTCCTTTCCTCCGTCTTCTGGTGGCAGTCGGGATCGCCATTCCGATTGTCTACCTGCTGTTCATTCTGATGAATGCGCTAATCAATGTGAAGGAAGTGAAGCTCGACGAAAGTGAGCAGCGCGTCCTTTCAGCGATCACGCCGCAGCAACAGGATAGCGATGTCAGGGTCCGTCAGCGGTCGAAGCCGAAGCGCCTCGATTCTGCACAGAAGCCACCTCCGCCGCCGAAGGTTTCGGCGACCAAGTCGCAGATCAATCTTCCGACACCGCAGATCGACGGTGCCGTGCCGACAGATCTGAATTTGGGCCGGATGGACTCGCTCGCGATTGATCCAGTGGCCATCTCGGACAGGGATGCCCAGCCGATCCGCCCGCCGACCCCGTCTTATCCGCAGCGTGCTGCTGAGCGCGGTATCGAGGGCAATTGCGAAGTGCGTTTCGACGTGGATACGCGCGGTCGTCCGTACAATGTTCAGGCAACATGTTCGGATAGCATCTTCGTGCGGGAAGCCGAGCGGGCCGTGAGCAAGGTGGAATTTGCACCAAAGATCATTCGCGGTAAGGCAGCCGAACGCCGGAACGTCGTGTATCCGCTGGAGTTCACACTTCAGGACTAGGTCCCGGGATTCCCGGAAATTGAAAAGGGCGCTCTTTGGGGCGCCCTTTTTCATTGAGCCACTGCTGCGTCGACCAATGGCTTCTCGGCAGCGGCGCGTTGAAGGAGAGTGTGAGATCCAGTTCAGCATCTCGTCGCGCGAAATTCCCTTTAACATCAAGGCGTCATGTGCTGACCGGGTGTTCGAATCGGAAGCATTCATATCTGTGATCAGGATGCGGTTTCTGCCCCAGGTCATCGATGGTCAGCCGATTGAAACCCATGGAGCCATCTACCCTATGGAATTTCGCCTCAATTCGAAGTGATAAAGATTAAAAGCCTGATGTAATTCGTTGACGCCGAGTGTGTCCAAGACCCATATTCGGTCTGAACCGTATCAAGTTTGCATCGGACCCCTGCGCGCGCAGAAAAAGCCTGATAATGCGCGCAGAAGTCCTTGATCCGGCCGGTCAATTCCGGTTGTAAGGAACTGAACACCGCTAGCCGCGGACAGGAGAGGAAAAATGGGATTTAAAGCGACCCTAAAAGGAGCAATCATCGCAGGAGTGATGGTGGCTTTCGGTTCGGGAGCGGCCTTCGCGCAGGCCTGTGAAGAGACACAGTTCTCTTCCAAGACCGGTGAGGTTTATCTTGCCGCCGAACAGGCCGCGATGGTGAACAAGGATTTTGCCACAGCAGCGCAGAAGATGTCTCAGCTGCGCAGCATGCCGCTCAATTGCTACGAAGAAGGGGCGGTGCTGAAGCTGTCGGCCTATATCAACATTGAGCGCGGCAACCGGCAGGCTGCGGTGAATGATCTCCTGACCGCGCTGAACAAGGGCTATATTCCCGAGGCTGATGCCAAGCAGACCTATTACAACATCGCGCAGATCTATCTGCAGGATGAAGACGTCAACAAGGCGCTGGAATACATGACCAAGTGGCGTCAGGCTGGCGGTGTGCCGGACCGGACGCAGAAATGGCAATTGGCCGTTCTCTACCAGCGCGTCGATAATTTTTCGGAATCCATCCGCTGGGCCGAAGAGGTAAAGCGGGACGATGGTTCGAGCAACTACAAGCAGGAAGTGTATGACCTCCTGATATATCTCTACAACCAGACTGGTGACAAGGCTAAGCTGGCTGCGGTGCTTGAGGAAGTCCTCGTCCGCAATCCGACAGAGCGGAAGTACTGGGATGCGATTGCCGGCAACTATTTTGCCGCCAATGAAGAGCGAAAGGCGTTCGAAGTTCAGAAAGCCATGTATCTCGCCGGCCTTCTCTCGAAGGAAGACGAGATCATGCGGGTCGTGAACTTCTACAACCGCTTCAATGCGCCTTATCATGCCGCCCGTATTCTCGAGAAGGAAATGAATTCGGGTCGGGTCAGCAAGACGCTGGACCGCCTCGAACTGCTGGCAAATCTCTACCAGGTGGCGCGTGAGCACGAGAAGGCCATTCCGGTCATCCAGGCTGCGGCTGATGCTGGCGGTGGCGGCGCGATGTATGAGCGCCTCGGTCGCTCTTATGCCGATCTTCAGAAATGGGATGAGGCAGAGGGCGCGCTTACGAAGGCCCTGAGCATGGGTGGCCTGAAGGATCGCGGGAACGCTTATGTTCTGATCGGTCAGTCCCGTTATGAGCGCGGCGACCGATCTGGCGCACGCGAGTCCTTCCGTCAGGCCAATAACCGAGCCGGCAGCAGCTGGATTCAGTTCATGAACTCCGAAGAGGCGACAGCCGATGCATTGGTGTGCTTCGAAGTTCAGTCGGCCTATCTCAATGTCGAGAACGAGGCGAAGATCTGTAAGCGTCTTGAGGTTCTCGGTGAAGAGAACGTGCCGGAAAGCTGCAAGACAATTCCGGACCGCCTGAAGGCGGCTCAGGAGAAGTTCAACAGCACGCCCGAGTGCCGCGCACAGCGTAGCTGATCGGACGGAACATTCAGACAAGGAAACCCCGGCTTCGCAGCCGGGGTTTTTTGTTCAGGTGTATGCGCTCAATACATCGTCGACAGCGCGCTCGAGATCCTTGACCGTCGCAACATGGCTCATCTGGCTGCAGAGTGGTTGGTAGCGGAGGATTTCGCTGTCTCCCGTCCCCCAGAGCGCTGAGCCTTCCGGATTCAGCCAGATTGTCCGTTTGGCCCGGCCGGTAAATTCGCGGAACAGATCCATGCGCGGGTCGCCATAGTTCGAGCGGCCGTCGCCAAGAACGAGTATGGTCGCGCGACGGTCAATGATTTGCTCATGATTGACCTTCAGATCGGACCAGGCCTGGCCATAGCTGGTGGAGCCCATGCCGGCCTGGCGGAGGATCTTTTCCATCGCTACATCGAAGGAACTGTCTTCCAGAAGTCCGTCCACAGCATAAAGCCGGTTCGAGAAGGCGAAGGCGTGCAGGTCCGGCACGACATCTTTCATTGACCAGAGTAGCAGCAACAGGAAGCGCACATACTGCGCGACCGAACCTGAGACGTCGCAGATTACGATGATCTTCGGCCGGTCGCGACGCTTTTGCCGCCAGACGACGTTGAACGGAACCCCGTCCATTCCGGCATTGGCGCGCATGGTGCGGCGGATATCCAATTGGCCCCGGTTCTTCTTGCGCCGCCGGCGGGAGTGCTTGACGGCGAGGCGCTTGGCGATCTTGGCGATCAAAACCTTCATCCGCTCCATATCGCTCCGGTCGAGCGAGGAGAGGGACTTGCTGGCGACGTAGTCTTCGCGGAACTGGCGGGTTTCACCAGCTCCAAAAACGTCGAAGGCCTTTTGCACGCGTTCCCGGGCGCGCATTGTAAGGTCACGGCGGATATCGATCAGCTGATTGGCTTGCGCTTCGGATTCAGGCGAGCGCCCCTGCAGGGCTTCGAGCAGCCGTGTCTGCAGCCCTTCGCCGCCCATTTGCTTCACCATCTGCTGGGCATAATAGGCAACCTGCGTCGAAAATCGGATCTCATCCACGCCCGCAGCGTCGGCCGCTTTTTCAAGTGCGACAGAGATGGCCGCCTCGTCTCCGGACTCCATCAGGTCAACAACATTCCCGGGATCAGTCACCGGTGACCCGGTGGACTCATCCTGCAATGTCTGCGCATTGCCTGCCGAAGCGGATTGTTCCTGCCGAGAAAAATAGAGGTCGAACAACTCGTCGAAGGTTAGCTTTTCTTCCGGCGATTTCGCGAGCACACAGCTCAGGGAGTCCTTGAGCAGACGCCTGTCGGCATATCCGATCAGTGCAACGGCGCGGGCCGCATCAATAGCTTCACCCGTGGAGACGCGAACGTCCGATGAACGCAGCGCACGGATAAAGTTTGTGATCTGCCGGTCCATGGGCTGTCTCAGCTGAGGTTTGGATATCCCGACCCGGTTCGCCCGCCGGATTTCGCGCTGACGGCTTCCCGCACAAGCTTCGGCACGTCGGGCGATACAAGCGCAATATCGCTCTCATGCTTAAGCAGGACATTCAGCGTATCGCGCACAAAGGCTTCGTCGAGAGATCCCGCGTGAAGCAGCAGAAGCGTCCGTGCCCAGTCGACCGTTTCGGCAATTGATGGTCGTTTCTTGATGTCTATTTCCCGGACGGCCTGAACAAAGCCGACGAGCTGGCCGAGTAGTGTATCGGAGATGCCATCCACGCGAGCCT
>MDSW01196223.1_pt1 | contig 20372 bp, 17 predicted proteins | sample 811171 | NCBI WGS metagenome assembly MDSW01 (sample SAMN05326641, study PRJNA326480) | marine metagenome | isolation source: seawater | place: Atlantic Ocean: North West | collected 2012 | reverse complement strand
TGCAGCAAGATGAGTTTCTGTTTGGTCTACATTCGCAACTCTATCAGATTCTTCAGCAATTTTGAACTGTTCTTGGTCTCTTTCATTCATTTTTTTAGGCTCTTTAAGAAGGGTTTTGATTCGATTTTTACTAAAATTTCTAGCGCTTAGAATTGCTCTGAAAACGTTTACTGGTGGTCCATCAACTAATTTTGCAAGCTCTAGAATATCGGAACCACTGTCATATTTTCGCTTCAATTCCTTTTTTCGATTCATTATTCGATGATGCGAATAGACTGACTTTTCTTGATTAATTGCTGCTCGAAGAGATAGTGCCTGTTCAAGGGTGATTGGAAAATCTTCGATAATTTTTGCAATTTCTCCAACCTCTTCATCCGATAAGAAACCGAATTCGCCTCGCTTTACTACCAATTTTCCAACATTTTTCTGAACTTCTATTGGGACAGGATTTACCGGCCATTCTATTTTGATCGTTCTTGGAGCAGGCTCAATTATGCTTGGGATCCCCATCGCTCTTGGTTTTACGTTAAATCGTCTTATGGCTCTACGACAGGTTGCTTCGTCACGTGAATCCCATTCACCTGTTTCTCCGTCCACAGTGTTGCCTATTGTCGACCATCTATGAACACAAGGGCTCAATTGCTTCAAAGAAAAGCAAGACCTGGTTGTAATGGTCCAGCAAATCTTGCCTTTCCAGCAATATCTTCTCCATCTCCTGCTGCAAAAGCAACTACCTCATTCACTCCAATAGTTTCAGCAATGAAATCTGCAGCTTCTAAGATGTATGCTGATTCATCAAATCCTGATGTTACCAACATTCTCTCTCCTTCACTCAGAGAGAATACTCTTCCTCTCGATTTTTTATTCCCAATAGTAACTCCTCTCCAAAATTGCATCAATTCCCCTCTCATTGTTTCTTCTTGGAAAAGTGGATATGATTGAATAAATGATTGACCTTGTTTCATGAAATCAAAATCTTGTGCATGTAGTTTAATTGCTTCAATCATGAGTTTATTTTTCCATTCAGGAGATGTTTGTATTACTAATTTGGTCACAGGAGATTCAGAATGTCTTTCTGCTAAACCTTTGACATTCCGGGCATTATCGATTAAATTTCTAAGAACCTTTTCTGCGGCCAATATTTTGACATCATTTTCAACTTCAGTGGGTGATGTAAATGTATAGCTATTGTTGATTATCGTTTCAGCCAACATACTCTTCCTCCCAATTTGTTGATTCCACTCCTCCGCAAGATGGGGTGTTGCTGGGTACAACATATAGCCCCACCTTTCCATATAATGTTGAAGTGTAACTTTCCCTACTCCTCCTCGCCTAATTGCCCATTGAAGGTCACTCAGCATATCGAAGTGACTTACCATTACTCCTTCTCTAATTCTAACTTCACCCATTGACATCAGCCATTTTGAAAAATTAGAGCGGGCTTTAGCAGCCAACCACGAATCCATTGGTCCGCTTTCTTCCTCTATCGAATTAAGCAGATCCAATGTTCCGAAAATCTGAATCATTTGGCGATGGTTTGCTTCAACTGCTGAATCTGACCAATCCATACCCGCTTCTGGGTTGGAGCCAAACAGAATGAATAGTCTCACTGTATCTGCTCCAAATCGCTCAATCATGTCTCCTGGGCTAACGGTATTTCCTAGTGACTTACTCATTTTTGCAGATCTTGAAGTTAAATTTTCATTGCATTGCGGGCATTTTTGTCCAGATTTATCGACATGATATTCAACATTGCAGTGTGTACAAAATGGAGTAGGAGCATTGACCATTCCCTGGCATACCAATTGCGAAAATGGCTCAGAAACATCGTTCAGTCCAGCATCTCGAAGTGCTTTCGTGAAGAATCGAGCATAGAGGAGATGCATTACTGCATGTTCAATCCCTCCAATATAGAGGTCGACTCCATTTTTCATCCAATAGTCTGCATTTATCTTACTGAATGGAGTTGATTGATTCATGGCGTCTGTGAACCTTAAGAAATACCAAGACGAATCATAGAAAGTATCCATTGTATCTGTTTCACGCTTTGCATCAGCGTCACAATTGGGGCATTTTACATTCACAAAAGCCTCATGAGTAGCTAAAGGATTGCCCGTAGGATCTTCGGTGAAGACTACATCTAAGGGTAGTTGGACTGGTAAATCTTCTTCGGGAACTGGAACTACTCCACACGACTCACAATGGATGAAAGGAATTGGAGTTCCCCAGAACCGTTGACGACTAAGCAACCAATCCTTTAATCGATATTGAACGGTTCCTTTTCCATTTTCTTCATTTTCAAGTGTTTGAATTACAGCTTGTTTAGCATCATCACCAAACAATCCATCAAATCCATCTCTTCCAGATTTTACCATCCATCCTAATCCCTCAAATGCTCGTCCCGTGGCTTTTGGTTCCTTTCCTTCCTCCTCAGCTAAGACTTGCCGAATTGGAATATCATATTTTTTTGCAAAATCGTGATCTCGTTGATCATGACCTGGAACCGCCATTACAGCCCCAGTTCCATAGGATGCGACAACGAAATTACCTGCGTAAATTGGCACTTCCTCTCCAGTCAATGGATTGAGAGCATAGCGTCCTAAGAACACACCTTTCTTTTCTCGTAGCATATTGATGCGATCAAATTCCGACATTCTAGCACATTCGTCTGCAAGTTCTCTGAATGCTGCTTCAAATTCTGTGTTTTTAACAAGAGTTTCACAAAGCGGATGTTCAGGGGCTAAAGTCACAAAGGTGACTCCGAAAATTGTGTCAGGTCGGGTTGTAAATGCCTTGATGATTTCATCACTTCCTTTGATTGGGAAGTGAATATCTGCACCATGTGAACGACCAATCCAATTTCGTTGCATAGCCTTAACATTCTCTGGGAAACCAATGTGTTCTAATTCATCAAGTAATTCGTCAGCATATTCGGTCATCTTCAGAAACCATTGTGCCATATCCTTCTGACGAACCTCACCAGCACATCTCCAACATCGATTGTTCTTCACTTGTTCATTTGCTAGTACTGTATCACACGGATCACACCAATTTACAGGTGCAGTTCGGCGTTCGACTAAACCCATTTCATGGAATTTTAGGAAAATCCATTGATTCCAGTGATAATAAGATGAATCACTTGTGGCTAATTCTCTTCGCCAATCGTAGGAGAATCCCATTCGATTCAAATCAGCCCGAATACTTTCGATGTTTGACCAAGTCACGTCATGAGGGTGCCCTCCAATTTTTTTTGCAGCATTTTCTGCAGGCATCCCAAACGAGTCATATCCCATCGGATACAGTACATTATACCCTGATAATCTTTTGAATCGAGCCATACTATCGCCGATACTGTAGTTTCTTACATGTCCCATATGCATGTGCCCTGAGGGATATGGAAACATTTCAAGGCAGTAGAATTTCGGACGTTTAGTATCGACTTCAGAATGGAAAACTGAATTTTCTTTCCATCTCTGTTGCCAGTTCAATTCAATCTCTTCAGGGTCATACTTGCCCATCTAACATCCCCTCCTATATCCCGTGGATTGCGCCTTCCTTCTTGAAATCGGTGGGAAGATTATCATTCATGAGGCAACTGAGTACTTTCTAAGAGGAAAATAGCTTCACGGGTGAGGCGGTATCTGTACCTCAGTCCAACTTTATCTCTTTCAATCAATCCATATCCCTCTAGAGTCTTCAGATGATGGCTGATTAGTTGTTGACTACTTTCTAAGCGATCAGACAATTCCTTTTGACTTAGGTTTACAATGTCATTTCCTGTTGCATCTAGGAGATTTAGTATCCTACCTTGTAATGAATTGGGATCTGGAGTAAGGAGTGGTACAGGGAGATTATCTTCATCAAGTCGACTATCAACTGTAGAGGGATAATATCTCATCATTCTACCATCTCTTCTTCTCCAAAGAAGATCCTGATCTTCTAACACCTTTAGGTGGTGGGCAAGTTGTCCATTACTCATATTTAGTGCACCTAGAAGTGCCCTGAAGTGGACTCCAGGATTAGCAACCAAATAACCTACTACTCTACCTCGTTGAAATTCACCATCGTAATCTCTACGGCGTACCATGCCAATAATTGCAAGTCCTCCATTTAATGCAGCAATACGAATCCATTCAGTATTTAGAACGAATACTAAACAGAATGATAGCAATGAGGTAGTTACAACTACTGCAGTTGCTGGCAAAATGATTTCAACTACTGTCTCAGGGTCTTGCGACTCTGAATTCGAAGCGACTACAGGATCATTAGATGGAGTCCATTGGTCAATTACTTCTCTAACTATGAAACCCGACTCCCATTCTGAACAATGGTTTGAATTTGTGAAAGATGCCTCTGTTGTACGATAAGCACCTTGATCACCAGTAATTGGTTTTAGAGAAGCGTCTTCTGAACTAACCAGTACCTTTTCCTCTCCATTTGGTGTTGTTAGAATCCAACATCCTCCTTCATCTGTTCTTACATGATTCCAAGTACCTTCCAATAGTGAAACAATTAGAATCTCTTCTTGATTATCTGTATCTAATTCCTCAATCACCGGTTCAGATTCTTCTTGAGTATCGGTTTCTTCTATTATCTCAGGCTCGATTGTATGAGTCATTTCTAACATCATCGAAGGATAGGATCGAAGAGTAATTCGAATCAAATGAGAACCGATTATGCTGTCTTCTTCATTACTTTGGAGTTTTATTGGTACATTTTCAAATGAAATTGAGTCCCCCATTTGTAGTGTAGTTGAGGATTCAGTAACCTCGCAAACTTCAGTTGACGATGACTCAACCATGTTATCGACGAATATTACATTCGTTCGAATAACGCAGTCATCTTCCCAAATTAGAGTGAAATCACTCTCTCCATAATTGGTAACAGATAAATCAACCAAAAGGTGATTTTCATCATGAGTTAATGAATCAATCACAAACATAACCTCATCTGTTGACTGTAGATTTGCTCTACATTGTTCAGCAACTAATCCATCTTGAACTTCAAAAGGAACGAATGAGGAAATTCCTTGTCCAATGATTTGAGCAATTGCAACCATATTTCCACCTTGCCAACCGCATCCATTCTCATCGATTGTGGAGATTATTCCTTGATGAATAGAAATGGATGAACTTGGTTGAATTTTTATTGATTCAATTTGGCCATTACAATTACCATTTGTCATTGCGTCGTCATGGACTAGGGCACCCATTTCATTGGCGATATGAATTGATACTGGACAAGAGACATCATATTCAATCGTTCGAGCAATCTCACCATTATTTTTGAGCAGAATTTCATAATCGACATCAGAATTTGTTGGAGCAACGTTGTCTTGAAGTGCAACAGAACTGATTACCAACTCAACATCATTAGATACTTCTTTATCATTCGAAATATGATTCCATTCTAAATGTGTAGAGTCATCGTCTTGACCCATTAGCCAAACAGATGAATATAGAACTCCATCTCCATTTATGTTGTTCAGTGGATATGAGATCCATCCCAAATGTAGAGTTTCTCCCGCGCCAATAGATTCACCATTTCCACATCCTAGATTCGAAATTGAAGTTTCTTGGCCCGTTAGAGACCACATTACATCACAATTTTCCAATCCGGTAATTGTAACAGTATTCATTCCCGAGTTGTAGATTTTAGCTCCAATCAACAAAATATCACTTGATGAACTTGATTCCGCATCCATTGGGAATGGCGCATATGTTGCTTCAAAGTGTAGATTATCAGGAAGAGAAATTTGGTGTCTAACTTCAATTTGGGTTTCTTCGACAATGGAATTTATCCCGACAATTGTTCTAAGAGTGTAACTCCCTTCTGGTAAATTTTCACCATTAGTTGTCCAATCATATGATAGGCTACCCATACCAATAATTTCACCGGAATCTAATGTTTCACCACGTTTTTGATTAGGACATAAACGATGGTCCTCTAAATCGTAAACAATTTCAGAATTTTGATTTATTACTTGGAATGAAGCCATACAACTCGGATTTATTTCGATTGATGCTTGACTAATTCCTGAATTTGAAATGAAGACATCGAAAACTGATTCTACACCTGAAAAGTAGTGTAATCCATCATGCGGCTCCAAACCTTCTGTGTGCGTTTTGATATCTTCTTGTGATTCTGCTTGAACACTAGAAATCACTGTAATTAAGAGAACAATGGCCAGAATCATTGAACGCATACGCTGGCCCATGGTGACTGTACAAACGCCGTCATGTATCAACTGATTGGTACATATGTGTTGTATGATAAACGCATATATCCATCATTCATTTGGTTAATTCATGCTTGAACCAGGTGAATTCCATCGTAGTGTAGATGAAAGTGGAATTGAGGTATGGGTTACACAAATGGGTGGTTTCATGAATATGAATACCGCTTTCATTGATCGTGAGAATGAAATTGTTGCAATCGTTGATCCATTTGATTCTAAAAGATGGGTAGAGGCCTTGAAAGAAGAAGGCTTGACCCCAACTCATTTACTTTACACACATACCCATAGAGATCATGCTGCTGGTTTTCCTCAGATGCAACGTCTTGTTCCAGAATTAGAGGTCTGGGGGCATGTTGAATGTAATCATCCTGGACTTTTGGCACATGTGGTTTTCAGAAAAGTTGGTTTCACCGACCTTTGGGATCACCCCCCACAATCTACTGTTACTTGGTCAAAAGGTAACATATCCTTGATAGTCACTCATTCACCAGGTCATGCTCCAGGACATGTCACTTTTCATGGTCATGGAGTATATCATGCTGGAGATCTTCTCTTCACGTATGCTTGCGGCCGAGACGATCTTCCAGGTAGTAATCCATTGGACCTTTTGAAGAGTATTGCATTTGCTAGAAAACAACTTTTGGAATTACCAGAGGATTGGCGTTTGATTCCTGGACATCGATATGATTGGATAGATGGAACTACACCTGATTGGGTTTCGATTGGGGCTTGCCTAGAGCATAACTATGCCCTCAATTCTCCAAATATTCTTGATTATTAATCAAAGATCTTCTAGAGATGGAATTGAAGCCAAAGCTGCCGCTGCTTCTTGTTCCTGATGAATTTGCCATTGTGGTTTTTCTTCCCAGCCCAATTCTTTTGCTTTCTCAAAATCTCCTTGTTTTGCATAATAATCAGCCCAAGCTGCTCTCCTATCTTCTTCTTCACTAAATGCCTCTTCTTGAGCCTGTAACCTTCTCTGTTCGCTAACATATCTTCGTTTTGCTGCTTGACGTGATACCATCGCCATCAAAATAGCGGACAATAGAAGTGCAACAATTCCAACAATTCCCAATGTTGCAATTTGTACGAAATTAGCTCCTTCTTGTTGCGATTCCTCATTATTTGCTTCTATGATTGCACAGGTTGACCCAAATTCAAATTGATCCGGATCAAATGGACAAGCATCACTTAGATCAGAAGTTCCATCTCCATCAGAATCTAGACAACCCAGTCGATCTTTCCAAGAAGTGCCGGGCTGTGACTTACAGTCGTCAGGTTCGAAAGCATTCTTTGTCGTGTTATCTCCATATCCATCTTTGTCGATGTCTACCCATTGAGATGGAATTAATGGAAAAGCATCTGGTTCTAGCCCAGATGCATTATCTCCATATCCATCACCATCAAGATCGCTCCATTGAGTTGAATCATTGGGAAATGCATCTCCATACTGTTCTCGATGAATAACCTGAATTGAGGTATTTTCATTTGTTTTATTCACCGTTGCTGTGACATTTGTGTATCCGTAATTATCGCCCACTCCATCGAAGTCACTGTCTTTCCATTGTAGTGCATCATCAGGAAAATCATCGATATTATCTGCATATCCATCTCCATCAGAATCTGGACATCCTAATACTCCATCTTCAGTTGATGTCCCTGGGAAATTGGGACAATCATCCATAGTTGGACCTATTTGGTCTGGAAAACCATCTTGGTCAATATCAGTCCAAGCAAACCCATCATCAGGAAACGGATCTTCAATATCTGCAGTTCCATCATTATCAGAATCTGGACAGCCTCTTACATTCGGGTCACTTAACGTCCCATATTCTAGTGGACAAACATCTGCATCTGTACCATCTGGATTATCTCCGTAACCATCAGAGTCAGTATCCTTCCATTGCGTTGGGTCTGTAGGGTACCAATCTCCATTTTCACCACTAGGGACATCTCCATATCCATCACCGTCTGAATCTACACATTGGACCCCATCATCGATGAAAAGATCGGGGTTGTTACCATTCATGTTTTCACCACACCCATCGCCATCTCTATCTGCCCATTGAGATGGATCATCCGGAAATGCATCGAATGAATCAGCATACGTATCTTCATCTCTATCTGGACAACCAAAATATTCTACGTCTTCCATTTGGTTGGTAGTTGCATTGAAAATTGCAGCCCAGAGGCTTGTTCCGAATTGTCCGCATTTATCTGCTTGAAAACCAGACGCATTATCTCCATACCCATCTCCATCAGCATCAACCCATTGACTTGGCTCATTTGGAAAAGCATCAGCAATTCCATTTGGAGATGCTGGGAAATCATTGGTTGGATCAGACCAACCATCTCCATCAGAATCTGGACATCCTAATCTGTCCCAAATTGATTTCCCAGGAACTCCCAAACACCCATCAGAATTAGAAGAGAATGGTTGGTCTCCCACCCAATCTTCATCATCATCGGACCAATGCTCAGGATCGAGAGGGAAGATATCTACATCTGCAATTTGAATTGGAGTCATCGTTGTAATCAATTCACCAGGCCAAGAAGATGGTCTAGCATTGTAAGCAGAACCATGATTTGGATTGTAGTAATTATCCCCATATCCGTCTCCATCCGAATCATTCCATTGTGTAGGATTCTGAGGTAGATAGTCTACTGCACCGTATGCAGGAGGAGAACGAGGATCTGCTATATTGTCGGGATAACTATCTCCATCCGCATCAACCCATTGATAGAAATCAGTGGGATAATCATCTCCCGCATCTGACCATCCATCTGAATCTGTGTCTACACACCCAAATTGGTCTTGGGTAGATGTTCCTGGAGTGTTAATGCATCCATCTGGTTCATTTCCTGAGGGATTGTCTCCATATCCATCGCCATCAGAATCGTCCCATTGGGTACCATCTTCTGGGAAGGCATCATCAGGATTTAGAACGCCATCCCCATCAATATCTGGATCTACAATCCAGTGGAAGATTCCCTCGTCATTCCTGCCATGAGCAGAAATAATGTAATTTCCATCTGGGTGCCAATCTATCCCGTTAACTTGCCCACAATTATTGCCTCCTCCACCACTGTTACAGCTTCCTGGACGAGGAGCACTCAAAGTGTCCAATTTTGTTCCAGTTCTTGCATCAAAAATGTGGATTGAAGCACCATCAGCTTGATAGTAAGAATGACTGAATGCAATTTGGGATGAATCAGGAGACCAAGCAGTATCAAGACAAGATGTTGAGGTCGTGTAAGAGAAAATTTGAGTGCCATTGAGAGCATGATATACACGTGCTCTTGCATTACTTCCACCCCATCCTTCACAAATTGAAACCATATTGCCATCGGGTGACCAAGCAACAGCATTCATGTAACTAAAATTTGGAGTAACTGTGCGGTACAATGTTTGGTTATTTGCATAATATATGTAGAAGTTATCATTTCCTCCAATCAATAGAAATTCACCATCTGGACTGAAATCTACAGAATAGAAATAATCGGATGAACCTGGACTAAAATCAGCAATTTCATCTCCAGTGGTCGCGTTAAATATCTGGACTTGTCCATTTCCATTATTCCCATCTTGATATCCCACTGCCACAATCATTGAACCATCTGGCGAGAATTCTATTTCTCCAGCATCTTCTCCATCGGTATCTGCTGTAAAATCAAGAAGTCCAGAGTATGTGTTGTAAACACGAATTTCTTCGTTATCTGTATGTATAGCAAATCGTTCACCATCAGGAGACCATGCAATATCTGCAGTTAGTGCTCCACTCAATGATACTGTTCTCACGGTATTTTTGGTGGATGTTTCTACAACACGAACTGTTGTACTATCTTGGCTACCCCAGCCGCCTGGATCATTCATCGCTCTAAGATAGTAAGTTCCGTTTCCCGGCATGAAAAGTACAGCTACCATATCTTCGCTTGATGTTATTCGAGCATCTTCGAGGTATCCTCCATTTGCCATCACCCAAGGGTCATTGAGATCGCTAGTCCCATCTCCGTCGTGATCGGGACATCCTTGCCGGTCAATTGTGCTGTTTCCCCATGCGTTTGGACAGTCATCTAACCCGTCCACAACCCCATCACCATCGACATCGGTTTGCCCTGACGCCGAAGCAATTGGAACAAAAAGTACTGAAAGCATCAACAACGATGCGAGAATTGCGGCGGACTGATGTCCAAACCGGGCCATGTCCTGCGGTTGGTTTCCAAGAATAAACGATTGTGGTCATTTTGCATCATTATAGGTTCTCCAGATTGATTTTTTGCGATGTTTTCCGAATCTTTCAATTCAATCGCCCTAGTACTGGAATATATGGAGGTCGAGCCGGACAGGGTCAATGTTGCGGTCGAAGATCGAATTTTACTCCATCTGATGGAGCATGATGATCAAGCGGATCGACATACAGTAAGTGCATCAGTCACTCGAAATGGAATTGCTGAAGCTTGTGCATTACATCCTCCCAATGTTAGTAGAGCTATGAGAAATTTAGATCGTCGTGAACTAGTCAATGTTTTGACCCGCAATGTCCATGGCGATTCTCGAAGACAAAGAACTTGGCAACTCACTGAAGATGGTCGATCAGTTGCCTCCCAACGAATTGTTCGAATGTCATCGATTAGAGTATCCATTCGAAATCAAGAAGGAACCATGTTGACAGTGAGAGCCGATGAAGCGGCTGAACGAATAGATGCTCAGATGAGTTTGTTACAAGTTTTGATGCATGCTCAACATGAAGGCGTCCTTCATTATGGAGACATTCGGTTCGGTTCAGTTCGTCGTTCAACCTCTACTCCGTCGCCAATATCTCTTCTCAAAGGAGCTCATTCAACCTATCATGTTCGCCCTCCAAGTATTCGAAAAATACATGGCAGAGAATCTGAATTGAAATCACTTGATGATTGGTTTGAAGGTAGAGCAGCTGGAATGCTAGTTCATGGAATTGCAGGAACAGGTAAGACTACTTTGATTTCACATTGGACTCAATCACTCTTGGACAGAATGCCAAGTCTTAGACTAATGTTCTACCCTTGTCATCCTTGGGATTCCCCTTTGGGTCTCTCCATTAGTTTACTTCATCGATTGGGTGTTGAATCTAGAAAAGAGGGTCGGTGGGACCCTCATGATTTGTTGGACACTCTTCCAAAATCACCCGGAGCACCATTCGACATAGATTTATTTCGACGTAGATTAATTGAATATCTTACCGATCCTATGGCTCTAAGAGAGAGAATTTTCACTGATCACGAAGGGACATCAGACGTCCCTCCCTATATTTTGTTAGTTATTGACGATGCTCATCATTTAGCGGAATCAGGTCAACATTTGTTTGGAGCGTTATTACAGGTAGCGGAAGTCACACCTCTTCGTCTGCTTTTTGTTTCTCGAACAACCATGTCATTTTATGATCGTAGAGATGTATTGACGAGAGGTAAAATGGAGGAATTACCTGTTTCTGGCCTTAGTCTTGAAGTGGTACGTGATTGGTTGAATAGAATAGATGCTCCAAAGGATGCCGATGCCGATTCGATTCATCGATTGACTGGGGGGCATCCATTGGCATTGGAATTGTTGGAAATATATGGCAAAGTTGTCCATGAAGATTGGTTGAAATTTTTGGATCAAGAGATTTTAGATGTACTTCCTGAACAAGAACGTAGGATTCTAAATTTGCTTGCTAGTGTAGAACGTCCAATTCTATGGGAAGAATTAGGTGAAGCTGTTGGTGCAGAATCATCTCCTCCCAATGCATTAATTGAATCGGGATTGATTGTAGAATTAGAAGATGGAATGTGGTTGCATGATGCAATGCGAGAACGTCTCAGACGAGATCTAGGAGCGATGAAGGAAGCATCATCAAAGATCGAAAAGTAACTTAACCCATATTTCGATTCAACCAGTCATCCATTCCAGCCTTTGGTAGAGCTCCAGTTTGGTTGTCTACAGGTTCCCCGTTATGGAAGAGAATCAAGTTGGGAATGCCTCTTACTCCAAATCTTCCAGCAACTGCTGGATGATTATCTACATTCACTTTTGCGATAGTAATATCTCTTTCAGCAGCGATTGCCTTGAGAACAGGGGCAATTGCCTTGCAAGGCCCACACCATGGTGCCCAAAAATCAACTAGTACCCACTCAGCACTCTTAGTTACAACATCAAAATCCGAATCTCCGGCATCAACAATCTGTCCCATGGTATCACTCGCATCATTCGTATTTCTTACATGTCTATCAATATATGGCCACCACCATAAACAAGATTCACGGAAGGGAAATGAACCCCGTCTTCTTCGCAGAGATGAAAATATGAGGATAACACCAAGCATACTCACTGCTGATTTCACTCGTTTGGGAGAAACTATTGACTTTGCAATCAATGCTGGAATTGATTGGATTCATCTAGATGTGATGGATGGAAATTGGGTTGTTAACCGAACAATCACCTTTGGACCAGCTCTGATTCGAAGTATTCGTGAACGCGTGGGTCCAGAAATTTACCTTGATTGTCATCTTATGGTGACTAATGCAGAAGATACATGGAAACAATATGTGGATGCAGGTGTAAATTTGGTAATTGCTCATATTGAAGCGATTGAAGACCCAAGCACACTAATTTCTAACCTTCATTCATCTGGAGTTCAGGCAGGATTAGTATTGAACCCTGATACAGATCCATCAACAATTTTACCGTATTTATCAGATTTAGATTTAGTTTTAGTAATGTCTGTAGTTCCAGGAAAAGGGGGTCAATCATTTATGCCAGAGGTAGAAGAAAAGGTGAGATTTTTCCGTTCGGCAATTGATCAGCAGAAAGCCAATGGCGGTAGAGATACATTATTGATGATTGATGGAGGGATCAAATCGCACAATGCAAACCTTGTGGCAGATTGGGGAATTGATATTGCTGTAGTAGGAAGTGGATTAATTAACAACAAAGGTACTATTTCAGAAAATTTAGATGAAATTCTCTCTTCAATCAACAATTAAATTCGATTGAATAATTACGAGCATTGAAATCTAACCACATTGAGGGTGAACCATGGTCTCAACTGATTGGGTCACTTCTCAGGTGTTGGAAGTAGTTCCAGATGCAGAAATAGAAGTGGTTGATCTAAATGGAACAGGAGATCATTTCCATGTTCGTGTGATTTGTAAATCGTTTGATGGAATGAGACCATTACAACGCCAGAAACCAATTTTGAATCATTTCAAACCACACATTTCCTCTGGTGATGTTCATGCCTTGGATCTAAAATGTATGACTCCTGAACAAGCTGCACAAGCAGGAGATACTACCTTTCATCCTCATGGAGACGAAAGTCCCTTTTTCGGAGTACACATCCGAAGACCAGATAAGAAGTGAAAATATGACTGAATTTAATTGGACACCTGATGAATTACAAGCAATCGTCGACGAACATCTAATTGTATTGTTCATGAAAGGAACGCCAGAAGCACCTCAGTGCGGTTTTTCTAATCGCGCGGCTCAGGTACTCAATCAGTTGGCTCACCCATATGCTTCTGTAAATATTCTAACAGATCGCATTGCAATTCCATCAGTATGTCAGTGGTCAGATTTTCCAACCATGCCTCAGGTTTTCGTAGGAGGAGAACTAATTGGAGGCTCTGATATTGCTTTAGAAATGCTTCAAAGTGGCGAGTTAAAATCCATGGTTTCTGAGGCCCGAGAATCTAGGGGAATGCCTGGAGATTGGACACAAGAATCCTGATTGTGATAAATATGGCAATGATCCTATGGATCACCCATCGTGATCTTGAAAATGATTTAACTCGAACATCAAGATTAGGAATTTCAAATGCTCTCGAAAATAATGGCCATACTATTTCATGGATGGCACCATCAATATCTGCTGATTTTGTTGTGTATAGATCACAACAAATAGGCTTAGGCCATCGATCATTCACTCAAAGCATTCGAAAAACAATACAAAATATTTCATTACCTGAAATTGCAATTGTAGAATGGACTGCAGTTGAAGGTTCATATCGTGAATTAAAGGCTAAATCTATTCCATGGATATTGATAGATAGAAGTCCACCCACTAGTCGAGGAATTGCTGGTTTTATTCAGCGAATACAATATAGAAAAGCATGGAAAATAGCTCATACCCAAGCAGTAGGAATTGCAGTTAAATCACATCACCATTTTGATTCAACATCTGAAATCCCGTTCGTAATTGTTCCTGGTGGAGTAGATTGCTCACTCTTTGAAATTGAACGTACAGAACGAAAATTCCCTCAATTGATTAATCATGGTTCCATTTCAAAAGTTCGAGAATTGGATAAATTGGTGAGAATGGGTCTAGATGTGTGGTTCATTGGAACAGGAGATGCAGTCAAACAATTGAGAATGATGGGAGCAAGGGTAGATGACGCTTGCTCATCTGAACAAATACCCTCTATTTTGTCTGAAGCAGATATTGGATTGATGCATTTACCAAATAGGACGGAATGGAAAGGGGCGTCGCCACTCAAAGTAAGTGAGTACGCTGCATCTGGAATGTGTGTCGTTTGTTCAGATGTTTCTGGACTTTCCGAATTCCGAGATGAAGAATGGCTATCTTTAGTTCCATTAGGTGATGACGAAGCATTCCTTTCTGCGGTTAATGAATTGTTACAATGTGAAATTAGTGAGATTAGAAAACGTGGAGAATCTGCTCGAATTTGGGCAAGAAAATATCGAGATTGGCAAGTCTGTGTATCTGAATTAGAGAAACTAATCAATCGATCTTTGAATGAATCTGAATAATTTCATCATACACTTTTTGCCATCTTAATTTATCTGAATCTGGGTCTAATCCATCAACATCGTTTGGAGCATTCAAGACCTTTTTTTCCCATTCTTTTCGATCATGAATTTGATTTCGGATTCCTTCTTTCCAAGCTTTTACACTTCTTTCTTTAATCACAATTCCTCCTCCATCGATAAAAGAAGAACAGGCATCAGAAACAATTGCTGGCAAACCAGTTGACAATCCATCTAGTAGAGATAATGGCATTCCTTCATGTTCAGAAGGCATTAGTAGAAAACCAGCACGATTGATTAGAACATCTAATTCTTCTTCTTCAATCCAACCTTTTGCAATAAAGCCGTCTTTAGTTCGGAGATTTTTTGGTAAATCATTTATTGATGTACCAGCCAATTGCAGTACAACATCTATTCCTTCTTTTCTGAGTTCATGAACTGCATTAATTGCCAATGAATGACCTTTGATTTGGCTAGGTCGACCTACCATCAATAGTAAATTCATATCTCTTTTTTCAAATGACGTAGGCGATAATCCGTAACGATATGGATTAGGAACAATTCTTACATCGTTTGAAATCATAGGGTCTAACCACTCTTTCCAGTATTCAGATAATACTACTGGATATACTCCATCTAAACTAAGAATTCTTGAGATATCCTTTCCAATCCAACCTTTTCCAAACCGATCAAATGAACCTGAATGCAAATGAACAATTACTGGAATTCCCTTTCTTTGAGCTTTACGGATTATCTTTCTTTTTCTAAACCACGAAGCTCTTGTTGCAGAATGAATGTGTACTAAATCTGGCTTCTCAGCAAGTTTACCTGCCAGTTTTCTTTTTGCATTATTCCATGCTCTTAGTATCGCAATTACTCCACCATCTGCGTGAGTAGAAAGAACATCTGCACTCCAACCATTTGGTGGATTCTGACGAAGACGACGAATTGAGCTACCCATTCCACCTCTAGTCCGACCTGGACCAACATGCAGGACTTTCCTCATCACGTGCATGGCAGTCGTTCCCCAATCAAAGGCATTGGGGAAAGTGCATGGTTGGACAATCAATCTATACGTGGAATCAAAACCTTGTACTGTAAGGGAGTATAATGTTAGACATCCTAGCCCTACTTCAGGTGTCTGCTGCTTTCATTGGTATTAGTCCATTTGTTTTTCATTGGATACGAATGAAGAAATATTCTAATCAATCAATGAAAATACCTCCTGAACCTAGTTCTTGGCCTTCATTGACAATCGTTTTACCAGTTTGGAATGAAGAGATGGTTATTCAGAAAAAATTAGAAGATTTAGTGAAACAAGATTATCCGAAAGATAAAATGGAGATTCTTGTCATTGACTCAAATTCTTCAGATTCTACTATGGATATTTTCCATAAATGGAACTCTGAACACTCACATGATGTGAAAGTAAAGTCAATTCAAATGCCATCTCGTTTAGGAAAATCTGCTGCAATTAATCGAATTCTGCTTGAACCCCTGGATACTGATGCGATTGTAATTACAGATGCTGATGCATTACTAGCAGATGGGGCATTGAGGAGGATTGGAAGGTGGCTTTCAGATCCGAATATTGGAGCAGTATGTGGGTCACAACAAATTTTAGGAAATTCAGAAAGCAATCATATTATTGATGAGAAAACATACAGATCATTCTATCATGATCTTAGAATAGGAGAGAGCACCGTTTTTTCTTCTCCAATTTTTGAAGGTTCTTTAGCAGCATATCGAAATTCACTGGTGTTAGGTCACCAAATCGATGCGACATACAATGCTGATGATTCTCAATTAGCACTTTTAATCAATAGATCAGGAAGCCGTTCGATAATGGATTCTGAACTTTGTTTTTTTGAATATCTTCCTTCTTCTAAAGAAGCAGCATCAATTAGAAGATTACGACGAGCAAGCGGTTTAGTACATTTATTTTCAAGAAATAAACCAGCATCATTTTCTTCTATCAATCGAAATTTTTCTAGAATAATGAGAATTGAATCATGGATTCATTTGATTATGCCATTATTGGTTTTGATTTCTTTAATATCAATGTTTTTTCATATTTTTATTAGTGCATTTTCAGTAGTTACTGATGTTCCACTTCAAGTGAATCATACAGGATTACTGATTATCGATTCTTTGTTTCTAGCATTCTTGTTGTTTGGAAACAAGTTACGAATTAGCTTAATTTTACGGTCATTTTTCGTTTCACAATGGGCCTTAATCGTGGCTAATTTTGGGATGTATAAGGGAGTTGATTATCGCTATTGGGAACAAGATATCGAATCTCGTAAATCACTCATTGAAAAATAAAATGGGGGTCTGGTCCCTGGAAAGGGCCTTTGAAGGCCGATTCCAAGGACCAAGATCTAATCTGTGCCATTATTGGCTTTCGACGTACGAGTTACCGACTTAAGCGACGGTAACGGAGTTAGTACCAGATAGTACCTGTCCGTTGTACTGGATTGTGATGGTCAAGTCACAGGAGCTTTCGCAAAGGTCAGATCCGTTTTCCTTGATGTATACAATCTCGTCTGATTCCCACTGGGTGTCAGAGTCGCCGGTCTGCTCGATTAAGCAGTCAGCGCCGTCAGCGTTGGTTGCAATTTCGCAGGTGTATACTGAGTCGCCCTTCTCTAGCTTGAAGCTAAGGAAAGCCCAGTTTAGGTTTTCATCTGCGTAGGTCCACGACATCCTGATCATGGTGTCGTCGGTTGCACCTGAAAGGAACGCCGATGCATCTTCTGCATCGAAGTTGTTCAGGCTACCTGCCTCTGGTTGGTCGCTCGCCAGACTGTTTGCCCAGACGTATAGTACGCCTGCTAGCACCACTGTGATTGCAACCATAAGAATGGTCGCGATTACAGGGCTTACAGCCTCATCGTTCTTGTTTTCCATGTTTGTGTTCATGTTTTTGTCCTTCTGCCCCAACTCTAGGAGGGGGCATTCTCCCCATGCCCCTCATTGATATTAATGTGTCTGCCGGCATGTATTACCAAAATATCGTTTACTAAGGTCTTCTGTATAACGTTTTCAAATAATTTATCGAATCTTTTGGAAAAAAAATAACATTTGAAAAATGCATTTTTTTGATCATATTTTGGAGCATTTTGTTTGTAAACAAAAATCAAGCCTACTGCAGGGAAATTTAGGTGTACAGGGCAGAAGGACAGCGTGAGGGGATGGGATGCACTCAACGAAACCTCAGGTCCCTGTACATGTCTAAATGGGTGCAGGGGGGTATAATGGTTTCACTCAATACAATTATGCAATCGTAAGAATTTCTGGCCCACCTTCAGTAATGTGAACTGTATGTTCGAATTGTCCGACTAGTCCCCCGTCTGCACATTTTAGTGCTGCATATGTTTCTATAAATCGAATTGATTGTAATTTTTTAATCAAAGCATTCCATTTTCTTACATGGCTTTCTTCATCTTCATTTGGAAATGGTTTTTCTAGAAGCGGAAAGGCCCATCTTTCAGCAAAAGGAAGAGTGTGATATCTTTCTTCGATGTATCTTGCCATTGTTGCTCCTAATGGCTTAAGTTTCTTTTTTGCTAAGGCTTGTCTTAAGTTGACATTTCCGGTTACTCTGTAAATGTTAGAAGAATCATGAGGTGAAATATTTTCAACCATTCCTGATGAACCTGTAGTATTGAATGGTTCCACAGCAAAAATACCGCCTAATGGAATATTTCCTTTGTACCCGGGATGATTCGGACCACAAGCAAAACTTGGGACACTTACCCCTGCATGTAGATTGAATTTCTCAAGTTGATGCCCACTTAGATTTCTAATCGGTTGAAATCCTGCATCTATGGAAACTTGTTCTGCAGCAGCTCCAACTTCATGCCAAGGAGTTCCAGGATGCATTAATTCAATGGCTGCATCGCGTGCCTCTTTTGCTGCTTTAATTTGATCAGTATGATTTCTCTTGTTACCGATTTCAATCGTAATGGCATTATCAGCAATTGCACCTTTTACGTGTACGCCAATATCGAGTTTAACCAAATCACCTCTTCTTAGTATCATTTCTTCTATACCTTCAGGCGGATTTAGGGAATGGTGAGTGGTATAATGAGCCGCAATATCGTTTACAGATAGAGTACAAGGGAAAGCAGGGGTTCCTCCATGTCGTCGAATGTATCGTTCTGCAGATTCAATTACACTATGCCATGTTTGTCCGGCTTCCATTGTGGAGGATATATGGTCAAGGGTTCTTCGTGCGACGGCTCCAGCGTTCTTCCATCGTTTTAGATCACGTTCATCCATTTATTCATCACCTCAACACTGGATACAATTCCTTCTCTCACTATCTCGGGTTTGTGCTCGCCGGATGAAGAAAGGAAAACGGGGCAACGTATCAATGTGCTGGGTTCTCCTCCATTGCATACTACATCTAATGAATTATTTTTTGATAATCCTAAAGCGTCCGCGGCCTCATTACAAGAATAAAGGGGCAATGTACCAGAAATATTAGCCGATGTTGCAGTCAAAGGCCCTACTTGCAGCAATAATTCCTTAGCTATTGGATGACCAACGATTCTGATTGCTACGGAATCCCCTCCAATTCTTGAATCAAATTCTTCGATTGAGTTTAGAATACAAGTGATTGATCCAGTGGGAAACATGTTAAGGAAATTATCTAGATAATCAGGAATTTCAACAAATTTTGCCATTTGTTCTTTATTTGCAACTGCAATGCTTACAATTTTCAGGTTATCTCTTTCTTTCAATTTGAATAATCGGTCCAATCCAATTTTTCCAGGCCTTACTCCTAAAGCCGGTAAAGTACTAGTTGGATAGATTACTGGATAGTCATCTAGAATTTGTTGAATATAGTGTTCAGGAAACATATTCTCACCTTAGGAGGCGAGCCATTCTCCAATATGAAGTTCAGCTATTTGATTTGCCGTTTCTATATCTGGGGCTCGCACTAGTAATCTTCCTGAGGGATATAGTGTCATTTCAAATTCCCCTTCGAAAGTATGACAGAATTTTGAACGTAATGAGCATGAAAAACCGTAATTCTCAATTCGTTCAACAATTGTTTCTATGGAGATAACTGGTTCATTTTCTGGAACGATTGTGAATGCAGTATCCCCACTACAAACTTCAATTATCGCTCCATCCATTTTCCCCTCTCCCTCTATTCATTGTTTTTCTTTGGTGGTCCTTGAGGCGGTCCAGTCATTGGAGGTCCTGCTGGCGGTCTAGCCATTGGTGGTCCTTGAGGTGGCCCAGTCATTGGAGGCCCTGCTGGCGGTCCAGCCATTGGTGGTCCTTGAGGTGGCCCAGCCATTGGTGGTCCTTGAGGTGGCCCAGTCATTGGAGGCCCTGCTG
>MDSW01204859.1_pt1 | contig 20374 bp, 5 predicted proteins | sample 811171 | NCBI WGS metagenome assembly MDSW01 (sample SAMN05326641, study PRJNA326480) | marine metagenome | isolation source: seawater | place: Atlantic Ocean: North West | collected 2012 | reverse complement strand
CGCGCGTCGCGCGCGGTCGTCGCGCGAGCGCATCCGTCGCCCGCGCGCGTCCGATGATTCCCACCGAACGCGTCGTCGTCGTCGTCGTCGTCGTCGTCATCGCCTCGCGTCCGTTCGCGTCGCGTCCGTCGAGATCTCGTCGCTCGCTCGATCGTCGATCGTCGTCGTCGGTCGACGCGACGTCGGACGTCGTCGACGCGTCGCGCCGTCGCGTCGACGATCGACGATCGAATCGAATCGAATCGAACGCGTCGCGTCCGCGCGGTCGGTCGGTCGCGCGGTCGATCGACGTTCGCGTCGTCGAAAAGTAAATCGACGCGTCGTCGATCGATTTTCGTATCGATCGACGCGTCGTCGATCGTTTCGAATCGACGTCGTCGATCGACGCGCGCGGGACCATCGCGAGGGGGACCATCGCGCGTCGCGCGCGAATCCGCGACGACGACGACGCCCCGCGCGGCGCGGATTCGCCGACGCGCGCGCGCGATGGCGAAGAAAAACGTCAAGGCGGGGATGAAGGCGCGGAAAGACGCGCTGGTGGACATGCAGACGGTGTCGGCGCGACAGACGACGGTGCGCGAGCGCGCGGACCCCTACGGAAAACCCCTAGTAGGGGACGACGACGAGTGAGAATCGCGAACGAATGACTGACGACGCGAGCGACCGGACGACCGAACGCGCAGAATAATAAGAAGAGGACGCGAAGAAAGAATGCGTTTTGGACGGACGAGGAGAAGGACGCGCTCGCGCTCGGGGTCGGGAAGTATGGGACGGGTACGGGACGCGAGGACGACGCGAGCGCGAGCGCGAGGGGGAGACGAGGCGCGAGAGTAGGGGACGGGGGACTGACGCGAACGGCGCGCGCGCTCGATGATTTCGTAGGGCGTTGGAGCATGATTTTGAAGGATCCGGAATTCGGTCGCGCGCTCGCGGCGCGTTCGAACGTTGATTTGAAGGATAAGTGGCGCGCGTCGACGACGCCGACGAAGACGAGGGCGCACAAACCGGGGCTCACGCCGCCGTTGTCGCCGTTGGCGAAGTCTGTGGTTTTGAGTCCGCAAGCGCACAAGCAGGGTAAGCGCAAGTGGACGGAGGCGGAAAACGCGGCGTTAGAAGCGGGTGTGCAAGAACACGGCGTCGGACAGTGGGCCGCAATCTTGAAAAATCCAAAGTACGCCCGCGCGCTCAGCGCGCGCTCAAACGTCGATTTGAAGGACAGGTACCGCTCGGCGAACACGCCCACGAAGTCTGGACGCCCGACATCGCCGATCGCTCCTGATGCGATTAAAACGTACCGCACGCCGGGTTACAAGCCGACCTCGCCTCGCTTCGCGTCGTCGCCGTACTCTTCGCCCCAGGTACGGTCTCCGCACGATCGCGTACGATCGCCGCCCATCGGTGAACTCCGAGACGATAATAAAAGTTGCAGCATCATGTGATTTACGTCTAGTCGTTGTACTACAATCGCTAATTTTGTCTGTGTTAATCGTGACTCGTCGCCATTTCGAACCACTGTCGCAACAAATCGCTTATCGTCGCCGGGAGCTGCGACACGTCTTGCACGAGGACGTAGAATGGAAACGGAAACGAGTCCAAATACTTTTTCATCACCGGTTTGCCTCCCGTGAATGACACACTTTGCATGTTCAGTAGACTGTTTTGGGGATTATCGAGCACGATGAACGCGACGAGTAACCCGCGCTGCGCACCAACTTCTCGCATGCACCTTCGCAAGGCTTCCTTTTCGTGAAATCGACCGTCGGCGATGATGAGCACGAGCTGCTGGAGCTTCGTGCCGCCGCCGCGAATTTGTTCTCGCGCGACGCTCAGTCGCGCAGCCATGGTTTCGAGGAGTTGAACCATTGGTCGATCGGCCAAGGTGTTGTCTTCCGCGAACGACAGCTTGCTCACGAGCGATGGGCCCTCTTGGTCGGTAAACGGCGCGCCGAGCGGATGCAGCGTGCGCACCGCGTTGGCCCCGGCGCCGAAGCCTACGACACCGATCTCTCCGACCTCTAAACGAGCCATGGCGCGCGCCAGGAGAACCATTGACTCAAGAGCGATGTGGCCGCAGTGGTTTTCTGCCATAGATCGCGAGTCATCGATGGCAAGCATCACTTGATACTTGCGAGCCGAAGGTCTCGAACGTCTGAGCCAAATTTTGTCCTTTCTGAAATCGCTGGCAATGTAAGGAATAATCTTCCGCATGTTTAGTCGCTTGCCGGTTTTGTAATCCCCTTGAAGTCGACTTGCAAGCGTTGGCTCGAGAATCAGTCGAAGTTTCTCTGCAAGTTCAGCCGAAAGCGCGGTGGTGAGCTGCTCCAACTTCCGCCACAAGTTTTGCGCGTTGGCCTCGTTGCCCCGCTCTTTGGCTGACTTTTCACGCCATTGCGTAAGACTTTGCTCAGCCTCGATGCGCGCGAGTTCGACGTCTTCCGGCGTGAGCTCGTGCACAACTTCACCTGCTCCACCTAGAGAAGTGTGTTCGAGCTGTAAAGCGATCGTCGACTCTTCACCAGTTTCGCCTTCACCGCCGGCGACGAGCTCTCGCTCGGTCATCGTTTCATCTTCGTCGGCCTCTTCGCCATCGATCGCAGCAGTTTGTGCATCCGTCGATGCAATGTCTTTCTTCGGTTCGCTACTTTTACGCTGTCTCTTCATCGCGGCACTAGCGCCGTCGTCTTCGCGCTCGTCGTCGTTGCCGGGACCTTGATCGCCTTCATCAGTCGCGTCGACCCGAGAGTCTTGACGCATCTCCATGGGCTCGAGGCCTTCTTCGTCTTCATCCTCCGATTCTTCTGGCACGTCATTCAAACTGTTCTTCGTTGCTTGTTCCTCCGTCGCGTTACCAAGCGTCTGAATACCCTTATTGCCTTTACCGTCTTCGTCATCCACTCCGCCTTTTTCCGCAGCTCGCTCGAACTCGTACTCGTCGCCTTCGCCACCGCCGTCGTCCCCGCCTTGGTCTCCTGCGGTATCGTTCTCAGCAGCGTCCCCAACGACATTCAAACGTTCGCGCCAGCTCTTCAACGCGTCACCGAGCGAACGATGCGGGTTCGCATCTTGCTGACGTTGCGGCGGGGGAGGCGTCTTCTTATCTCCATCGCTCGCGGGACCGCCCGTCATCGGCGCGACCGTGCCTTCACCGCCGCTCGCGCCCGCACCAGTGCCTTCACCATCCGCACCGGCGCTCGGTATGTCGGTCGATGACTGTGGTAGGGGCAACTGTCTTCCATCGTTGCCTTCGTTGACGTCGGTATCCATCGCGCCATGCGCCTGTTGCTTCGTTTCTTCTTCTCCTTGACCATCAGATCCTTGCGCGTTGGCGCCCGCTTCACCGCCTTGACCTTGGGTTTCGTTGACGTCTTGATCGCCACCTCCCCCGTCACCTTGACCTTGCGGGCCGCCTTCTTCGCCGTCTTCGTCCATTGCGTCGTCCGCGGCGATGGCATCATCCTGGAGATGATCGGTGGCGCCTTCTTCTTCGTCGTCGGCTTGGGCGACCTCGTCGTCGTCCACGTCCATGACGTCGTCCGTGAGACCACCGTCGCCGTCTTCGTTCATCTCCCCATCCGCGTTTTCGTTTTGTTCATCGGCATTCACATCTTCAGGCGGTGCACCATCGAGTTCCTCGGCGTCTTCGTTTTGCATCGACTCATCGTTGGCGTCGTCTTCCGCGTCCTCGCCTTGTTCGTCTTCCTCTTCGAGTTTCAAGTCGTCGAGCTCAAACTCCTCAGGCTCGGGTAACGACGGGTTTTTTCCGTGATTCTCTTCGACTTCCTCCTCATTCTGCTTACCGTCATCGTTGGCGTCAGGAGCACCGGATTGATCGTTTTCTTTCGGTCGATCCTTCTCGTCTTCGCCGCTTTCTTCGCCTTGATCTGGATCTTTCGGCGGTCCGTCGTCGTCCTCCTCCGCCGCGCGCGTCTCAGTCTCCTGCTTTTCGTCCTGCTTCACGCTCGACCCTTTTTCGTACTTCTCCGGAGCCTCATTCTTCTCGTCATCTTTATCGTCTTCGTCGTTCCACATGCGTTCGTCGATGACGTCGCCGTCGTCGCCATCCTCACCCATTTCCTTCTCCATGTCCTCCCTGGGATCGTCTTCGTCTTCGTCGTCACCGCCCGCGTCGACGTCTTCCATGACACCCTCGAAGCCATTTTGCATCTCTATCCCGCCGTCCTCCTCTTCTTCGCCGCCGCCCTTGTCTTTATGCTCTTCCTCTTCCTTCTCGAGATCCTCCATGCCCAGGATTTGATCTTCGTTTTCAATTTCATCCGCGACGTCCTTCTCGCCTTCGCCCGCGCCCATGCCGGTACCAGATTGATCGTCCATCATGCCACCACCGGCTTCACCGTCGGCTTCTTCAGGTGGAATACAGAACCCCTCCACGGATAAACCAAGGAATAGTGCGGTGAGTACGGACTCGAGCTTGCAGGAAGACTTGTGAAAGTTGATGTACTCAAAGAGAACGGTTCGCACGGCGCTTCGTAACAGGCCCAAAAGCGGAGCGACGGTACCCGCGCGCGCTGCGACAAAGTTTGACACATCTCGATCATCGATGGCGTGCGCTTCGTCGACAATAGATTTGACATCATTGACGACATTACGTACGGCGTGTACGATGTGCTCGAGTCGTTTCGGGTTCATAGCACCGCCCACCGCAGCTTCGTACGTCGTCATAGAGCCTTCGGCTTCTTCCTCCTCGTCTTCACCTTCTGCGACGATTTCACGTTTGATCATGATTGGTTTCGACGAAGCATCGACGCCTTGAACCCAAATCAAAGTCGATTGTACGACAGTTTCGATGTTTTCACTCAGTTTTCCGATGCGCTTTGAAATAGACACGACGTCTCCGGCGACGTTTTCGCCCCCTGGCGAGACGCCGTTCGTGAAGTCCTTTTCAAATCTGGTAACGTCCAAGTCCACAATGGAACGCAAGAAATCCCAGCCAGGCACCGCATTTGCACCATGCATTCCGATATCACCAGTGGTCAATCGTACTTCGGCTTCGACTTGCGCACTCGCAAGTAACTTCTTTACGCGCTTGAAGTCGTCGAAATTTGCCTGGATGGCGGCCACAGCGTCACTCGATGCGACGGCGTTCAATCGCCAAGGTTCCAATGACGGACGATCGTTGCCCACACGTATATCTACACTTTCTAGTGTACACGCGAGGAATGGCTCGAGACGCGCCCGGGCGCGGTGCGCCAGATCTTTGCATTCAGTTAAAGCCGTCACAACCGCGGCCGTAGTGGGTTTTACCTGCGACAGAGGCTCTGCCGCGGAAATCGCCCTGTTGAGTAAACTCACGTCGACACACGCCGTCGCAAAACGATCGATGATATCGCGCTGTTCAATCAGCCATGATTCTGCAAACCGCTGGGATGGAAGATTTCCGTGCGCACTCAATGCGTTGAGCGACGAGTAGGCGATATCGATATCCGCCTCTGCTCCAGCGGCGGCGGAAATCGTAGACCTTTGCGTGCGCAAAATGTGTAACAAATGCTCACACGATAGTGTCGCAATCTCCACTTCGCGACTCGTCAAGTCTGGATTCTGCGCCCCGCGCATAAGCCAGAGACGCTGAATTCGAGCCATTGAACGATAGTAGTACTTGTCCGCCGCTCTAAAAGCATTGGTCGCGTCCTCGCCGAGGATGGCGAGGCATCGAGGTTCCTTCATTGCTTTCTCCATGAACCACATCGTCGCAGCGCGATACTCTACCGGCACAGCGCCTCGAGAGTGTTTAATTCCCATGGCTGGCAAAGTTTTGAGCAAGTCCTGAAAAGCCTTCTTCTTGATTGCCTTCTTCGCTGCCTTGTCGTCTCGAAGCGCATTCGCGCGCTTTGCGATTGTCACGGCAAAGTCATCGAGAGATTCAGCTCCGGCGGTACGCACGTCGTAACCATCTTCGCCGTTCAACGCTCGATCTAGAATAGTTCCCATGCGTTTCACCAGTGATGGAAGGCGCGCGCGGTAAGAGGTTTCATCGACATCAATCGCGGCTGGATGGTATTCCTTTCGGATTTGTTGCGCCACTCGCGAAGACGTTTCGACCGCATTCTTCGTGCGAGCGCTCGCTTTAGCGCACGCTCCGTTCCATGCATCCCGCTGTAATCGTAACGATTCTAGTTCTGCTTGTCGCATGGTGTCGATTTCAGCTTGACGAGCGAGCTTGACGGCTTCGAGCTCCTCTTTCGATGGTTTCGCCGCATTCGGAAGTATCGGAGTCTGAGTTTGTGTACCATCGTCGACAGACAACTCCTTGAAACCTGTTTGTGATGCAGCGGTCTCCAAGACTGGTAGTACTAGTCCATTGAGAGCGGTGTCAAACGCTCGAACGAACTTGTGCAATGATCGCTGATTCGCTTCGCCCTGGACCTTCATCGCGTGATAGCCTCGATCTTCCCATTTCGCGAGCTTGGCGTGATCTCGAAGTTTAATCTCGCATGGTTTGCGAATCGTCTCAATATGTTTATCGACGACGCTCGAAAACTGAGAGTAGTATCGCCAAATGTTGTACAGAACTGCGCAAAGTGCGTCATCGTGGCTGCTGGTACTTGCACCTCGCGCCTTGCACGCGCGCGTTTCGACTTCCAACTCGGCGAAAAAGCACCAAATCAATTCCAATCGCGTTTCAAACTCACCGATTGTCGAACCTTGAAGATATTCTTCCAGTGCAACGGTAAGACTTCGAATCTTCTCAACGTCAACGTTGTGGATTTCATCGTCCGGAGCATCATCGCCAGACAAAGCGCGCGACTTCATCGAGCTGAGTAAACGATAAATGGCAAACCATGTTCGCTTGGCTCGAGATGCGTGTCTCTCGCTACAACGAGCGAGAAGCCGCGGCCAAGTACGAACTTCGCGCGCACGCCAACGAAGTGCGAGCTTTGCACATTCGTTGAGCTCATTCTTAAGCGATGTGTGCTCTGCCGAAGACTCCTCCCAAATCTGCGCTCGAGCGAGAAGGAGCTCGATACCTGTCAAACCAGCCTTCACTGGGCCCAATAGCGGCAAAGAGAGCATTCGATCGCATAATTCGGCGAGTTGCGTCAAAAGAGGGTGTTCTGGCCATTCGTCGAGCAGTTGCGTCAGCCTTCGTCGCGCCGCCGCCACGGGAGGAACGATAAGCGCCATTTCTCCTGGGCATCCGCCGACGGTGAGCTCGTCGTCGAGCGCATCTGCCGCTGCGTCTTCATCTAGCTCGGCTTGACTTCTCTTCGTTCTCGCTCTCAGCGCTTCTTCTTCCTCTGGCGTCGCTTGCGATTCGTACGGTGACGTGCCAAGCGTATCAACCGAAAGCGCTGGGCGCGACACGGCGGAATACTCCAACGCCACGCGGAGGGAGTGCCCGAAGCGCGACGCATAATCGACGGCTACTGGAAGCGATAATTGACTCGCTTTCAAGACAGATATTCCTGTGTCATACGACCGCGCAAACTCGGACGCGCGTAATGCTTCATCGGTGTTTAAATTTCGCACGTATTTGCCATACTTGGTCAAACGCATTGATTGAACAATCTTCTCCTGGGCGCTCAATGATTCCTCAGTCGAGTGCGCAGGCGCACCGCGAAGAGTGGCAAGAGCCGCGTAGTGAACGTTCACAAGCTCTTCAGCGAGTTCACCTTCGAGGATGCCGGCTAAGCGTGCTGCGCGGGTGATGTCCACTTCGTCATCAACCTCTTGAGATTTTGGCTCATCTTCCACGCAATCGTGCTCGAGCATCAGGGGCGCATCCGGCGCATCCTTGAAATCGGCGAAACCTGCGGCAAAATCCTTGAAAGCGATGCGATATGCGCGCTCCTCCGTCTCTTGGTCGTTCGCTTCCGTAGATTCATAGGAGCTTGGACCCTTGGTGGCTTGTTTGAATATTTCGGTGGCGAGCCTATCGGCCTCTGCGTCTTCTTCTCGACAACTGTCGTAGAGCGCAGAAAACGCTGCAAAGCATTTGCTCAAACGTTGCCAACTCTTCATGCTCAGCGCACCTTCGCGACGAGCTTCGGACAGAGCACTCGTAAGCGCAACGCGTAGCGCACCTAGCTCTAAATCGCCCGATTTCGGGTTGGACGGAAGATGCGCTGCCGCCGCATTCTCCGCACTACTGAGTGCTCGTAGCACTCGATCTTCGCTAAGCATCAGCGCTGCTGAACCTTCGTAGGCGGCGTTGACGACCGTCGGGAACGAAAACAATGCGACCGCGGCGGAAACTATTTCGCCGTTATTTTTCATGCGCGCACGCGCGGCTTCGGCGGCGAGAGCGACACCACGGCGAATCTCGTACACCGCAAGTTGAAGCGGTTGCGTCATATCGCGGTACGACGAATACTCATCATCCAATAGCGAGCTCCACTGCGCGCTCGATCCGAGCCACGTCTCAGCTTCCATGATCGTGGTTTCATCTGGCTTGAGTGCAGAACACTTTTGCAGCAGCTGAAGCAGCCTCTGCGCAGAGGCCAAACCTTCGCGGAACTGTACGACGACACGGCGAAGCGCGGCCCATCGTGACGGCGTCGGGCGCGGAAGGGCTAGAGTCCTTAATCTCTCGCGCTCAGACGAAAGACGTTCACCAAGTTGTACGCAGTCAACTAAACTCTGAGCGTCGCCGCTCGGCGCGGATGGCGTGCGTTGATGCCAAGTAATTACACCGATGAGTGGCTGGACTTCGCGCTCGAGCGTCGTGTCCAAATGCCAGAGCTCTGTCCGCACGGTGACAGCTGGATCGGATAACCCGGCTGGAAGCAGAAGATTGAGACGAAGCACACCAAGAAGTGCCCATGCAGCGCCGCGACGCCCCTTGTCGCGCGCGCCAGAATCACCGGAAAGGGTTGCACTTTTCACAACATCTTTGTGCGATGCTCCCTCGCACACCGCGACAATCAAAGGCTCGAGTACGGCTTCACGCATAGCTGCGAGCGGCGAGTACGCATCACACAGATGTGCGCATGCTGTTTTAAGCATTTTAATTGTGCGCGCAGCTTCGTTCGCCGTTTGCATCGCACCATCGCTGACCAACTTCATCATCGCATCGACGGCATTCACCAGTGCGGTAGCGCTTTCGCCACCGTCTTCGAGCAACGTCACATGGCTGAGCAGCATTTGTGCGGTTAGCCCTGCAAGCGAAATCCAATCTTCGATTGATGCATGCACGGGGTTTGCGCGCTCGAAGCGTAAAAGCCTTGATGCCATGCGCAACTGTACCATACGAGGCAAACGCTCGGCGCAGCCAATATTGGCGTCCGTCACAATGCCGGACACGAACGCCGTCGCCGTGGCGCGTTCAAATCGAATCGGTCCCGAAGCGGATGCCCAAAACGATGACATTGTACTTTCGGACGACGCGTCAGCCTTAGCTTTGGGTAACAGCGCGCGAGGAACGCCGTCAATGGCGTTATCCCATTGCGATGCGTGCCAACGAAGCCACATATCGTGCAGATGTTCAGCTAGCCCTTGTGACTTTTCAGACGCGTTGGCGCCGGACGCATCACCGTATAACCAGAGTAAATGACGATGCGCTACAAAGTCAGCGGGTGATCTTGGGGATGCTGCGATACCGAACGTGACTCCTTGTGCTGCGAGCATCGCTTCGCTTTTACTCATGACCTTTCCATCACGTTCGGTCATTAATCGTGCGGTCAGTTGGCTGAGAAGCTTTGACTGCGATGAAATTGACCAAAGCTCGGCGATTGGATTCAGCGTGGAGTGTAGCCGCGCAACAGCTTCCCACTTTAACGCCCAGGCAGGAAAACCAAGCGCTGGGTATGCCGGTACGGCTACGTCAGCGATTGCCCCGAGTTTCCATGGCTCATCTTTATCGATAGACTTCAAAAGCTCTTGCGCCGGTAAATCAGAGATATGCCGTCGCTCGCGCAACTCGCTGTTTTCGTCGTCCATTGATATTTCCATGGCAACACCGGATGTTTTCGCTCGATCAGCGCATTTCAAACCTAGTAGCCTCGGGATTTCACCGGCTTCGACTTCCATTTCGGAGCTCGTCGAGATATCTGCGTTTGCCTGGATGTGCGTCCACGCGAAGAAGCATAGTCCTTCCAATGCAGCAGATCGTAAGCCTACTCCGGCACCGAGTGCCGCGCACGACGCCGCAAATGTAGACTCGCTCAGAGACGTTTCACCTCCGAATCTTTGCCTCGTCAATAAATGATCAAGATCTGACGCAAACGTCGAGCGCACTTGCAAGGCATGACAAATATCACGTACGTTCTTTTCCATATCGAATAGTGTCGACGTCTTAGGCAGGGACGGTCTGCCGGCGTACTTCCACAAAAGAGGATCGATGGGTTTACCGGGTGGGATTTCCAGCGCTTCATCCATAATTGCGGCAGCGCTTTGCAGTTGCTCCGTGATTAGGCTGCACGAGTCAACACCGACGCTCCAATTTTCCAACACGACGGCAAACGCTTCGCGAACTTTAGTCCACGCCACGGCGATGGTTTCCACGACATCTGCCGACGCCACGCATCCAGAAGCCGGATCAATCTTGAAACTGTCACCTCTCGTGGTCATGGTAAGCTGTTCCAAACGAATACGCCAATCTTGAAATTCTCGAAGCAGATTGAAATGCTCGCGAGGAAGCGATTCGCCGATTGTGCATACAAGTCGAAGAAGGTCGTCTTCAAAGCGAGCGCAACTGCCCAAGAGCACACTCGCAACGTCAACGCAGGCGTGTACGGGCGCCGCACGCGCACGCGCCACTTGATCTTGACTGCGCCAAATAGACAATTGCAGACACGAAGGCGCGCCGAGGTTGACAGTCTCGTTCACGTGCCGCACGTGGAGCTCTGTTTTTGCCTTTTGCAACACGCCTCTTACGATGAGCGACCGCAATGATGAATCAGCGACATGAACGGACTTGACAAATGAATGTTTAGCGACGATATCCAAGGCGTTTAAAACGGCCGAGAGTTCGTCGCTAACGGTAGTCATAGAACTTACGTTGCTCACCCGTGCGAATGCAGAAAGTCTCGCAACAATTCCGTTGAAGTTTTGCGAATCATCATTCGCTATGGCGACATCCAAAATTCGTTGCGCGCTCGCGTTGAGCGTGACACTTAATTTAGAGATACACTCGGCGTCGGTTTCGTCCAAAGTTGAGTCGAATCCAATGCGTCGCATCGATGAAGCCACTGGTAACGCGCCAGCGATTAGCGGCGAAAGTGAATGCACGTCACCCGTGCTCGCCAATTGACCTGCAACCTGAGCAATCACACCCTCGAACAATGCGGTTTGCGCACGATGCTTACTCTCAACATCGTGTGCATTGTAGCTCAGAGTCTCGTTCATGATGCTGATATTTGGCCAGCACATTGGTTGCAACATGACGGAACGCGCCGTAGCATCGTCTGCAGCGTGCGCCCCGGTTGAGATGTTGTGCAAAGATGAAAACGCGTGTTCACACGCAGCCTTGAATGCATCGCGCGCGGCTTCGCGTATGACTGCACTTGATTCACCTCTCATGTATACTTGACTCCAACTCGTCGACAATGCCACTCGCACATCGTGCCCACGTGATAGAAGTTCGAGCGTCAACGTTGCCCATTCCACAATGTCTCGAGAAGAAATCCCCTTCATACCAGGTTTGGATACAAAATTCCCGAGATTCACGTGCGCAGCTATCATGATTGTTTGAACAAACCCACCTGGAATTCCGATAGATTCGAGAATTTTGGCGATATCGTTCTCAACCGTTGGCGTTGGTGGTGGCATGCAGAGTGGCGGCGGTAGTGCAACATTTTTCTCGTCCACTATCGGCCGTTCAGGCGGAAGCAAGAACACTTCAACACCGCGATTCCGCATCGCTCGCGATACTTCACCGTGTCTGGGGTCAATAGCTAAGAACAAACGGAAGTTTGGATGCGCTTTCACGATGCGCGGTTGACCATCAATCAAACCGCACTCGTTCACGAGAAGAAATCCCTCAGGCTCAAGAAGCGGGTTCAAACGGTCAAGAACAGTCGGTGAGCACAAATTCGCGTTCTCTAGCAAAACCCACTCGCCGCTGATGACCGCATTTAGTAAGACACCGTCGACCCACTCGAACTTTCCGGCATCTGGTGAGGGGCCAGGAGCCCACGCTGGTTGGCCAACATTTTCGACGCGCTCCTTCAAACGCAAGGAACGGGCACCGGCATCGACTTCATAGAGCGCTTTGAGCACATCCAGTAGAGCAGTGTATGAATCTCCACCGGACATATCGACACTACGCTGCATGATAACTTTGTAACGCTCCCACGTGGTCCACATTGAGTCAAACAAATCGATGTTTGACCATGTGGCGTGGTTGCCGCACGCAGCCTTGATGGCTGAGAATATGTCTTCTTCAACCGCGGCTCGATCGCGACTTGGATCGCGCTGTTCGAATGAGCCCAATAGCTCGCTTGTATCGGTTGCTGCAGTCAATGCTGCTTGTCTCAAGCGATTACCGGATAATGAAGCCAACATTTGCACGATGGTTGTTTTGCCGCTCGCCGCGGAGCCCACGAGAATGGACATCCAACCTCGTTGCACGCAATGCGCAACGGCCTCGAACGCGCCGTATTGCCCAGGCAGTAGAGCATACTGGGAGTCGTCGAAGTTGCCCACTTTTGTTTCACCGCAAATCACGCGCGCATCGCCGATACACAAGTGATCGGCGTCGACGTAGACTCTCCGCTCGTCGCACGTCGGCGGTGCGTACCCAAAAGCATCCTTGAAGAGTGCCTCGCATCGTTCGCGGTCGGCGTACGTGCGCAACCGTTGCACGAATAACGTACCAAACAAACGCTCCACCGCAACGTGAGGCGCAAACGTCGATGATCGTTCGGCGAGGTCACACCAGCGCAAGACGTCGCGCAAGTTGAATTCCCACGGAGAGCCGGCTCTCGCAAATGTGCCACCAGGGATACTCGCCGCATGCGCGAGTGATGCGTTGAAACGAACCATTGCGGAAATACTCTCGGCCGGAATGGACGGATGGAGAGATCTTGAGATGTGCTTCAAGTCATCCGCGCACATCGGCTCGACATGCACTCGTGTGAAACGATTCAAGAATGACTTAGGCAAGCCCTTGCGACCACCGCCCTCTTGAACGGGGTTCTGCGCTGCAAAAACTCTGAATGACGGTGGACACTTAAACGTCTGTCCAAGCTCTGGAACAAATACTTCCGCGCGATGATCCAAGACCGCGTTGAGACCCTCGAGCACCGGTTGCGGGGCGAGGTTTAACTCGTCGAGCAAAACCCAATCACCCGCTTTCAGAGCTGCCAAAAACGCACCGTCTGACCAAACAAACTCCCCTGCCGCACCACTGGCGGCAGGTAAATCGGCGCCGAGTAAATCCATCATATCGGTTTGTTCGCTCAAGTTGAGGCGGACAAGTTTATGACCTGACGCCGCTGCTACTGCGGAAACAATCGAAGTCTTACCCACTCCAGGACTACCTTCGAGAAGTATAGGCTTACTCAACTGCATCGCACGCATAATTCTCGCCGCGTTCTTTTTCGTGGATGGCGCTGAAAGTTCAAAGCTACCTCGGCTGATGGCGTGATGACCGCATGATATCTTGAACGGCGCCACACCAAATAAACCATCGGCATCGACTTCAAAACTGGTCATCGCGCTACCTTCCGGAGAGGCCGCGAACGAGAGCGTCTCGTGCTCCTGCGTTGATTTAAACATGTCAGTAAAATATCGTTTTGAAGAAAACATAAATGATGACGATTCAGTGGAGGTGCTCAGGGTTGTGAGAATATTGTCTCTCAGTACCGAAGCTCGGAAACTTACCAGGTACAACGGAGCATCATCGCACCTCCACTGAGTCGCCATCGTATCGCGGTCGAATGCACGCACCTCTTCTGGAAGTTGTCGCTGTAAGAAACTCAAACACTTGATCTTAATCTGCCTCGCTGCCTCTTCAGGCATGCCAAGTCCCAACCCGAGCCCATCAAGCAAGGTGAGGTACGCGCCGTGAGCGTACGCTTCTGACGGACTCAACGGAGCTCCACGAGACGGGTCTACCATTTCGCGCATGAAGTTTGCCCAGCCAATTAAATCGCGCACCGCAAGCGCGGCGCGAGCTGTGCTACTGCCCGCATTATCGTGATAAAATTCCCAAAACTCTGCGAGACGCCTGGGAAACGGAGCGAGAGAGACTTGAGACATCCTCTTGGCGACGATGTTTTCCATCTCACTCGCTTTGCCGACGCTTCCGATCCATACTTCGGTGAAACGATTTCGAAGTGCGGGCGAAAGCTCCTTCTTGCCGAAATCTCCACCAGGATTCATCGTTCCGAGAATCAAAAAGTTTGGATGCGCGGCGAGTTCTTCAACCTCGGCGCCACCCTTTTCAGGAAGCGTAATCGAACGACCGGGTTCAAGTACAGAGTTTAAACGCTCGAGTACAGAATCTTCCGCGAGTGAAAGTTCGTCCACAAGTAGGATATCACCATCACGCATGGCTTTGATCAAAGGGCCGTCTTCCCACGCAAATGGTGCAGCCGTTTTACCTTCATCCATCATCTCCTGCCGTTCAGACGTTCTTGTCGGCCTGAAACCACCTATGAAATCGCTCGTCTCGGTGTGCTGATGACAGTTCAGAATGCGAAGCTTTTGACCACGCAAGAGCGCTAGAAGTTGACAAACCGAGGTTTTCCCGCAACCCGTTTCGCCGACGAGCAACGCCGGTTCTTTGTGATTCATACAACCTTCAACCAACGCAAACAGACGCCGCATTGCGGGCGTCCACGCGATTGTATCAGCTAACGCAGCGGCATCTGCAGCTTCCACTCCGCCAAGTTTCTTCGCTTGCGACGCAGCGTCGACCAAACTCTTCTCAAGCACACCTTCCTGCGCGGACGCATAAAGCGTGCTCTCGATTAGAGGTGGCACCTTCAAATACTTTTCGAGAACTTCACGGATTGAATGCCGTTCGACGTCGCTTCGAAGACGCTCACCGAGTACTCTGAAACCATCCGCGGCGAGCGCTTCGTAGCCGTTGCTTTGGCGATTCGCCCAGCGGAACAAATCTCTCGCCGTGATGTAACCATCTTTACCGGCGAAGGCGCGAGACCCTTGACGCCGTCTTTGTAACTCGCGCATGACCTCGACAAGCTTGACGCAATACGAAGGTGCGATTTCACATCGAGTGTGCAGAATTGTTTTCAGCTCTTCGTCGGGAATGTCACCTATATGAAGCTCCATGAACCTGTTTCTAAACGCCTTGCTGAGCACTTTACGACCGCCGTACACCGCCCCGGGTGGATTTTGTGTGGCAAATAGCATAAAGTGCGGATGCGGACGGATGGTCTCCTGCAACTCAGGTACAAACAGTTCTCTGTTGTCATCTAAAAGTCGGTTAAGCGCTTCAAGCACGTCCGTAGGCGCCAAGTTGAGCTCGTCAAGCACGACCCAGTAGCCTTTGCGAACAGCTTGCACGAGCGCTCCCTCCTGGAACACGAGTTGACCTGCGAGTGGAAGAAAGTAGCGTCAGAGTCAGTGTCGTTGGCGTCAGCGTCGACAAAACAAATGCAACCAAACGTGCCCGCTTGTTTCCGCGCGGCGAATTTCGGGACTCAAACCGTTCACGTCCTGGGTGCCAGGTTCTACGCCAGCGTTCGGCGACGCAAACACGTAAGATATCCGCGTTGATGTTCGGCCACTTTCCGAGCCCCCGTTCCCACGGAATTAGGGAAGACGGCTAACGAACTAGTGGCCGGAAAAACGGGACGAAGAAAGTTTGCGCACGCACCTGTCTCGTCGGTAACGTAAGTGCCGAGGTACTCTTGCAAATCCGTATGCTCGTGATTGTTGATGCGCATGAAGCGATGCCCGGTTCTGTGCGCGAGGTACTCCACGAGCGACGTTTTACCACTCGACGTGGGTCCTTGTAAGAGAATCGGATGCCGACGTAACAACACCGCGCGAGCCAGATTCGATAAGTGACCGCGAACGGTCTCCGTGACGACGTATTTGCCCTCTTCGGGATTGACACGAGGAAGATCACCCGCCTCCACCCAGAAATGTTCCAACAGCACGTGCGTGTCCCCAGCCGGCGGGTTAGGGGGCGTTTTCATAGCCTGCGAATGCGAAACGTTAGTGTCAGTATCAGTGCGCGCAAACATATGTAAGTGTAGAAAAACGTCTTCCAAAACCTCAGGAGATCAGAGATGGAATAGGTATTGTTTTTCGTGAATGTACCGTCGCTGGCGTGATACGCCCGATCTCGCTAAGCCCATAAGCAGTGGGCCTCGAGAGCGTGAGCGACGGAAAAGTCGCGCAATCGATTGAATATAAAAGTGGCGTACCTTTAGAGCGGTTCCACGGAGAAGATGCTTGACCATGAGCTTTTCGAGAATGACGCCACTTTCGGTTTTGAGTAGCGTCAGAAAAGACATCGCGAAGCCGTCGAACAAAGCCCTTTGTAAGCCGTATATCCCAGTCGCTGCGCGCACGTATTCGCACGCGCGCGATAGCGTACGCAATGAGTACTGTGGCTTTTGATCCGCACTGTCCAGCAACGTCGTGTGAGCCGCTTGTCGGGCAGCGATGTAAAAGTCGACAATGTCGTCAACCTGCACCCCGGGAACGCCGTGCAAGTACGTGTCGACGATCATCGCCAGATCATCTCGTCCCTCGGTCTCTCCGGCGTAAATTTCCACAAACCTGTGTTTCAACGCTGTTGGTAGATCTCTCTTACCTACATCGGTCGCGGGGTTCATGGCGCCGAAGAGGCGGAATCGAGGGTGGCGTGGAATCGGCTCGCCGTCGCCGCGCTCGCTCAGCACAATGCTGCCGGACTCGCTTTCTAAAATCCCTCCGAGACGTTCAAGAGTCTCCGCTGGGGCTAAATTTATTTCATCAAGAAGTATCCAATGTCCTTCGCGAAGGGCGGTGATGAGTGCGCCTTCGACGAAAGCGAAAACTGGCCCACCATTTTTGCTTGCGTTCGTGGAATGCTCCACGACGCTCAGATCACGCTCAAAGTCTCGCCACGCCGCGACGAGATCGTCCGACAACACACTCGTCGTCTTCCGACGTTTATTTGCCTTTTTACCATCATCGGTATTCTCACGAGATTTTGCGTCCTGCGCGGCCTCCGCTGCAAGCTTTGCGACGCGTTCGACGCCGGCTCTAAATGCATGCAACAAGTGCGTCCACTTTTTCTTTTCTGCGTATCGCGATATGCGCGTGAGAAATTCCGCGTTGGAAGCCGAAGGGAAGGTTCGGTTGAACGCGTTATGAAACTTCGGAAGCAAAGGAAGGCACAAATGTCGCGCGCTTACCGGTTTGAAACCGCCGAGAAAATCCGCAGACTCGGACTGATTGCTCAAGTTAACGACGGTGAGCGGCGCGCCCGTGAGACGCGCGAGCTCCTGAACTAGGGCCGTTTTACCAGTCCCAGTCTCGCCCACGAGTAACACGGGCTCGGTGAGCTGGACCGCCGCCGCCGTGCGCTCCAACAGGCGAGATGCATGTCCAGTCCTGGACCACTTGGCGCCGCGAGCGTTCGTTTTTCCGACGGGTAACGCGCACCGCCCAATCGTCACCGATTGGTGGCTCTCTTGAATGGTGGGCTTGTGCAACCGATCCGTCGCGTCTGCGGTGTCTTCCGCCGGAAGCCCCCACGTCGCAGCGATCATCTTCAACACTCGACGTCGACCTGGACCTGCGGGCAGCATGCCCGCGAGCACATCCGCGGCTTCCTCGTAAGCCGCCGCTCGAAGTTGCGGCGGCGCCGCCTTGCCCGGCTGCAATAACGCGAGTTCGTGCCTGCGAAGCGCCTGAATGCGTCGCGCCCAACGAATTAAATCTCTCAACGTAAAGGGACGACCAGCGTGCACGCGCGCTAACGCATGGTTGACGTCATTCGCTTGAGCTTCTAATCCAGACGCCGCGCGATCGAAGCGCGCGTCGTCGCTCGTCGCCTCCTGAATGGTGACGTCTTGCTCGGAGATCTCCCCAAGACCGGCGGCCTCGCCCGCGGCCGCGCCGCCTTGACCGCACAAACTTTGCACCTGACGAACTGTCGCCAGCATTGATTGCGCGAGCGGCGCCAAGTTTGGATACAAGCCGCAAAGAATCGCCGTCGCCTCGTCGCCGCGCGGCGGCTCGACGACGACGCGCGTCCACAGTCCGGAAAGCGGGTCCGCGCTCGCCGATGTCGACCGTCCGGCCTCGGTGGTGATTGAACCAAACAGTTGAAATCCAGGCGCGGCCTGAATGCTCTCGCCGCGCCCCGGGACGTAAAGCCTGCGCTTCTCTAAAAGCGGCACCAGCGCGGAGAGCACCTCGAACGGCGCGAGATCGACGTCTTCGATGAGCACCCAGACCCCTCTCGTCACCGCCTGCGTCAACGCTCCGGGCTGCCACTTGAACTCGCCTGGGGCGGCGCCACACACGTACGCGCCGAGTAATGACTTCGAATCAGTTTGCGCGTCCAAGTGCAGGGTGACGAAATCGCCGTTGCCCGTCACGCACGCCACCTCCTCGAGCGCGGCGGATTTTCCGCAACCGGCGGGACCTTCGAGCAAGACGGGTCGGTTTCGGCAGAGCGCCAACGCGACGGCGGCGAGATTCCGGCGTGCGCTTTCGGTGTAAATCATCGGCGGCTTTTGTTCGCGCCCACTCGAACTCGCGTCGTCGGCGCCGCGCCGCCGTAACTCGACGCCGCCGACGCGCACGTATCCTTTCGCGGGCGCGGCGAAGTCGTCGACTCGGGATAAATCCGCGGCGCCCAGAAAGTCCTCGTCGTCCGCGCCTGCGGACTCGCCGCTCGCTCGGACGCGCCCCGGATGTAACCAAAACATCGCGCGCGCGTTCGCAAACTCTAAATTTCGCGCCTCTCTCCGCGCTCCGTACTCGTGAAACGCCTCGTCGTCGCGCGTCGTCGCGCGACGCATCGCGTCCAACCCCTTCGCGCTCACCCCCAGCGCGAGCGCCACGAGCGCGCACGCGTTATACCTCACCTCATCGCTCTCCGCGCGCAACCACCTCGTCGCGGACGACCAATCGAACCTCTCCCGCGTCGACGGACACGCGCGCCAAATCGCCTCCAACGCTCGCGTCGCCGCGCTCGTCTCGCTCGCCTCCATCCCTCGCGTCTTCGCGTGCACCGCGCCCACGACCCCATCGAACGCCCCCCGCGTCAAAACCTCCTCGCACGCCCTCGCGCAGTGCGGCAGCAGCTCGCACGCGACGCCCAGCGCCACGCACGTCGTCGCCGCGTCCCGCTCGCCGCGCGCGCTCGCGTCGCCCGCGTCGCCCGCCGCGGCCAGCATCCGCGCTCGCGCCGCCGACGCCGCCGCCATCGTCGTCCGCGGGCGCAGCACCGCGTCCAAGACGTCCGCGTCCGTCGCCCTCGACGCGTCGATCCCCCCCCGCGTCTCGTCGCGTCGCGCGTCGTCGTCGTCGCGCCTCTTCTCGCCGCCGCCGCCGTCGTCGTCGCGCGTCGTCGCGTCGTCCCCGCGTCGCGCGCGCGCGTCGCGACGCCGCGTCGACATCGCGACGCGCGCGCGCCCGCGAACGATCGCGCGTCCGACGCCGTTCGCCGCGACGCGCTCGCGCGCGCGCGAATGCACGCCTCGGAAGCGCGGTCGTTCGGTCGTTCGCGGTCGAGCGCGCGCGCGCCCGTAACAAAAACGAAATCATCGACGTTCGCGTCGGCGGAAACGCGACCGCGCGGTCGGGACGTCGCGACCCAGCGGGCGCGCTTACGACATCGATGTCTCTCTATGTTCGCGCGCGGTCGAGCTCGCCGACGCGTCGAGTTCGCCGTCGCGCATGCATTCGTTCGCGCGCGCGCATTCATTCACAAACGCGTCCGCGGCGTCTGTTCGTCTCGCGACGACGGACGGCCGCGACGGGGCCATCGGTTGGTTTTCATATATATAGCGCAATTGGAGGTACTATATGTTCTCAGTGTGTATATAAAGACGGTACGTCTACCCATGTACCGTGTTCGATGGAACGGCGCGCGACGCGCGCGCGTATATATAGCGCAATTGGAGGTACTATACGTTCTCGGTGTACATATAAAGACGGTACGTCTACCCATGTACCGTATTCGATGGAACGGCGCGCGACGCGCGCGCGCACGCGCGCGACGACGTCTTCACTCGCGCGCGCGCGGGACGCGCGCGGCGCGCGCGGGACGCGGGCACGCGCGACGCGATGGTGCGCGCGTCTCGCGCGGCGTCGACCGCGGCGTCGTCGGCGAACGGCGACGTCTCGCACGTGACGCGCGGGACGGCGGTGACGCGCGACGCGACGGCGCCGCGCCGCGAGACGGCGACGGAGGCGTCCGATACACGACGGGTTCGCGGCGCGTTCGCGGGTGGGTTCGTCTCGGGGCGCGTCGACGGCGTCGGCACCGCGGAGGGGT
>MDSW01156875.1_pt1 | contig 20374 bp, 16 predicted proteins | sample 811171 | NCBI WGS metagenome assembly MDSW01 (sample SAMN05326641, study PRJNA326480) | marine metagenome | isolation source: seawater | place: Atlantic Ocean: North West | collected 2012 | reverse complement strand
TACTTTAATATGAATGTTGGTATTTTTCGAGGTGGGTGTTTAACTGGCCCAATGCATAGCGGTGTTCAGCTTCATGGGTTTTTATCATATTTGGTTAAAGTTGCAATCAAAAAAGATGAGTATACTGTTTTTGGCTATAAAGGAAAGCAGGTAAGAGATAATATTCACTCGTTGGATGTAATTAGGGCATTCAATTATTTTATGGAAAATCCAAAGCAAGGCGAAGTGTATAATTTGGGTGGAGGTAGAGCAAACTCTATTTCTATTCTTGAGGCAATAAAACAGATTCAAGCACGTCTTAATTATGAAATGGATTGGAGCTATAATGACAAAAACAGGGTGGGTGATCATATTTGCTACATTTCTGATTTGAAGAAATTTAAATCTCATTATCCTGCATGGAATGTTTCAATTACAATTGATGATATTTTATCGGAACTAATTACATTTGAATTAAAAAAGAAGCATAATTAAGCAATTTTTTAATTTTTAATAATTATGAAAAAGATTCACTTTCTGATTAATAGAACAAGGATAGTTGATTATTTAATTTCTCCGCTTAGAGTTAACCGTTCTCGTTTGCGCGAGAGAGGATATGATATAAGATTTTTTTTCAAACCTAAAGGGAAATTTTTTAACTGTGATACCGCTATTTTCCTTTCAAAGCCATTATTTTCGCTGATGAAAAACGATGTGAAGCCAGTGATTAATCCACCAAGCCCAATTATTAATATACTTCTTAAAGCAAAAGAAGAAGCTAATAAGGTAATTTGGTTAGATACGTCAGATAGTACCTCCGTTACTCATTTTGAGCTAATACCATATGTTGATTTATATCTTAAAAAACATATTTTTAAAGACAAGTCCCTTTATAAAAAAAAGTTTTATGGTGGTAGGATATTTTCAGACTATTATCATAATAAGTATGGATTGATAGATGATAAACAATTTGACCAATTCTTTCCATTAGATGAGAAATATTTTGATAAGGTTGATTTAGCATGGAATATGGGAATTGGTGATACATTTAATGCTTTTACCAAGAGGACAAAACTAAGATTATTATTCCCAAACACCTTCAAAGCGACCTATAATTTCCCAACGGTTTCTCCTGACTCTATTCGTAAACAAGATATTTTTCTTAGAGCATCCGCAAATTGGCCAAGGAAAACTGTTGTTTTTCATAGGCAAGAATTAATTAGAAGATTAGAAAATATGTTATTAGAAAATATACAATTAAGTGGATCCGTAAGTGGTAAAATCCCAATCAAGCAGTATAGAAGGCAAATGTCTGATTCCAAAATTACTTTTGGGCCTTTCGGTTGGGGCGAATTAAACATAAGAGAGTATGAAGCATTAATAATGGGTTGCTTGCTTTTTCGACCAGATATTTCACACATGAGTACATGGCCTGAAATCTTTTTTAATAATGAGACATGTATTTTTTATTCTTGGAACTTTGATGATCTTGAAGATAAGATAAATTATTATTTAGAAAATGAAAAAGAGCGTTTGAGAATCGCCCAAAATGGTCAGGACACATACTTAAAGACTCTTTCAGATGAAGGCATGTTTAATTTCTGTGACTGGTTCATAAATCAAATTAATAAATAACCACCAGCAAATAATTACCAATTATAAATGGGAAGAATAAAAACTTACACAGAAGAAACTTTTGATAATACATTTCAAGAAAAAACTGTTATTGACTATAACCAGTATAATGAAATAACTAAGAAGACAGGTTATAGAGATAAAAAAATTATGTCTTTGTTAAAAGATTTTGGCGTAGATGGTAAAAACTGCCTTGATGTTTGTCCTGGAACAGGAAGGTGGTTGACCTACCTAAAAAGTAATCGTGCGAGCTACCTATCAGCAATTGATATTTCTCAAAAATCAATAGATAAGTGTATTGGGCTATGTGACAAAATTCAAAAAGCTGATGTAGAAAGTGAAAAATTTGATTTTGAATCTAATTTTTTTGATCTTGTAATCTCATTTATGGCATTAGAACATATTAGGGACCCCAGTTTATACCTATCTGAGATAATGCGGGTTGTAAAAAATGATGGATTAATTATTATGACCATTCCAAATATTGTATCATTTATTTCAAGGATTCGTGTGTTATTTGGTATTATGCCTCAGGCAGTGACAAATGATCCAACTCATATAAAGTTCTATACCCATAAAGAATTAATAAAAATTTTTGAGCCATACAATCAGAAACCAAAAATAATTCCCACCTCTTTTTCAATAAACCCACTGGATGCTCAAAGTTTAAGAATTCCATCAAATAAACTAACAAAGTCTCTTGATGATCATTTGCTTTTTTATATTAGGGTAAAAAAGTAGTCTTGTTAATAGTAAATAAAATGGTGAAAAAAAATTGAGAAAAAATAAAGCAATAATACTTGGTGCTGGTCCAGTAGGTTTAGTTACCGCTTGGAAACTAATAGAAAATAATTGGTCAGTTGATATTTATGAAAAAAATGATATTGTAGGTGGTATGTGCCGGACATGGAGTTGGGGTGAATTTTTAGTTGATACAGGGCCGCATATATTTCATACACCAGATAAAAATCTTTCTGAATTTTGGGAAAAAGAATTTGGTGACCTCTTTATAAAAGGTGAATTTTGGTGCAAAAATGTAGGAGGTGAAAATTTTGAGCAGTACTGGGATTATCCACTTTCATGGGAGAGTATTTCGAGATATCCTAAGGAACTAAAATCGAAAATAATTGAAGAATTAGATAATCTTGATTTTGATAAGAAAGTGAAAGCTATTAACTATAGCGATTACATAGAGGGAGAAGTCGGGCCAACTTTAATGAGAATGTTTTTCAAAACATATCCAGAAAAGATTTGGGGAATATCTACAGATGAAATGACTCCAGATTGGGCTCCAAAAAGGATTGAGTTTAGAAATAAAGTAACACCGTTTTATGATAAACAATGGAATGCAGTTGGAAAATATGGTACAGGTTGTATTTATGATAGGATAAGAGATTTAATAATTGAGGGTGGTGGAGTATTCCATTTCGGTAAAGAGGTATCTAAGCTTGATATTAAAAATAAAAAAATTCATGGCATTAAATTTTCAGACGATAATGAAATATCTATAAAAGAAGATGATAAAATTATCTCTAGCCTACCCATCACGCTTACTGCAAAATTATTAAATCACTCGACAAATTTAAAATTTAGAGGTATCAGATCCGTATATCTTGCTTATGATGTTCCTGAGATTTTGCCAAAAGATATACATTGGCTTTATTATGGATCTGATAAAATTGCTTTCAATAGAATAACTGAACCAAAAAAGCTTTCTAAGTATATAGCGCCAGAAAATAAAACCTATCTTACGGCTGAAATTACTTTCAGCAGGGGTGATGAAATTGACCTTATGAGTTCAGATGATTTAATCAAACAAACTATGGATGAGATAGAAAAAGTAGGCCTTATTAGTAAAAATAAATTTCTAGAGGGCTCTACAAATAAAGAATCTTTCGTTTATCCTATAATGTATAGCGGATATCAAAGTGAGTTAGCCCAAACAAAATCTGTGATAACCCAATTTGAACAGTTATACTCTATTGGGACAGGTGGGGATTATAATTATGCAGATAGCCAAATCTTGTTTCATAAAGCATTTGATACTGTTTCAATCCTCTGTGGTAAAGACTCTTCATATACTCAAACAATTAGAGAAGTGCCATCGATAAAACTTAACAAAGTTGTATGCTTAGATGATAAAAATATAGGGAGGGGATACAATCCATTTATCATTGCTGAAGCAGGTCTTAATCATAATGGTAGTTTAAAACTTGCTAAAGAATTAGTTGATCAAGCAAAGATATGTAATTGCGATGCTATAAAGTTTCAAACCTTTAAACCTAATAGTAGAATTTCTGCAAAAGTGAAAGCTGTCAAGTATGCTGAAACTATCACAGGTCTTGAAGAAACATTAGATGAGATGTTTAACCGATTAGCAATGCCTTTTGAAGAGCAAGAACAACTTTTTGATTATGCTAAGGAAGTGGGGATAGAAATATTTTCAACACCATTTGATTTTGAATCCGTAGATTTTTTGGAAAGTCTTGGTACTAAACTATATAAAATCGCATCAATGGATCTTGTTAATATACCATTAATTAAATATGTCGCTAGTACAGGGAAACCGATTATTATATCTACTGGTATGTCAAATATGGGGCAAATAGAAGAAGCAGTTGAAGCTGTAAAAAAGCAGGGTAATCCTAACTTAATTCTTCTTCATTGCAACTCATCTTATCCTGCAGCGCCAGATGAAATGAATCTCAATGCAATCAAAACAATGCAAAGTGCTTTCAAAATCCCTGTTGGACTATCTGATCATACTTTTGGCTTATTAGTTTCTCATACAGCAATATGTTTAGGTGCCAATGTAATTGAACGTCATTTTACTTTAGACCGAACTTTTGAAGGGCCAGATCATATTCTTTCCTCTGAGCCAGATGAAATGGCTAGCCTTGTTTCAATTTCTAGTAGAATTCCAGCAATAATGGGAGATGGAATAAAAAGAATACAGCCCAATGAGTATGATACGATCAATACACAAAGAAAAAGCTTGTACGCAGCTTGTGATATAAAGAAAGGAGAAGTAATTAAAAAACATATGGTTAATATCAAGGGACCTGGTGGAGGATTACTTCCAAAGTATTATGATATTGTTATTGGTCGTAAAGCAAGAGATGATATTGAAATGGATTATCCGATAACATGGGATGTCATATAGAGTAATCAATGAAATTAACTAATAAAATAGCTTTAGTTACTGGGGCTACTGGACAATTGGGTAGTGAGTTTTGTAAATCATTAGCTTTGCAAGGTGCGTCAGTGATAGTTACAGATATAGATATAGATAAATGCACCAACCTAACAAAGAATCTTAATAACTCTGAAAAACATAAGCCTCAATTCATGGATGTGTCCAATTCAAAATCTGTTGCAGAGACTTTCTCGAAGTTAAATGCAATTTCAAAAGTACCAGATATCATTATTAATAATGCAGGTATAGCTGTTTTTTCTTCTTATGAAAAAAGAAATTTTTCAGACTTCATGAAGGTTTTAAAAGTCAATGCTGGTGGAACATTCCTTTGTATTAAGGAAGGATCAAAAATGATGCGAAAACATCAAATGAAAGGAAGCATAATAAATATTGGATCCATTCATGGGATGGTAAGTGGAGATCCAAGGATATACACTGATTGTGACCGTGCAACATCAGAGTGCTATGGTGCATCCAAAGCAGCAATTATTCATATGACAAAATATTTTGCAATACACCTGGCTGAATTTGGAATTCGTGTGAATTGTATAAGACCTGGTGGTGTATTTAATAATCAAGGTGAAAATTTCGTAGAAAATTATAATTATCGTACTCCAATGGGGCGCATGGCAAATGCAAAGGAAATTACAAATGCAGTTACTTTTTTTGCATCAGAAGAATCTTCCTATATTACCGGACAGAACTTAGCTATTGATGGAGGATGGACTAGTTGGTAAAGGCTTGTGTAATTAAATTAATAACTTTCTATCTTTAGGTAAACATGGTCAAAGATAAAGATTATTATTTTGAAGAAGATGTACTTTTCCTTGAAAAATGGCTTGATGATGCGATATCAGTTGCAAAGAGTTTAAGTCATCAAGCAAAATATGGTAATGGGTTATCAGTATTTACTATTTCAACCACTACTAAGCTATCTGATAAGCATCAACCTTATTTAACTCCAATTAGAAAAATTTATCAAGGTTACGTAGGAGGTGCAGTCGTTTTTTCACAAACGCAGGCTTTTTTGATAGCTAAGCATATAGATGGATTAATTGACCAAATTTTGGTAGATGCAGAAAAGAAGATTGGTATTACTCTTGGAGTTAATCAAGACGTAATAAAACATTTTAATCTCAAGGAAACGCAGCAAGAAGAACAAGCTAGAATTCATGTTGAAATGGGGAACTTAAGCGCAGCTTGTTCGATGGTTATAAAAAAAAGTGAATTTCATGAGTTCAAGCCAAATGATATGACAGTAGATGCTGTTTGGTATTTTTTATCAAATAACTTTAGAGTTTTGAGTGGTAAAAAATTTGCAATTATTGGATCTGGTAATATTGGTTTTAAGCTTGCTGTAAAACTTATAGAAAGTGGAAGTAATGTTGAACTGGTTAGAAGAGATATGAGAAAGGGTACTTTGATGGCAGATATTATTGATATAATTAAGCCACAATCTACTCTTGCAACTGGACACTATAATTCTGATCCTCTACAAGCATCATTATTTTGTGATGGAATTATTGGATGCAGTAATGGGAAGCCATTAATTACTTGGGAAATGATTCAAAGTATGAAACCAAATGGTATCGTGATTGATGTTGGAAAAGGAACTGTATATAAAAAAGCGGCTATAAGAGCCTCGCAGGCTGATATTCCAATTTATCGCTGTGATATTTCATCTGCAATTAATGGAGTGATTGCTACAATTGAAAGAAATAAGCATATAATTGCTAATGAGATTGGAAGACTAGAGATTAAAAAAGATTTATATATTATTTCAGGAGGTAAGCTTGGTCAAGATGGTGATATAGTAGTTGATTGTTATAGTAAGCCTAAACAAATCTTTGGCGTTGCAGATGGGGTGGGAGATTTAAAACAAAAACTATCGAAATCTGATAGAATTAAAATTCAAGAATTAAAAGGACTAATTAATGGCGATAATCCATAAACAGCTATCAGAAATATGGGAAAAACAATTTGGGAATGATTATACTGATAGAAAATTAGAAGTGCACAGAACAGAAGGCGATCTAAGAAAAAAATCTTGGAGCCGTATATTCGAAATGGTAGATGATGTAGATTCTGTTATAGAAGTTGGATGTAATGTTGGAATGAATTTAGAAGGGATATTTCATGCTAATAATAGTTTACATATCACAGGAATTGAGCCAAATAAATATGCATTAAAGAAAGCACTAAAATATGCTCAAGGGAGGTATGAGGTTCTTGGTGGGAACATTTTCAATCTTTCTTTAAAACATAATGCAGATATGGTCATCACCTGTACACTATTAATTCATATTTCTCCTGATCAATTGCTTTCTGCCATGAATGAGATTTATATGGCTTCAAACAAGTATATCTTAATAATGGAATATTATTGGCCAATAGTTAAAGAAGTTAATTATCGTGGTCTAAAGGAAGCATTATGGAAACAAGATTATGGAGCAAAATTTTATAATAATTTTGATGTTCATCTTATTGAAACAGGTTATCTTGATTCTCGCGATGGATTTGATAGAACTACATGGTGGTTATTTAAAAAATGAATGGAAATAATAAAATTTGGGAAGATTTAAAACCATTCCTCAATAAAACCCTTGTACCCTGTATTGTGTGTGGAGGGAATGATTTTACCACTTGGGCAAAAGAAAGATATTTAGAAGCAAAAAAGTGCAAAAATTGTGGAATGATATCAATTAATCCTCATTTTACTGATGAAGGATTGGATTTCTTTTACCAAAACTATTTTGAGAATAGGCAAAAAAATGATTTACTTGGAAAACAACGTAATGAAATGTACTCCATCGATAGAGATTGGGTATGTAATTATGTTAAGGAGGGTACTATTCTAGACATAGGATGCTCCGGCGGATTTTTTTTAAATAAGTTTTCAAAAGAAAATTTTGAAAGAGAGGGCATAGAGATTGGTCAAGATGCAGCAATTCATGCAAAAGAGAATTTTAATATCAAAGTTTATACAGGCTATATAACTGATTTTGAATTACCAAAACAATACGACCTTGTGATGATGCGGGGAGTTATAGAACATTTTAGGGATCCAATCAAAGTACTTGAAAAATGTTCCAAGATTACAAAAAAAGGTGGTTACCTTTTCATTACAGCAACGCCAGTTGGTGATGCATTTGCATTTGAAGTATATCGTGAAAAATGGAGACTATTTACACCTTTGGAGCATATACATTTCTTTACTGAAAGATTATTAACTAGAGTTCTAAGTGGAATGGGCTTTTCATATGTTGCACACCATTACCAATATGCCGAAACACCCTATGCTGATTCTGATAAAGATTATAGGAAAATTATAAATGATATTATTTTGAAAGATCAAGATAGAAATGATGAAATTGACAGCTCCCCACCTTTTCCAGGGAGTATGATTACCGCTATATGGAAAAAAACTCTTTAAAAATTGTTAGTGTTATTCCTGCAAGAGGGGGAAGTAAGAGTATACCTCAAAAAAATATAAGGTTGTTAAATGGTATACCTCTTGTAGCTTACTCGATTAAATATTCTATAAGTTGTCCGATAATCAACAATACTGTTGTCTCAACAGATTCAATTGAAATAGCAAATATATCCAAAAAGTATGGAGCAGAGATACCATTTATCAGACCACCTGAATTGGCGCTAGATGATACTACAGACTATCCAGTTATGCATCATGCCTTGGAAACATTAGAAAAACTATACGGAGAAAAAATAAAGGCCATTGTATTATTGCGACCAACTTCACCATTAAGGCCAAATGGCCTTATAGAGAAAGGCTTTGAAATTATAAAAAGTCTTCCAGATGTAACCTCAGTACGGTCCGTTGCTCTTTCAAAAGAACACCCTTATCGTCAATGGCAGCTAAATGATAATTATATTTATGGATATGAAGATGGGGTTAACGAACCATATAATATCCCAAGGCAAAAGCTTCCTAAAATATATTTTCAGACAGGTGATATTGAAATTATCCTAAGAAAAACTCTGCTTAATGGATCAGTTTCTGGAAATAAAATTGCCCCGTTGATTATTGATCATGATCAAATATTAGATATTGATAATAAAGTAGATTTACAGATAGCAGAATCAAAACTATCTAAATAATCTATATAAATACTTTGAAAACAATATCAGATATTTGTTTAGGAACAGCTAAGCTGGGATTGCCAGATTACGGTTTCCCATCCTCTTATAAAAAATCTAAATTTATTGCGAGGGATTATTTAGAACAATTAGGTAGCCTTGGTGTAGTAAAATTTGATACCTCACCTAGATATGGAAATAGTGAGGAAATTCTTGGCAGATATATTAAAAGCGCTACTTTGGCTCCATTTATCAGCTCTAAGATTGATAAACTCAAATTAAATAATAAAAAATCCAATATGCATATGTTAAGTAGTGTCAAATCCTCTTTACAAAAATTAAATAAAGAATACTTAGATGTTTGTTATCTTCATCAACATCATGTATCAATAATTAAAGATTCCTATATTCAGGATGGACTAATGGATTTAAAATCCCTGGGTCTAATAAAAAATATAGGGGTTTCAATTTATACGATAGATGAGTGTAAAGCTGCAATTGAAGCAGAGATATTTGATTACATACAAATTCCTACAAGTATTATTGATACTTCTATTTACTCTAATTATATAAAAGACCAGTCAAAAAAAGTAAAATTTGTAGCTAGGTCAATATTTTTACAAGGTTCAATCTTTAACAAAAATAAGATAATAAATAAAATCATTGATGGCGAAATGCTCCTTGAAGCTATAAAAAGTATTGAATTTTTGGCCAAACAAAATAATTTAACTTTAGCTTCCCTAGCATTAGGTTTTGTTGGCAGTCTAAAAAATATTGACCATATTATAATGGGGTCACTCTCTCTAAATAATATGAAAAAAAATATAGCATTACTTAACCTAAGTTTGCCTCAAGATTTAATAGAAAAAATTCTAAAGATTTCAAATAAAACTGCTTCATGGAAAAACCCACAAAATTGGGGATATTGAACCTTATGAATAAATCAGATTTCCTTTTTGATATTTGGTCTATAAAAGAAAATGGTATTGATAATTGGCAACAGAATAAAAATTATTGGCCAATCAATGAAAATGAATTTTACTCTCTAGGAGATAGTATATATGAGCTATATGGTTCGTTGATAAATAAATCAGACCATTACACATCAATACTATTTTCAGCAATAATTAAAATAAATGTACAATATCTTATGTTTATTCATGATATAATTTTTAATGAGAGATTAAAAGGAATCAATGTAATATATAAAAATAATGATCAATTTAATTCAGTTCATATGGACATTGCACCAAATAGAATTTTTGATAATTACAAAAATAAATATGATATAAAATATCCTACTCTCAAACAAAAGTTAAAAAATGAATTGTATCTGTATAAATGCAGACTTGATTATTCTTTGCATAATTATTCAATAGTTGGAAATGTTATTCCATCAAAAAACAATGGTATTATATCATCATCAAAACCTTCTTCAGATTTTCTCAAATTTGCAAATAATAATAAATATGGTTTTAATTTTTTGAATTTTTTAGATATTCTTCCTGATATAAAATTAGATGCAGTATTTAAATCAAAGATAATTATTGCAGAAAAAGAGATTGATTATTTATTGAAAAAACTAGGTGAAATAGCAAAAGCGTATGGTGCTGAACTTAACGACTGGCATTTAGCTTATATTTCACAATTAACAAAAGTATATTTGAAATCAGCTGATTATTGTATTCAAAATTCTTTTAATAAATTAAAAAAAACTGGTGGGGAGTATCTTGCAATTCATGGATCGGGTAATTTATTCAATAGGTGTATTACACTTGGTGCTGAACTAGCCAATTACAAAACAATTGGGGGTACCCATGGCAATAATCCTGGTTACCATACTAATGGTTCATCATATATGAATGAATTTTCTTATTCAACACATTTACTTGTTCCGACAAGAGGATCAAAAAAGTTATATGAAAATCAGCAGAAGAAAAATTTCATAAAAAACACAAAAAATCAAAAAATCATTTCAGTTGATACAAATCACTATGTGAAACTCACAGAATTAAATCAATTGCATAAGATTCCTCGAAAATTATCATCCATCATATTTGTTGAATATCCATTGTCTCCCCAAAGACATGGATTAAGGATTGGGTTTTGGTATTATCATCTTCAAATTGCATTAAAAGTTGGTTTAATATTAAAAACACATGGGATTCGCTCACTAATGAAGCGCCATCCAGATCGATTAGCTGAGTCTGAATTTGTTTATGATAATTATTTTGATGAAGTTTTAATTGAAAGTTTTGAAGAAGTATATAATAAAGCTGATGCTATTTTTTTTCCAAATCTTGCTACTAGTACATTTGGTTTTTCTCTTACAACTAACAAACCGATATTTATTTTTGAAGATTTACTGGATTACGTAGACCGTGATGTTCATAGCTTGATTAAAAAGCGATGTGTAGTAATTCCATCTTCATTTACAAAGAACGGAGGTTTGGAATTTGATGAGGATTTTTTAATCAACTCACTTAAAAAACCAGTTAATAAACCAAATAACGAATTATTGCATGAGTTTTTTTATCCATAACCGATAGTAAACATAAAATATGTGCGGAATACTAGTATACCTTGGTAGAGATTCGATTAATAAAAATCACTCTGCAATAACTTCAATAAAACATAGAGGTCCTGATTTCTCTGATACTTACCATACCCAGGTAAAGGATAATAATTTGACTCTTGGTCATACAAGGTTATCAATTATAGATCTCACTCAGGAAGCTAATCAACCGATGCATTATAACAGTTCAGGATATTGGATAGTTTTCAATGGTGAGATTTATAATTATATAGAATTAAGAAAAGAATTAATCAAACTAGGCTATAAATTTTATACTGCATCAGATACAGAAGTCTTAATTGCTTCTTACATCCACTGGGGAAAATCATGCCTTGATAGGTTTAATGGTATGTTTTCTTTTGCAATATGGAATGAAAAAAATAAAGAGTTATTTATTGCTCGTGATCGTTATGGAGTCAAACCTCTATATTATATAAATAATGGCAAACTATTATGTTTCTCATCTGAATTAAAGCAAATTCAACAGCTCCCTGGATTTTCAAATAAAATAAAAATTAATTCAGCATATCAATTTCTTGAGTTTGGTGATTTTTCATTTGACAATAGTACTTTGTGGGAAGATATTGAAGAATTAGAGCCCGGACATTTTATAAACATAAAATTAAACGACTGGGTATATGGTGAAAAAATAAATCAGAAGTTATGGTATAATATATTTGATAGATATAAACCTATTCATTTATCAAAGGAAGATGCTATAGATAAATATAAACTATTATTTGAGGACTCTATAAAATTGCGCTTAAGATCAGATGTCCCCATAGGTTTTGCATTATCAGGAGGTATTGATTCCTCGGCTTTAGTTGCCTATTCATCCAGAAAAATTAAAGAAAATAACAACATGTCATCATTTACACTTTACAGTAATGTGGATGGATTTGATGAAAGGGAATATGCAACACAATTAATTAATGGATTAAATCTTAATCCTAATTTTGTAGAAATCAGTAATGATTTTATCAAAAACAATTTGGAATCATTAATTCAGATTCATGATTTGCCAATGACTAGGATGTCAATTATTGGTCACTATCAACTATGTAAACTTTGTGATGAAATGGGGATTAAAGTATTACTAGAAGGTCAAGGCCCGGATGAAGTTTTAGCAGGGTATGAACCTTTCTTCTATGCTAGTTTGATTGAAAGACTATATAATTTTGAAATTAATGATTTTTTCAAAGATTTTTTTGCTATAAATAAAAATTTAGGGCATAGTATCTACAATGATTTAAAACGATTATACGCAGCTTCATTGCCAAAAGCACTGTCACAAAGACTTTCTTTTAAGAAGAGTAGTATTTTTTACAATGATAAATCATTCCAAAACTTTAAAATCAATAGATTAGGTGCCTGCTATAGAGACGAACCCTCAATGTTAGGGCAACATACTATTAGAATGAAATTATTAAGGTCTATTCTGCACAATGTAGATAGAGCAGGTATGGGAAACTCGATAGAAATACGTAACCCATTTCTTGATTATAGATTAATGGAGCTATCTGTTTCTCTCCCTACTTTCTTAAAAATAAATAGAGGATATACGAAATATTTATTGAGAGAATCTATGCGCGGAACATTGCCTGATAATATTATAATGAGAACTGATAAAATGGGTTTTTCAACTCCAGAATCATCATATGTGAAAAAGTATTTATATGAGATTTTTAACGACGAGTTAGAAAATATAAATAACACAATTCCATTTATTAATGGACATGTAATAAAAGATTATTTCAATTTATTTCTATTAGGTAAGAAAAAATATGACAGAAGATTTTGGAGAATAGTTAATTATAGTATTTGGTCAAGATTAAATAATGTTTCATATGGATGATAATAACTTTATCCTAATCGCAACAAATAATTTTAAAATAGGTCATACCTATAATTTGTTAACTAAAGATAGTAGTACCTCTTTAAATATTTTTGGCAGTCTTAACTCGAACATAAAATCTTATTTGCATGATTCTAGAAGGCTTTACATTCTAGGGCACCCATTCTATCATAGTACAATTGATAATGATAGTTTTTTTTCTCAATACCTTAATAAGCAACATAATAATGCTCAATTATCAGAAATAAATGGAGAGTTTTTATTAGTTGAAGAAAATCAAAAAAGTAACCTCTTAAAAATTATTAACAGTAGGTTTGGAACACCTATCTTTTGGTATTTTATAAACCAAGAGGGATTTATAGGTTGTACATCATACTATCACTTAGCAAAGATAATTAATGAGCATGGTTTTTTCGAAATAAACCAAAATGCATTCTATGAATTTTTTAACTATCGGCGTCTTTTTGGTGATAAAACATTTGATATCTCTACTAAATACCTTAAACCTGCGTCGATTTTATCTTATGATTTTAATAAGATTGATATCAAACAATATTGGAGAATCTCATACAATGAAAATTCTCATAGTTTAAAGTCAAATACTTCTGATTTCATTTCAACTTTAAAACTCGCCATAAAAAGAAAAACTAGTGATAAAAAAAGGTATGGTTTAATGCTAAGTGGAGGGATGGATACAAGGACAATTCTTGCTGCATTTGAAGATAAGATTCCTCACTGTTTCAATCTTACTTATTCAAAAAAAAGTCGTGAATATGAAGTAGCAAAAACTCTTGCAAAAAGTATAAATGCTGATTTTTCATGGATTAAAATTAATGAGGATCATGAAAAAAAATATTTTAGTACGAGTGTGAAAACCACAAGTGGAATGTATATGACACCATCCCTGTTTTTGGGACATAAGGATAAAATAAAAATTAAAGCTGATATAATATTAGCTGGTTATGGATTTGATTATTTTTTCCAAGGAATGTATCTGCCAATGAAAGATTTTAGGATAATTCATCCTGGCATTTGGATAAGAAGACTACACAAAATAAAAGGCGATTTAGTAAAATATTTTCTTGATAATATTTCATATAAAACAAAAGGATTACCCAGTCATAGTTTAATCAAAAGCAATATAAAAGCTCATTATTATGAGCATATTTATGCTACAATAAGTAGTGCTATTGATGAAGCATGCAACTTGACAGACAATACATTCAAGATTTGGGAACATATTAGTTTAGGGGACTTATCACGACATGTAACTTATGGCGGACAACTTGAACTAATGACGTTATCTGAATACAGAACTGTAGCCTACGATAATGATATTTATAACTTATATGCAAGTACTCCAGTGCATCAAAGATATGATGCCAAAATAATGAGAAAGGCATTGAAAATTATGAACCCAAAATTCTATAACTATATCAGTGCTAATAGTGGTCACCCTATCAAGCATGGAACAAACTTCAGATTAGCTTACAGAATTTTTGATGGCATCAAAAAATATAGTCGAATTAAAAAAGAAAGCTTTTCTACAAACAATTTTAAAAGGACATGGCTTCCTATAGAATATGTTATTCGTAACCAAATGAAAGAGGAAGTATTATCACTAAAAAACTCAAATGAAATCTCTTCTCTAGATATTATTGATATGGATATTCTAAGAGAAAAAATTGATTTATGGGAAGATGGTAAAGTAACCGGAGATCAAACATTTTTCAATTTACTTATAATCCAAAGTTTCATTAGAAATATAAACTCTTAATTATATTGAGGTATATATTTACAGTCGTTGTTGGAAGGTCTGGGCAATTTAGCCTTGCAAATACAATTAATAAATATGGTAAGGATTGCTTTGCAGAAGCAGAACCGCCTAATTTGCTTATCAACAATAAATTCACCCCAAGTTGGATAAAAATTTTTCAAAGAAAATATATAGTAACAAATGAAATGTTAGGACGTGGAGAAGCTTTAAAATGGTTTGAAGAAGGTTTAGATGAGAAAATTCAATACCAAGTTGAAAAGAAAATTGATAGAATAAAACAAATAAGATTAAAAAAAGATTTTTCCTTTTATTTTGAAATAAGCAAGTTCTTTTCTAGGACTCAATGTGAAGCTTTTTATAAGCTCATACCTTCTCTTGAGTTGATAAAATTAACGCGAAATCCAATTGCAAATGCAAAAAGCTTTTTAAACAGAAATAAAAACTTTTATTTAGATAATAATAGTCCTGAATCAAAAATAAATTGTTTGATAATGGATTCAAAGAGTTTATCCAAATTTGAACTTTATTTATGGAGTTGGTTTGAAACAGAGCTACGCTTTAAAAGATTTGTTGATAAACATAATATTAATCGTGTATTTGAAATAAAAACAGAAGAGCTCAATTCAAGGAAAAAAATAATTAAATTGTTTGAATACTTTGAGGTTAATTATGACTTCCCAGAACAGTTAGATATACTTAATACAAATTTTGAACACGGTTTGCCTAAAACTTTAATTAGTAAAGATGATATTTCTCAGTATCAATCCTTCCTTGATAAAGTCCCCAACCAATTAATTGAGAAAATAGATTATTTAAAAAATTTTAATGAATTAAAGTTGTTAGATTAGTCCTATATACTTATATGAAAGACTTAAACCGAGTTGTTAATGTACTATATATTGAAACTGGAACATTGGGCGGTGGTTCTTTTAATAGTCTATTGCAGCACCTTTCTGTCATAGATAGAAAAAAATATAAACCAATTATTTTTTGTTTTAATGATACCCCCATCACAAAATTATGGATAAAAATGGGTATCTCCGTTTATGTCATTCATAATCGGGTGTACTCAATCAAGACAAATAATATTTTTGATTTAATATATAAAACAACTTTTAACAGAGTGATGAAACTCTTTAATCATTGGGAGATACCAATTACTAAGTTTTATCACAGGGAATCAATAAAGGAGATAAAACGATTTATTTTATCAAATGATATTAGTATAGTACACCTTAATGTAAATATATACAGAGATTTATTTGGTTTAATAGCTACACAGGGTACTGGCGCCGTTTGTATTAGCCACTTGAGATCTAATATCCAACCTATCCTCAGTGAGGCATTTGTCAATTTTGTTAATAAGCATATCAAAATTTTTATTGCAAATTCAAAAGCGACAAAAAATCATTGGGAGTCCTTGGGACTCAGTGAACAAAAAATAAAAATTATTCATAATATTATAAATGATAAAAAAGTTAAACAAAATTTTAATATTTATAATGAGCATTCAATACCTGGTTCATTTAAACGCATAATTGGATGTGTCGCTTCAATGTATCCAGTAAAAGGCCAAAAATATTTATTGGATTCTTTTTCAGAACTAATACGTGAATCAAACATTTATTATTTAATTATTGTTGGCGACGGAGCAATGATGAAAGAGATAGAATTAAAAATTCAGCGCCTTAAAATAAAAAATTCAGTATTACTTGCAGGATATAAGGACAATGCTATGGATTATATTAAATCTTTTGATGTACTTATTGTCCCTTCTAAACAAGAAAGCTTTGGTAGGACAATAATTGAAGGAATGGCATTGAAAACCCCCGTAATTGCTACAAATGTAGGAGGTATACCTGAATTAATTAAAAATAGGAAAACAGGTTTGTTAATTGAATATGGTAATACAAAATCATTTTTACATGCAATAAAGTTAATTTTTGAAAATGAAACTTTAAGATCAAAAATAATTAACAATGCCTATACTATGGTAAAAAGTAGATTTAGCATAAAAAATTACATGAAACAAATATACTCAGTCTATGAATTAAAATAGCTTTAACTATCCTGCTAACTATAAAAATTACTTTTGATTAAAATTATAAAGTCCCAATTATATTGCCAACCATCACTTTTTTCATGAGCAATGTTATTCTAAGTTTATAATAATATTATTCATATCAGACTATCATTCAATTTTTATGTTAAAAAATAAAACACTCAAAGATTATTTAGCCATAGCTGGAACAAATATTATACTACAACCAATACAATTAATTAAATCAATTGTAGTAGCAAAATTTCTTGGACCTGATAGTTTTGGAATTCTTAAATCCTTAGAATTAATTCAAATGTTAGATAAGTATGGCAATCTAGGTTTTAGAGCAGCAGCCGCAAGAGAAATAGGAAATGCTAAAGGGAGAGGAGATTTAGGGAAAGAAATAATAGTAAGGAATAATGCATATTCTGGTGAAATCATTTTATCACTTTTTCTTTTCTTAACTGGTTGTATATCAAGCATTATAATTAAAGATGAGACTATATCATTGATGTTACTTATATCTTCTTTTAGTCTCCTCTTTTCCAAATTAAGGGGCATATTTAACACTGAAGTGACAATACAAAAAAAATTCATTTTTTTGAGTAAAGTAACTTTTGGTGTTACTCTATTGAATTCTCTCTTAATTATTCTAACAGTACCATATTTTGGAGTTTATTCAGTTATTTCAGCCAATGCGTTAATTGGTTTTATTGCTATAATAATTTATTTATTGAAATTGAAATTTGAATTTTCGTTTGAAATAGATAAAAAAGAGATGAAACGTATCCTAAAAATCAGTATACCTCTAACTATAAGCACATTATCGCTTGGATCATTTAAGTATGCTGAAAGATTGATTATTATAATTTTATTAGGTCAATTAGCTCTTGGTTATTATGGTTTTGCTGTTATGGTACAAACAACTTTTTTAATTATATTTAAATCTGCTATTAAAGTCAGAGTACAAGATCTATATGAGTTGGTAGGTAATGGTAACTATAGAAAAGTTAATAGTATAGTAATAAGAGAAACACTATTGCTCTTTTTTGGTTCAATGATAATAATTCCAGTTGTTATTTTTTCTATTAAATATTTTATTCCATGGTTACTACCTAAATGGTCAGAAGGAATAATTTATGCCCAGATATATATACTTATGTTATTTCCTGAGGTATTACCACTTTATGCTAGTAATGTTCTGATTTCTGCTACTGTAGATAAGGTCAGAATTATATATTATTTAAGGTTTTTGTCAACCGCACTTTTATTAGGATTGACATACTTTTTTAATATCCTAGGTAAATTTGATTTAATATCCTTTATTTATATTAATATTATTTCACACTTATTTTACTCGCTGAGTATAGTCTTTTATTATAAAAAATACTTTTTCAATATTTATATAAAAAATTTCCAAGATGAATAGATTTAAAAATATAATTATTCTTTTTCACTTGTCTTATTTACTTAGTTTAATGGGTTTTATTTTTAAATATGCCGACATTAACTACGGTTTATCAATATATCCATATCAAGTGTACTTAGGCCTTTTATTCCCTGCATTATTTTTTATTTACAAATCAATAAATGACAATAAGTTAAAACTGCCCTACTTTATTTTATTTATATTTGTTGAACTACTGTTTATAATCTTGGAATTAAGGTTTTTTGATGATGTAAAGCAATACAATCTAGCTTACCCTTGGTATATTTTTGTCATTTATACAAATTTTATTATATTAGTTAATTATGGTATATCGAAAAGGGATTTCCAATATATTATCGAGTCTTCAGTCTATATTATATTGGTTCTCACATCATTACAATACGCAAGCTTTTTAGGGCTTATTGGCTCAAATTCATTACTTACGTCGGTAGAAGAACATATTTCAAAAATTGTCATTTCAAATAACTTGATTGAAATGCGCTATGGAGAGATTATTGATCTATTGATACATCCGAATGGAGCATCTATTATCTGTGGTGTAGCCGTTCTATTGGTTATTATCTGTAGAAAAAAATTAATGTTATTTAAAAATAATTTTTTATTTTTGCTAACAATATCATATTTCCTTTTGTTGGTTGTTTTAAATGCCACTAGGGGTGTGTTTTTAGTAACAAGTTTAATATTAATTATATATTATTTTCGTAAAGTGTCGTTTACTCATCAGCTATTTCACTTTTCTATAATAGTTTTATTATCAATAATGCTATTTAACGAATCAGCAATTACTGAAAAATTAACCATTGCAAATAGATTATCAGAGATTAATCCTAATCAAGCAAGAGCAAATCAGATTAAAATTAGTTTTTTTAATTTTTTACAAAATCCACTTTTTGGATTAGGCTATAATTATGCGGCTTCAGCAAATGAATATTATAATTCATTAACACTATCAAAAGCATTTATTTATACAAGAAGTAACTTTTCTTATACTCAAATATTATCATCACATGGAATATTTTATTTCATAATATATATGACTTTTTTATTTAAAATGTGGGGAGCGAATATGAATAATTTTACAAAATTATCAATATTAATCTTTTCATTCGGTTCTCAGATGTTTTACAATTGGGCGCTCCTTGAATCACTTGCAGTGCTTGCTTATATCAATTTTTATGAAAAAAGAACTAGCAGGTTAGCGATAAGGGTTTAATTGAAAACTTTTTTATTTGTTGATTTCAAAATCCATTATTTATTCAATAAAATAGAATATCCAACTGGAGGTGCAACAGTACAGGCATTTGCATGGATAGAGGGCCTTAAAAAAATAGGTCAGAAAATATCCGTGCTTGTTGATGACACTCAAGTTACTATAAAAGATGAGAATATTAAATTCCTAAATACGTTTCAGGATAATAGAAACGATAAAAAGATTAAATGGTTGTATCAAAAATACCCAATTCTAAAGAAAGCAATAAATGATTCTAATCCGGATTATGTATATCAGGCTGGTGCAGGATTTATTACTTATGTCCTTGTCCATATTTGCACAAAGTTCTCAATTCCTTTTATACACCGTATTGCAAATGATGTTGATGTAGATAAAAGAATTAGAAAGCGGTTACCATTTTTACAATGTTTTTTTTACAATAGAGCATTAATTAAAGCAAATTACATTCTATGCCAAAATGATTATCAATATAGATGCATTAAAAAAAGGTTCCCGAAAAAAAAGATATTAAAAATTCATAATCCCATCATATTTGAT
>MDSW01128142.1_pt1 | contig 20374 bp, 16 predicted proteins | sample 811171 | NCBI WGS metagenome assembly MDSW01 (sample SAMN05326641, study PRJNA326480) | marine metagenome | isolation source: seawater | place: Atlantic Ocean: North West | collected 2012 | reverse complement strand
ATGATAAAAATTAAATATAAAAATAATTTATATAATTTTAAATTAAATTTAATTGGAAAAATCCAAGTAAAAAATATTTTAATGTCATTAGTCGCAGCAGAAAAAAGTAATTTAAAAGTAAAAAATATTATAAAAGTAATTGATAAAATTAAGCCAGTACATGGAAGATTAGAAAAAATAGGAAAAATTAAAAATAATTCAATTGTAATTTTAGATTATGCTCATACTCCAGATGCGTTAAAAACTTGTCTTCAAAATATTAAGGATCAATTTAATGATAAAAAAATTTCTATAGTTTTTGGTTGTGGAGGCAATAGAGACAAATTTAAAAGACCAAAAATGGGACAAATAGCTAGTAATTATTGTGATAAAATTTATTTAACTGACGATAATCCTAGAGGAGAAAATCCAAAAAAAATAAGATTTGAAATAAAAAAGAAAATTAAAAAATCTAAATTAAAAGAAATACCAAAAAGGGAAAAAGCAATTAGCGAAGGCATTAAAAATTTGAAAACAGGAGATATTTTAGTGGTTGCTGGAAGAGGCCACGAAAATATTCAAGATTATGGAAATTTTAAAAAATTTTTTTCTGATAGAAATCATATTTTAAAAAATATTAAAAAAAAAAATAAAACTTTATCAAAAAATTTTAAATTAAATATTTTAAAAGAAACAAGTAATCAAAATAATTTTAATTTTAATTTAAAAATTAATAATGCTTCGATTAATTCCAATACAGTTAAAAAAAATGACATTTTTTTTGCCATTAAAGGAAAAAAAAAATGATGGAAATTTATTTGTGAATGAGGCTTTTAAAAATGGTGCATCGCTAGCAATTGTAAACAAAATAAATAAATTGAAAAAAAAAAATAAGCAAATTAAGGTTTTAAATAGTTTAGATTTTTTAACAAAAACATCTTCAATTGTAAGAGAAAATTCAAAAGGTAAAATTGTTGCAATTACCGGAAGCTGTGGAAAAACATCTTTAAAGGAATTGCTTAGCAAAACACTTGGTAAATTTAATTCTACAACATTTTCGCCTAAATCTTTTAATAATAAGTATGGAGTCCCTTTAAGTTTATTTAATTTAAACAGAAATCATAGTTATGGTGTTTTTGAAGTTGGAATGGATAAAAAAGGTGAGATTGATTTTTTAACTAAAATTATTAAACCTGACATTGGTGTTATAACAAATATTTCCTATGCTCATGCAAAAAATTTTAAAAATATAAAACATATAGCTTTAGCAAAAGGAGAAATTATTAATAATATTAAAAAAAAAGGAGCCCTTATTTTGAATGCCGATGATCAATTTTATAAATTACATAAACAACATGCCTTGAAAAATAAACTTAATGTTTATTCTTTTAGTATGAATAAGAAAAATTCCTATGTTACTTTGAATTATATTAAAAAAATTAAGTCAAAATTTAAAATTTGTGTAAAAATAAACAACAAGAAAAAATATTTTTTTATTAAATATAATTTTGAAAATAATTTAAAAAATTTATTGGCAACTATAACAATTTTTTCAATTTTAAATAATGTAGAAAATTTAAAAAAAAATATTTTTTATGATTTTAAAATACTTGATGGTAGGGGCGATATTAATAAAATTAAAATTGATAAAAAAAATATTTTCTTAATTGATGAAAGCTATAATTCAAATCCTCTATCTTTACTATCTGCTATTAAAAATTTTGATTTAATTAAAACTAAAAAAAATAAAAAACATTTAATTTTAGGAGATATGTTGGAGCTTGGAAGTCATTCAAAAAGTTTACATTCAAAATTTAGTAAAATTATAAATTATTCTGAATTAGATAAAGTTCATATTATAGGAAAAGATGTTAAGGAGACTTATAAGAACATAAATACCAAAAAAAAGGGTTTAATTTTAAATAAAACTTCTCAAATAATTAATTTGATTAAAAACAATATAAATAATAATGATTATCTAATGATTAAAGGTTCTAACTCAACAGGACTTAATAGTTTTGTAAATTCAATAAAGAAAGGAAATATCCATGCTTTATAAATTTATTTTAAATTATGTAGATATATTTTCGTTTCTAAATTTATTTAAATATTTAACAGTAAGAACTGGACTTGCGATGTTTACATCAATGTTAGTTGTATTTCTCATAGGAAATCCATTTATAAATTTTTTTTCTGCACAAAAATTAGTAAACCCAATAAGAGAAGATGGACCAGATGACCATATTATTAAAAAAATTGGAACTCCTACGATGGGAGGGTTATTAATTCTAATTGGTTTATTTTCAGGTGTTTTAATGTGGGGGAATCTTTTAAATCCGTATATTTGGTTTTTAATATTTATAGTTGGGAGTTATGGTTTATTAGGAGCATATGATGATTATAAAAAAATAAAATTTAATAACTCATCAGGTGTTTCATTTACATTTAAACTAATTCTTCAAATTTTAATTGCAGTTGTGGGTTTATTACTTTTAACTAATTTTGTTGATCATCCAGAACTAAAAAATTTGTACTTTCCTTTTTTTAAAAATTTATTAATAAATCTAGGTTGGTTTTTTATTCCATTTTCAGTTTTTATAATCGTTGGCTCATCAAATGCAGTTAATTTAACAGATGGATTAGATGGATTAGCAACTGTGCCTGTAATTTTAGTAGCAGGTTGCTTTGCATTTATTAGTTATGTGACTGGAAATATAGTTTTTTCGGAGTATCTTCAAATTCCTTATATAGAGGGAGTTGGAGAAGTTACGGTCTTTTTAGGTTCAGTGATAGGCGCCTGTCTTGGATTTTTATGGTTTAATGCACCACCCGCAAAAATATTTATGGGTGATACTGGTTCTTTAGCTTTAGGAGGATCTCTAGGTGCAGTTGGAATTATAACAAAGCATGAAATAGTTTTAGCCATCACAGGTGGATTATTTGTCCTTGAGGCAATTTCAGTAATAGTTCAGGTTTTGTCTTACAAGCTAACTGGAAAAAGAGTTTTTAAAATGGCTCCAATACACCATCATTTTGAAAAAAAAGGGTGGGCGGAATCTACTGTGGTTGTACGATTTTGGATAATTTCAATTATTTTGGCGATGATAGGTCTAGCGACATTAAAATTAAGATAATGACAATATCTAGTAAGACTTTTCAAAATAAAAATATTTTAATTTATGGAATGGGGAAAAGCGGTATTTCTAGTTATTATTTTTTGAAAAAAAATAACAAAATTGTTTTGTATGATGATGATAAAAATGTTTTTAGGAACAGATCTTTCAAAAAATTTTATTATAAAAAAAGCTTAATTCATAAAATTAAATTTGATTATATAGTAATTAGCCCTGGAATAAATATAAATAAATGTATTTTAAAAAATTTTCTTAAAAAAAATAAAAACAAAATCGTTACAGATTTAGATGTATTTTATAGCTATTATAATAAGAATAAAACTATCGCAATTACCGGAACTAACGGAAAGTCTACTGTTACCAGGCTTTTATATTTAATTTTAAAAAATCATCAAAAAGATGTGAGGATGTGTGGAAATATTGGTAACCCAATATTACTAGAAAAAAAAATTTCTTTAAAAACCATTTTTGTTATTGAATTATCATCATATCAAATTGATTATAGTAAAATATTTAAAGCTAACCATGCTGTAATTTTAAATATTACACCTGATCACTTAGAAAGACACGGTTCTTTAAAAAAATATATTAATGCAAAATATAAACTAGTAAAAAATCAGTCTAAGAATGATTTTAGTTACTTAAATTTTAAAGATAAATATTTAAAAAAAATAATTCAAAATCATAAATCAATTTCGAAAAAAATTAATGTAAATTTAAAAATATTAGAAAAATTTAAAAATAAAATTACAAATCCTTATTTCAAAAGTCTTGGAAATAAAGAAAATTTATCTTTTATTTTAAGATTATGTGAACAATTAAGACTTAAAAATAAAATTATTTTTAAAATAATAAATAATTTTAAAGGATTAAAATTTAGACAAGAAGTAATTTACAAAAATGATAATTTAATTTGTATTAATGACTCAAAAGCGACAAGTTTTGCCTCATCAATTAATATTATTAAATCTTTAGAAAAAATTTTTTGGATAGTTGGTGGAGAACCAAAATTAGGAGATAAATTTACATTAAAAAAAAATGAATGCAAAAATATTAAAGCATATATTTTTGGTAAAAATAAAAAATTTTTTATAAAACAATTTAAAAATAAATTATTTTTTCATCAATTTAAAGATCTTAAGAGCGCTCTTTTAAAAGTTTTTTATGACATAAAATTAGAAAATAATTTTAATAAAACTATTTTATTTAGTCCCGCAGCAGCTTCTTTTGATAGTTTTAAAAATTTTGAAGAGAGAGGAAGTTATTTTGAATTTTTATTTAAGAAATATAAAAAATAAATATCAATGCGATTAAATAATTTTATTTATAAATTTTATTATAACTGGTGGAAAAATATTGATAAAACAATTTTATTTTTAATAGTTATTCTTTTTGGAGCAGGCTTATTCTTTTCTCTTGTTTCCACTTCATTAATTGCATCTGATAAATTGAATACAAACAGTTATTATTTTTTTATTAAACATTTATTATTTATAATGATGGGAAGTTTTTTTATAATTTTTTTTTCTTCATTAAATCATAATGATTTATTTAAAATTTCAAAAATTTTGTTTTTATTATTTTTATTTTTTTTAGTTTTAGTCCCTTTTTATGGTATTGAGGTAAAAGGATCTAAAAGATGGATGGATATACCTATGTCTCCTAGATTTCAGCCAATTGAACTTTTAAAACCTTTTTTGATAGTAATAGTCGCTCAAGTCTTAAGTTATGAAACTAATAAAAATATTTATTATAAATATTTTTTGAGTTTTTTAACAATTATACCAATCATATTATTATTGGTAATACAGCCAGATATTGGACAAAGTTTATTGTTATTTCTTACTTGGTTAAGTTTAATTTTTGTATCAGGAATAAATCTATTAATTTTTTTTATTTTTTTCTGTATGGTTTTATTTTCATTAGTAGCACTAATATTTTTTTTTCCAGATAAATTTGGCTATATTTTAATTAGATTAAAATCTTTTTTTAATCCATCCACAGGAAATAATTATCAATCTGAAAAAGCTTCCGAAGCAATAATAAATGGAGGTTTTTTTGGAAAAGGTATTGGTGAAGGTACTTTAAAAAATCGCATTCCTGAAGCTCACACAGATTATATAGTTTCAGTAATATCTGAGGAGTTTGGAGTATTATTCATAGTTTTATTAATGATTATTTTTTTATTTTTTTCTTATCAAGTTTTTAAAAAATTATATTTTGAAAACAACAATCATATAAAATTAATTCTTATTGGATCAATCACAATAATATTACTTCAAGCGCTTATTCATATTGGAGTTAATATTAGATTATTTCCCACAACTGGTATGACATTACCATTTATAAGTTATGGTGGCTCTTCTATAATAAGCACTTCTATTTTTTCAGGAATAATTTTAAATTTGACCAAAAGAAGAATAAATTTTTAGATGAAAAAAAAAATTTTAATAAGTACAGGAGGTTCAGGAGGCCATGTAATACCAGCAATGGCTTTATACGATCACTTAAAAAATAATTTTGAAATTTTTTTATGTACAGATGAACGTGGAAGTAAATTTATTAATAAAGATAAATATAAATATGAAGTTATTTCAGCCCCACGTCTATCCACAAATTTATTTAGGTTGCCTTTAACTATAATAAATTTAGTTATTGCCGTTGTAAAATCCATTTTTTTTTTAAAAAATAATAAAATTGATACTTTGTTAGGAACAGGTGGATATATGTCAGTACCATTTTGCTTAGCAAGTAAAATTCTAAATATAAAAATTTATCTTTTTGAACCAAATATTATAATTGGAAAAGCCAACAAATTTTTATTAAAATTGAGTTCAAAAATATTTTGTTATTCTAAAGAAATTATTGACTATCCAAGTAGAGAAGAGAGTAAAAAAATTATTATTGAACATGTTCTTCGAAAACAAATATATGATTTTAAGGCAGGTTATAATAAAAAAGAAGATAATAATATCACTCTTTTAATTATTGGTGGTAGCCAAGGAGCTAAATTTTTTGATGACTCTTTAAAAAATTCTATAATAGATTTATCTAAAAAATATAAACTTAAAATATTTCATCAAGTAAGTTTAGAAAAAATGCAAAACCTTGAAAAATTTTATAAGGAAAATTCTATTGAAAATAAATTATTTGATTTTGAAGAAAATATTTTTGACTATATTAGCAGTTCAAATTTAGCTATAACGCGAGCAGGCGCATCAACATTATCTGAGCTAGTCTTTTTGGCACTTCCTTTTATAGCGGTGCCTTATAGATTTGCTACTGATAATCATCAATTAAAAAATGCTAATTATTATAAAAGCAAAGATTGTTGTTGGTTGTTAGAAGAAAAAGAATTTAATGAACATAAATTATCTGCGATTCTAACTAATATTATTAACAATAAAGATGAATATTTAAAAAAGAAAAAAAATTTAGAAAAATTTTGTTATCAAAATACGTGGAATAATGTAAATCAAAAGTTAATAGAAGCTATAAATGAAAATTGAGTTAGCCAAAACTGAAACAATACACTTTATCGGAATAGGTGGTATTGGTATGAGCGGTTTAGCACTCATTATGAAAGGACTAGGTTTTAAAATTCAGGGTAGCGATATAATTGTAAATAAAAATATTGAGAGATTAAAAAAAAATAAAATTAGAGTTTTTACTGGTCATCATAAAAAAAATATTCAAAATTCAACAATTCTAGTAATATCTTCTGCAATAAAAAATTCCAACCCAGAATTATTAATAGCTAAAAAAAAACAACTTCCAATTTACAAGAGAGGGGACATGCTTGCTCACATTGTATCTCTTTTAAAAAGAAATGTTGTAGTTGCTGGTTCTCACGGAAAAACGACAACTACATCATTGGTTTCTGCAATTTTTAGTTCAGCAAAGTTGGATCCAACTATAATTAATGGAGGTGTACTTAATTCATTTAATAATTCGGCAAAGTTAGGAAAAAGTGATTGGTGTATAATAGAATCCGATGAGTCAGATGGAAGTTTTATAAAAGTTTCACCAACTTATTCCATTATAACTAATATCGATCAAGAGCATATGGATTATTATAAATCAATGAAATCTTTAAAAGAATTGTTTACAAAATTTATTGAGAAAACTCCTTCATTTGGAAAATCTTTTGTGTGTTTAGATGATATAAATAATAAAGATATAATAAAAAAATTAAAAATTAAAAATTACCATACCTATGGTACTGACAATAACTCTCAGTTTTGTATAAAAAATATTTTGCAATCAAAAGACTACTCAAAATTTAATGTTAAAATTAATATTCCAGGAAAGAAAAATTTTGTAATTAAAAATATTAAAATACCACTTCTTGGTTTACATAATATAAGAAATGCTACTGCAGCCTTAGCGGTAGCATTTACAATTGGAATATCAGCAAATATAATAAAAAAAGCTCTTAATGAATTTAAAGGTGTTCAAAGAAGATTTAATAAAATTTTTACTTATAAAAAAATTAACTTTTTTGATGATTATGCTCATCACCCAACTGAAATAAAACAATTACTTAATGGAGTTAAAAAAGTTTATAAAGATGAGGATATAATGTGCATCTTTCAACCACATAGAATATCTAGACTTCAAGATTTAAAAAAGGAGTTTAGCTTATCTTTTAAGAATGCAAATGATGTAATTTTATGTCCTGTTTACAGCGCAGGCGAAAAGTTAAAATTAGGATTTAAATATATAGATTTTGCTAAAGCAATAATTAAAAATTCTAAAGTAAATGTTTTTTTAATTAAAAATGAAATAGAGCTAGCAAAATTTGTTAGACAGAATGTTTATGGAAAAAAAATTGTGATAGGTATGGGTGCAGGCTCAATATCTAGTTGGATTAGAAATTTACCTAATTTAATATAATGTCAGATGAGAATTTAAAAAATTTTTCAGATAAAGTTAATGGTAATTTATTTTTTGATTACAATTTAAAAAAAACAAATTGGTTTAATATTGGAGGACAGGCTAAGGCCTTTTTTAAACCTGAAAATTTAAATGAATTAATAAAATTTTTAAAGAATTTTGGGCAGAAAGAAAGGATTTTTATACTAGGAGTCGGTTCAAATGTTTTAATTAATGATAATGGTTTTGATGGGGTTGTTATTAAATTAGGAAAAAATTTTTCAAATATTTCTATTTTACCAAATAAAACAATAATAGCAGGTAGCGCTTCCACAGATAAAAAGGTTTCTAGCTTTGCAAGTGAGAACAATGTAGGAGGGTTAGAATTCTTATATTGTATACCCGGAAGTATAGGAGGTGGAATTAGAATGAATTCGGGTTGTTTTGGAACTGAATTTAAAGATGTACTATTGTCTGTTCAGGCAATTGATAAAACTGGAAAGGTTTTAACTATTCCGTCATCAAATATTAATTTTAATTATAGAGGTACGGATTTATCTAAAGATTTAATTTTTTTAAGCGCTTCATTTAAAGGAAAATTTAAGAAAACGAATATGATTAAAAATGATATGGAAAATTTAAATGCAAAAAAAAATGAGTCACAACCAACAAAAATTAAAACTGGTGGAAGTACATTTAAAAATCCAATTGATCAAACTGATAAAAAAGTTTGGGAACTTATAAAAGCCTCTGTTCCAAAAAATATTAGTTTTGGAGATGCAAAAATTTCAGAAAAACATTCAAATTTTTTTGTTAATGAGAAAAATGCTTCATTTGAAGATATGAAAAAATTGATTGATCATGTTAAAAAAAAAGTGAAAGAAAATACAGGTATAAATTTAGATTTAGAGATAGAAATTATAAATTAAATATGAAAAAAATTTTAATATTAGCTGGAGGACCTTCTAAAGAAAGAGAAGTGAGTCTTGAAACAGGAAAGAGTGTATTTAATGCTTTAAAAAATAAAAAAAAATATAAAGTTATAATTTGCGAACCAGATGGGGAATTAATAAAAAAGATTAGACGTTTTAGACCATCAGTTGTTTTTAATGCTTTACATGGAAGGTTTGGAGAGGACGGATACATACAAACCATATTGGAAGCAGAGAAAGTAAAATATACACATTCAGGTGTACTTTCATCTTATGTTGCAATGAATAAAGAGGTATCGAAAAAACTTTTTATAAAAAATAAAATTAAAACACCCAGATATTTTAAATATAAATTTAATAAAAATAATAAGATTGAAAAAAAAATAATATCTCAAATTAAAAAAAAATTTAATTATCCAGTTGTAATTAAACCCAAAAATGAAGGATCAAGTGTTCATGTTTATATTTGTAATGAAAAAAATATAGTAAGAAATTTAAGAAAAATTTCTCAATATAAAGAAATACTCATTGAACAATTTATTCCAGGACGAGAAATACAAGTTGCAATTTTAGGAAAACGAAAATTAGGCGCGATAGAGTTGAAACCTAAAAGAAAATTTTATGATTACGAAGCAAAGTACAATTCAAAAGCAAATACAAAGCATATAATACCAGTAGATTTAACAAAAAGTGATTATGAAAAATTAATGAATATTGCTCTTAAGGCACATAAACTGATTGGTTGCAAAGGTGTTACAAGGTCTGATTTTAAATTTTATAATGGAATATTTTATTTGCTAGAAATTAATACTCAGCCTGGAATGACAAAACTTTCCTTAGTACCAGAAATAGCAGCATATAATGGTATGAGTTTTATAAATTTAATTGAATGGATTATAAAAGATGCGTCAATCAATAGATAAAAAAAAAAATTTAATATTTTATTTGATTATATTTATTTTATTAAGTACTCAAATTTCCAGAGAAAATATTTATAAAAGTAAATTTAATATTAAAATTTCCCAGATAAAAGTTTTAGGCTTATCTAATAAAAATAATATTGAGGTATCAAATAGCTTAAATTTTTTACTTTTAAAGAATATTTTTTTTATAAATAAGCAGGATATTAAAAAAATTTTAAATGATAATTATTTAATCGAATCTTTTTCAATACAGAGGCATTATCCAAATATTTTAAAAATAAATATTAAGAAAACAAATTTTTTAGCTATCACTAGCAAGGATAATAAAAAATTTTATATTGGTTCTAACGGAAAATTAATACCTGTTACCGATGATTATCAAATTTATGAATATTTACCGTTTGTATTTAGTAACGACAAATATGAAAACTTTGTTAGTTTAAAAAAAATTATAGATCTTTCAAAATTTAAATTTGAGGATATAGAATCTTTTTATCGCTTTCCAAGTAATAGATGGGATATTAAAACAAAAGATGGTTTGTTAATTAAGTTGCCTGAAAAAAATATATTGAATTCTTTAGAATTGGCACACACAATTACAACAAAAGAACAATTTAAAAAAAATAAAATTATAGATTTAAGAATATCCAAATATATTATTACTTCTAATGAGTAAAAAAAAATTTGATGTATATTTAGAATTTAATTATACGCACTTGAATATTTGTGTATTAGATCTTTTAGATAATCATATAATATATAAAAAAAATCAATTTTATAAATCATATATTGATTCTAAAGAGTTAAACTTTGATGAATTATATAAACTTGTTGAAGATAATATTTTTGAAGTTGAAAAATCTACTAATGAGTTTATCAAAGATATTTACTTGATGATAGAAACTCCACTTTCAAAAAATATTAATTTATCTGTTATGAAAAAAAATGAGGACAATAAAATATTTACAAGCGATGTGATGTATTTAATTCAAGATGCAAAACAACAAATTTTAAGTACAAATTTAAATTTGGAAATAATACATATTGTTATTGATAATTATATTTTAGATAATGTTATATATAAATATTTACCTTTAGATATTAACTGCAAAAACTTCTCATTAGATCTTCAATTTATATGTTTTCCTAAAAACTTAATAAAAGATTTTGAAGAATTGTTTTTAAAACAGCAAATATTAATAAATAGATTTATATGTTCGAATTATGTAAGAAAATTTAATTTTGAAAATAGAGATTTAGATATTTGTCAAAAGGGACGTGAAATAGAAAAAGGAATTAATAAACAGGAAGTTGTATCAGTTCCAAAAATAATAAAAAAAACAGGCTTTTTTGAGAGATTGTTTCATTTTTTTAGTTAAAAATTGTATTTTCTTGTAATATTTCTTGTTTTTTAAGCATGTGAAAAGAAGATTATAAAATCATCATGTCAGTTTTAAATCAAAAAACTATCAATCAATCAATAAATTTTAAAGGTGTAGGTTTACACACTGGTAAAGAAGCAAATATGACAATTTATCCAGCCGATCCAAATACTGGAATAATCTTCAAAAGAGTTGATTTAGATTCAAACAATTACATTGTGCCAAGTATTTTTAATGTGTGCAATGCTAATCTTTGTACAACAATTTCAAATGAATATGGTACGAAGGTTTCAACTATTGAACATTTAATGGGAGCATTATTTGGAATGGGAATTGATAATGCACTAATCGAAATTGATACTCAGGAAGTTCCTATCCTAGATGGTTCAGCAAAAATTTTTGTAGAAAAAATAAATTCTGCAGGAATAAAGACAAGCAATATTCCAATAAAAATTATAAAAATTGAAAAAAAAATTTCATTAACAAATGGAAGTAAATCAATAACAATTGAACCAAATAAAATTAGCTTAGATATAGATTTTGAAATAAGATATAAAAATCCTTTAATTGGTAGTCAGAGAAATTCAATAAATGTTTATGAATCAAATCTAGATGATATTTATAATTCTAGAACTTTTTGTTTATATGAAGATGTAGAAAAGCTAAAAAAAAATGGATTTAGCCAAAGGCGGAAGTTTAGAAAATGCGGTTGTTGTAAAAGATGATGTAATTTTAAATAAAGGTGGCTTAAGAAATGAAAAAGAGTTTGTAAATCACAAAATTTTAGATTGCATTGGAGATCTATATTTATCTGGTTATAAAATTATAGGAAAAGTTATTTGTTCTGAAGGAGGACACAAATTAACAAACGAGGTATTAAGAAAGGTCTTTAAAGATAAAAATAATTTTTCAATTATTGAAATTAAAGAAAAAAATATACCTCATTCATTGATTAATCGTAAATATTTAAGATCAATTGCATAAAAGTTTAGTGTTTTTTTAATTTTCTGTTAAAAAATATAGATGAACATTTTTGCAAAATTTCTACTTATAATATTTGTTATTTTTTTAAATTCTTGTTCAAAAAAGGAAAAGATAGCAATTGTTGAAGAAACAAAAGATATCGAAATAGAAATGATTGAGTCTTATAAAGAAGGGGTTGACTCATTAATGAATGGAGACGCTATTCTTGCGGCAAAAAAATTTAATGATGCAGAAATATTATATCCACAATCAGAATGGGCTTCAAAATCAGCTTTGATGGCAGCATATTCTTATTATGCAGGCAATTATTATTTTGATGCAATTTATGAGTTGGAAAGGTTTATTAAAACTTATCCAAAAGATAAAAGATTAAATTATGCAAACTTTCTTTTAGCTATGTGTTATTATGAGCAAATTGTGGATGAAAAAAAAGATTTAGGGCCTCTTTTACAAGCACAACAACAATTTCAGTTTGTTATTAAAAATTATCCTGAAACTGATTTTGCGCTAGACTCAAAATACAAATTAGATTTAATTAATGATGTGCTGGCATCAAAAGAAATTTACTTAGGAAGATACTATATTAAAAAAGAAAAATGGATTGCGGCAATTAATAGATTTAAGGAAGTATTAAATAAATATCAAACAACTATTTATGTTGAAGAAGCTATGCATAGACTTGTTGAAATACATTATAGATTGGGACTTATAGATGAGTCAAAAAAATATGCTAAGCTTTTAGGATATAATTATCAATCTAGTGAATGGTATGATGCATCATACAGAGTATTCAATCAAAATTATGATAAACCGATAAAGAAAATTAATAAAAAAAAAGGAAACTTTATAATTAGAAAATTTAAATCACTTTTTAATTAGTAATGGCTAATAATTTAACAAAAAAGGATTATTTAAAAAAAATAAAACTACTTAGTAAATATAATAAATTTTATTATGACAAAAGTAATCCATTAATATCTGATCAAGATTTTGATAAACTTAAAAAAGAAATATTAACTATTGAAGAGAATAATCCAAATTTTGTTAACAAAAAATCTGTTTCTTTAAATGTTGGTTATAAACCATCGAAAAATTTTCAAAAAATTAAACACAAAATACCAATGCTTTCTTTGGGCAATGCATTTAATGAAGAAGATTTATTAAATTTTGAAAAAAAAATTATTAATTTTTTAAGTTTAGAACAAAAAAAAGAAATAGAATATAGTGCAGAGCCCAAAATAGATGGAATTTCAGCTTCATTGATTTATCAAAACGGAAAATTTATTAAAGGATTATCCAGAGGAGATGGGAAAGAAGGAGAAGATATTACTGAGAATTTAAGAACTATTAAAGACATACCCAAAGAAATAAAGCAAGAAAATTTTCCAAGTGAAATTGATATTCGTGGTGAGGTTTTTATTCAAAATAATGATTTCCAAAAAATAAAAGAAAAGTTTGCAAATCCAAGAAATGCAGCATCTGGTTCTTTAAGGCAAAAAGATCCATCCATTACAAGCAATATACCCTTAAAATTCATTGCATATACATATGGCTATTCAAATGATAATAAAATCAAAACTCAATTTGATTTTTTGAAAAGCTTAAAATCTTGGGGCTTTAAAATTAATCCATTTAATAAAATTATTATTGGTATAAAGAACTTAATTTTAAATCATAAGTTTTTAGAAGAAAAAAGAAAAGAAATAGAATTTGATATTGATGGAATTGTTTATAAAGTTAATGATTTCAATTTGCAAAAAAGATTAGGATTTGCTGCAAATGCTCCAAGATGGGCAATAGCACATAAATTTTCTGCGAATAGTTCAATTTCTGAAATTTTAAATATAGAGATCCAAGTTGGAAGGACTGGAGCCCTTACTCCAGTAGCTAAAATTAAAACAGTAAATATTGGTGGAGTTATGGTTTCAAATGCTACACTTCATAATGAAGATGAGATTCTTAGAAAAGATATCAGAGTAGGAGACACCGTAACAATTGAAAGAGCAGGAGATGTAATACCTCATGTAATTTCCGTAGATTTAAAAAAAAGAAAAAAAAGCTTCAAGAAATTTTTATTTCCAAAAAATTGTCCGTCTTGTGGATCTAAAACAATTAAAGATTTTAATGAAACAACAAAAAAAAAGGATGCAGTTAGAAGGTGTACAAGCGAAGGTTATGAATGTGAAAAGATCGCTATAGAGAAATTAAAACATTTTGTTTCAAAAGAAGCTTTTAATATTGATGGCTTTGGTAAAAAAATAGTTGAAAATTTTTGGAAGCTTAATTTAGTTAAATTTCCTTATGATATTTTTAAATTAGATTTTAAAAAAATTGAAAAACTTGAAGGATGGGGAAAATTATCGGTATCAAATTTAAAATACTCTATAGAAAATAAAAAAAAGATACCACTTGATAAATTTATATTTTCTTTAGGAATTAGACACATTGGACAAGAAAATGCGAAGCTTTTAGCAAGGCACTTAAAGTCTGCAAATAACTTTTTTAAGTTATCTGAACATGACAATACTTGGGATTTAGCCAATATAGATGGTATTGGTGATACTCAGATAAGATCTATTAAAAGTTTTTTTTTGAATCAAACTAATTTGAAGGTTCTATTTGAATTACAAAAAGTTTTAAAAATAAATAATGTTGATCAAATAAATCAAAGCGGTCCATTTAAAAATAAAACATTTATGTTTACTGGAAAATTGAAAGGAATAAGTAGAGGAGAGGCGAAATCTTTAATTGAAAAAAATTCAGGAAAAATAATAAGTAATGTTAATAAAAAATTGGACTATCTGATCATAGGAGAAAAACCAACTGTAAAAAAAGTTAATAATGCTAAAAATTTAAATATTAAAGTGATAACCCAAGACGAATGGGCAGAAATGTTAAATAAGAGTAGCTAACCATTTTTTTTCTTTTTTGTTTAAAAATCTTGATAGTGTTGAATAAACATTTAAATGATATTTAAATAAATAATCTTTTTCTATTTTATTTAATAGTTTGTAATTTATAAGGTCTTTTTCAATTGGTGCTAAAGTTAAATTTTCAAAAAATAATTTTTTATTTTTGTTTTTTATATAGACTAAATTTTCTATTCTAATTCCATAATGACCTTTTTTATAATAACCGGGTTCGTTACTAATTATCATTCCTTCTTTAAGTTTAATGGTATTAAAATTTGATATTGATTGTGGCCCTTCATGAACATTTAAAAAGAAACCTACTCCATGACCAGTTCCATGGGCATAATCAAGTCCGTCTTTTTTTAAAAATTTTCTTGCCTCTTTATCTAATTTTTTACCATTATTAAATTTATTTAAGTCGCTTATAGCAACTGCAATATGACCTTTTAAAACTTTTGTAAAAATATTTTTAATTGAATTTGGTTGTTTAGAGAAACATAATGTTCTAGTAACATCAGTCGTTCCAAATTTATATTGACCCCCAGAATCACATAAAAATAAATCATTTTTTTTAATAATTTTATTAGATTTTTTAGATACACGATAATGAACAATTGCTCCATTGGAACCAGTGCCAGCTATTGTTGAAAAACTTGGAAATAAATAATTTTTATTTAGTTTTCTAAAGCGTGCGAGTTTATTTACAGCGTCAATTTCAGTAATTTTTTTTTTATTAATATTTTTAATCCAAAAAATAAATTTTGTTAATGCTACGCCATCTTCCACATGAGAATTAATCATATTTTTAATTTCGGAAGAATTTTTAATGGATTTTAAATTATAGCATGGATCATTTTGTTCTATAATTTTAAATTTGGATTTAATTATATTTTCATTAAAAATTGAACATGACAAAGGATCTACAATAAAATTATTACCTTTTAATTTTTTAATTACAGAGGTAAATTTATTTGGATTTATAAATTGTAATTTATTTATTTTTTTTCTTTTTATTATTTTTATAATTTTTTGTTTTTTTACTATTAAGTATAAGTTTTTATTTTTACTAACTATCAGCCTACAATTAGGAATTGGACTATTAGGGTTATCATAACCTCGAATATTAAGTATCCACGCAACATTTTCAGGTGCACTAATAAATAAATAGTCAGCTTTCTTTTTATTCAATATTTTAGCAACTTTATTTATTTTATATTTATGAGATTTTCCTGCAATTTTATCATCTAAAAAAAAGAACGGTTTTGTTTTTGGAATTTTTTCATTATAAATTTCATCAATTAAATTAGTATTTATTGGCTTCAATATTAATGATTTACCAAAGTATAAATTAAGCTGTCTTTTGGTAAATAGTTTTGGGTCATATCCAAGAATTAATTTTTTTATAATTTTGCTTGGTAAAAATTTATGTATTTGAATTATTTTAAAATCTTTGCCTGATTGTTGTTGTGCTTGTATGGTATAGCGCCCATCCACAAATAAATAATTTTCTTTTCGCAATATAATTGCCAAACCTGCAGATCCATCAAAATTTGAAATTTTTTTTAATCTATCTTCCGCAGCATATTCTGAAAAAAATTCATCATTTTTTGGAACGATATATCCGTCTATATTTAATATATTAAATTTTTTTCTTAATTTTTTAATTCTTTTTTTTATCATTTAATTCTTTTTTGATATCTAATCCATCCTGGGCTTCTAGTTTCATGTTGTTCTTCAAAGTCTTGATTAAATTCAAAATCATCATCATCTTTTTCTTCATTATCAAAAAAAGTATTTTTTTCTATATTTTTTTCTGGCAGTTCTTCTAAAAATCTTGAAGCCATACTATCTATCCAGTCACCTTGGTAAAATCTGTTCATAGAAAATGAAATAAATGCCATTTTTTTAGCTCTAGTTATGCCTACATATGCCAATCTTCTTTCTTCTTCTAAACCATTTTGACCTTTTTCCTCAATTGATTTTTGATGAGGGAATAATCCTTCTTCCCAACCAGGCAGAAAAACAACATCAAACTCTAATCCTTTAGAACCATGCATAGTCATTAGATTTATTTTTTCTCCTGTCCAATCTTGATCAATGGAAGTTGCTAAAGCAACATGCTCTAAGAAATTTTCTAAATTATCAAATTCTTTCATTGCGCTTAAAAGCTCTTTAATATTTTCCAATCTATTTTCATTTTCTAGATCTTTTTTATTTTTAAGCATTGCGGAATAGCCAGATTCATCCAGCACTATTTGTAATAACTTTACATGATTTATTTTTTTAATATTTAAATCTTTTCTCCATTTCTCCATGAAACTTAAAAAAGAACTTAGTCCAATTTTAGGTTTAGGTTTAATTAAATTTAATTGAATTAAATTTTTTGATGCCAATTCTAGACTTATTGATTTTTTTTTTGAAAACTCATGAATTTGTTTGATTGTAGTTTCTCCTATTGCTCTTTTTGGATTATTTACAATTCTATCAAAAGCCAAATCATCTTTTTCTTGTTGTATTAATCTTAAGTATGCAACACAATCTTTAATTTCAGCTCTTTCATAAAATTTTGTTCCTCCAACTATTCTGTACGGTAAACCAATTTTAAGAAATCGCTCTTCAAATTCTCTAGTTTGAAAAATAGCTCTTACCAAAATTGCGATATTATTAAATGAATATTTTTTTTTTAATTTTTTTTCAATTTCATCAGAAATATTTATTGCTTCATCTTTACCATTTTTAAAGCAATTAAGTTTAACCAAGTCCCCTTCTTCCATTGTTGTTTTAAGAGTTTTTCCAACTCTATTTTGATTATTTGAAATTAGATTTGATGCTACAGATAAAATATTCTGTGAAGATCTATAATTTTTTTCTAATCTTATAATTTTAGTGTTTTTATATATTTGATCAAATTCTAAAAAATTTTTAATTTCAGCACCTCGCCAGCTATAAATAGATTGATCATCGTCCCCTACACAACAAATATTTTTATGTTTTTTAGCAAGTAGATTTAACCATTTACTTTGTATAAAGTTTGTATCTTGGTACTCATCTACTAAAATATATTTAAAATTATTTGAGTAAATTTCATTTATATCTAAATTATTTTCTAAAATATTTACACAATGAAGAATTAAATCTCCAAAATCACAGACATTTAAATCTAATAATTTTTTTTGGTAAATTTTATATAAAGGTAATACTGTTTTTTCATAAATATCTTTTTTATTAATTATTACTTCATCGGGATAGAATCCTTTGTTTTTCCATCTATCAATTATAGATAAAATATACTTGGGCGCTAATTTTTTTATATCAATATTTTCGGCTTTGCAGATATTTTTAATTAATCTTACTTGATCGTCAGTATCAATAATTGTAAAGTTAGAATTTAAACCTATGGCTGAAGCATGTTTTCTTAAAAGCTTAGCACAAATTGAATGAAATGTTCCTAACCATGATAGTCCTGTAGCTTCTGATTGAAGTATTGAGCTTACTCTATTTTGCATTTCCTTTGCGGCCTTGTTAGTAAAAGTTACCGATAAAATTTGATTGGGAAATGCTTTTTTTTCTTTAATTATATGAGCTATCCTAGAAGTTAAGACCTTAGTTTTACCAGATCCAGCGCCAGCGACTATTAATAATGGCCCATCTAGATATAAAATTGCTTCCTTTTGCGCTTCATTAAGATTTTTTAAATATTCTAAGTTTAACATTTTTAATTTATCATTATAAATCCATATTTTTAACTTATGAAAATAATTAAACTAAAAATAAGCCTTTTTAATAAGTCCTTAATTTTATTAATAATTTTATTATTTTCTTATTTATTCTATTTATCAATACCAGTTTTATATAATTATGAAAGATTACAAAAAGATCTAACCTCAAAGTTATTACAAGAATTTAATATAAATGTTAATTTATCAGGAGATATAACATACAAAATTTTGCCTTCACCTAATTTTGAGGTGTCAAACGTTTTATTAAATACAGGTTTAAATGAAGAGACAGACGATTTTGGGCAAATTAAGAATTTAAAAATCTATGTATCAATTTTAAAACTTTATAAACAGAAAAATCTTAAAATAAAAAAAATTGTTTTAAATGAAACTAATTTTCATATTAATAAAAAATCTTTTGATTTTTTATCTGATTATTTTTCAAAAAAAATCAATCCAAAAAAAATAGAAATAAAAAAAAGCAAAATATTCTTTATAACAAAAAATAAAAAAGACCCTTTAGCATTATATACTATAGACAATGGCAAAATGTTTTATGATCAAAAAAATAATAAAAACAAATTATTAATCAATGGTTCAGTTTATAATACAAAATCTAATTTTGTTTTTTTAAGAGATTTCAAAAATAAAGGATTAACAAATTTTGAAATTAATTTTAGACAAATAAATGCTAAATTAAAAAATGATTTATCAAAATTGATTGATACCAATAATGAATACAAGGGAAATATGCTTGTTTCTTTATTAGGGTCAGAAATTAAATTTCAATATAATATTAAAGATAATTTAATATTATTATCATCATTAAAAAATGAAAAAAATAAAAGTTTTTTTAATGGAAAAATTAAAACATCACCATTTAATTTTAATTTAAAAATTAATTTAGATAAGCTAAATGTTTTAAATTTTATGAATTATGTATCAAAAATAAAAATTTTTTTCCAAAAGGATATATTATTGCATAAAAGTTTTAATGGAGAAATTAATTTTAATGTTGACAATTTAACTAATACTCAAATATTTGATAAGTCCAATATAAATCTAAAATTTTCAAATGGTAAATTAAGTTTTAATAATTCTATTCTTATATCGAATAAAATAGGAAAATTAATTGTTTTGGATAGTCAATTAAGTGAAATAGATAACAAAAAAATATTAAAAGGAGAATTTATTTTTGAAATTAATAATGAAACAAATTTTTATAAAAAATTACAGATATCTAAAAATTATAGAAAAAAAATTAAAAATATTTATGTAGAGTTTGAAAAAGATTTAGATATGGATGATTACAAGATTAATAAATTTATTATTAATTATAATTTAAAAAATAATACCAATTATAAAGAAATAAATTTAGATAAGGTATTTGATTTAAATGAAATAAGAGATTTAAAAAATTGGATTGAATTTAAGAATTACTCTAAGCAAATATTTTCTGAAATTAACTAGGTTTTATCATTTTTTTAGGATCTACTATTTTGTCATATTCTTTTTCATTTATTAAATTAGTTTT
>MDSW01004016.1_pt1 | contig 20374 bp, 7 predicted proteins | sample 811171 | NCBI WGS metagenome assembly MDSW01 (sample SAMN05326641, study PRJNA326480) | marine metagenome | isolation source: seawater | place: Atlantic Ocean: North West | collected 2012 | reverse complement strand
TTAATAAATTATTTTAATTTATTCAACTCCTCCTAATTTCGTATCCAATCTCGCGGGCTTTCATAGGGAACCCTCTGTTCCCTCTAAGTCTAGAGGTAGGTATGCACTATTTCAAGGATTCCCGAGTTGGTATCAAGGAGATAGTTTTGATAATTCAGCATTAAAACGTGCTGAACCTAAGAAATACAGGACTGGAGTAGATATAGTGCCAATTACCAAGGTGATAAAGAATAAACCGGACCAAAGTTCGATATCATTGCCCAATGTAAAGTATAGAGTCCAACCTGTAAGAAGGGCGAGCCAAAGTCTATGCCTTCTACTAAAAAGTGCAAATCTGGCTTTAACTAAATCATCAGAATATAATTGAGGGACTTCATCTTCATCGGCGAGATCATGCTCAATTGCACATCTTGCACAGACAAGATAACGAGGTCCATTACCGCTCACAAATTGATTCTGAGGATAATTTTGTTTACATAACCTGCAATATGCCATGTTGTCTCAACTTGCCCACTATGGGTTGCTAATTCAAGGCTACGGTCTTCTAACCTGACGATTATAAGAAATTGAGTCGATTAACATTGGTTCTTGTTCAAGGAAAGATGAAATTAGTTCATACCCTTGAGGGCTACCAACAGATTCGGGATGGAATTGAATTCCAAAGACTGGGAATCTAGGATGTCTAATACCCATAACTAAATTTTCTTTTTTATTCCAGGCATCACAAATCATAGATTCATTTTTAGGAATTAGAATAAGGCTATTGTATCTCATTAAAATCAACGGAGATTCTAATTTATTGTATAACCCATAATTATCATGTTCAATAATTGATGGAACTCCATGAACCGCCCCCTTCGGAGATTCTATCAAATCCCAACCAACTGCTAAGCCCAAGGCCTGGTGACCCAAACATAAACCAAGTACTGGGATATGCTTTCCATCTGCCACTATTTCACCTTCGACTGCTAACTTGGCTATTTCCATAGTTATCTGAGATTGTTCGGGGCGTGAAGGCCCTGGTCCAATAATGATACTTTTTGGAGTGAAATTTTCTAACCAATATTTGATTTTCGTAGTAGAATCAGAATGACTTTTAGGACGACCCTCAACTATTCTAACTGAGAAGCCCAACTTAACTATTGAATTTGCAATATTTTCTGTAAAAGAGTCTAAATTATCAATTAGCAAGACATCGGTTGGAAATGATATGTCGGAATCCCCTCTGATAATGTCGCCTATATATGATTCTGGATGAGGAATCTTTGGTTTAATCGAACTAATAGTTCCTTCTACCTCAGGTATAGGTAATATTTCTACATCTCTTTTAGGAAGTTCTTCTACTGAAAAACCAGTTCTAAACCCCCAAGTTGAATCAGTAATTGCCGCTGCTTTCCATCTTGCCTCTTCTACTTCAGAAGAGGAATTAGATCCAATCACTATTCCTCCACCGGCTTGAACTCTACCATGCCACTGATTTGGTCCAGAATGTGATTCTAGTGTCCGGATTAAGATATTAAAATCAGATATTCCTGAACTTGAATGGAAATGTCCTATAGATCCTGTCCATGCCCCTCTTGGTGATTCTTCTATCTCATTTATTGCAGCAATAGAAGCAATTTTCGGGCAACCGGTAATTGAACCTCCGGGGAATAAAGCAGAAATTATTTTACCAAATTCAATATTGGAGATTAATTTGCCGGAAACACCACTAACTAGATGTTGGACTGTTGGTAATGCCTCTATTCGAAAATCGGACCAATGTACACTACCTGGCACACAAATCTTAGATAAATCATGTTTTTTTAGATCTACTAACATTAAATGTTCGGCTATCTCTTTCTCTGATGAAACCATCTCAATTTGTAGGCTCCTATCTTCTTCGAGAGTATTTCCTCGAGGAAGAGTTCCTTTAATCGGCCTAGTAGAAACTATCCCTTTGTTAGTTTTAAGCAGCCGCTCTGGACTTGCTGAAGCAATACTCCACCCATGATCATGAACGTATAGCCACGATGCGAATGGAGAAGGATTGCTCTCCGTCATTCTTTGAAATGAGTGCCATGGATGGCTCGACATATTTCCTGACCATTTTCTTCCATAATTTAATTGATAGAAGTGACCTTGCCGAATACTTTCTTTAATTGTATCAACTTTTCTTGCATGGGATGCATCACTTTCAGATTCTGGTACTGAAAAAGATTCTAATGAAGATAGAATATTATTCTCTTTAATCGATAACCCATTACAGTTTACTTCTTCTAACCAAGGATGATTGGGGGCCGAAATTATACTTAATTGGTCTAATTTCCGATCATGTACCCACCATGCATCAGATCTCCAAAGTACTCCTAAGAGAGTCCCATCTTTTGGATTATGCTCTAAGTTAATTCCGACTGACCACCTGTTTAGGTCATATCCTAGAATACCAGTAAATCCTCCCGGAACTATTGGATGATCAGCAATATTCTGGAATGGTAACTCTAAACTTTCTGCAATTTTAATTGCTTTTTCAAGTGTCTCGACTTGGTACTCATTAACTGTATCCCAGCCAGATAATTTATACTTCTGAACAAATACAGTGAGTAAATTATTATTTCCTAATTTTATATCTCCTTGAAGTGCAGAGGATTTATTGAAATCAGCTTCACTTAGGGGTTCGAAAAGTAATATACGTACGCTTTGTAAGCATGGAAGAAAAGAGAAACCGGATAAATCCGTAACAGGACCCCCGGAATTTAAGATAAGTTCATCATGATTAGGGAGTTCAGAGCCTCTGTAATTTTCTAATAATGAAACAATAGGATTTTTAACAGAATTTGAAAAGGTTTGAAATTCTGGTATCATTTTCTCAACTCATTTGTTCAATTGTTTCCCACGCATTAGATAGTCTGTATTTCCAGCAAGACATAGCAGATTCATATAATCGGCCACGAGGATGTCCTATTTTCCTACCGTCGATTTGACCCAAAGATTGGATGCCCATGCCACTTCCAATAACAATCATTTCCTTGGCCCTCAATATCAAATTCATAGTTATAATTGCAGGCCTAATAGGAATTCCTGAATTTTCTAAACAATCCTTAATTTGTTCTAAAGTTATTGAGTCTAAAGCACCTTCTTCCACCCTTGGGTAATAAGCAGTGCCATCAATATCAAGAATAATCGGCATACATCTGTCGCCATCGATTAGATTATCATTCTCAATTAACAAGGATATGTCGGCATTATTCTCTAAAGCTAATTTTCTAGCATCAAAATATGGCTTCCAATCGCCATGTTTTGTCCCTCTGATTTCTCCATCCCAGATCGGAGCTGAAACCGTAATTGCCTTCAATACACTCGGCCATGGTTGATTTAAACGTGGAATCAGAGAGAAAACCCCCTGATTAGTTATACCTATTTTTACTAGATAAGGGGGTTGATCTTCTTGTACAACAGAGGGGTCAGAAAAAATCAAATTATGCAATTTCTTGAAGACTTTTTTTCTAAAATCATCGGGTAAAGAAAAATTAAGCCGGGTGGCATGTCTCTCCATTCTATCAAAATGTAAATTTGCGGCCAAAAGACAATCTTTACCATCCCAAGCGACTGTAGACCACACCTCAAATTCGGGGTTGGGACTTTCGGTCATGTTTGGCCGTAAACTTACAACTCTTCAAATTCTTCTAAGAGACATCACAATATATCATCAATAAAAGAAGTATCAATATCATCTTCAATATTTGCTAATTCTTCGGCCATATCATCAAGATCATCTAGATCAAAGTCATCTGCCAAGTTACTTAAATCATCCAGATCAATTTCTTCTTCTTCTACAAGTAGCTCATCCATAACTTCGTTATCTAATTGTGTTGGAGATAAAGAATCAATATTAACTGGTTCTTCGAATGATACATTTTCTAAATTATCTGGAATAAAGTCATCTTCTGAGAATTCAGCATCCATTCCGAAATCTTCATCATACATTTGTTCCTCAAGTTCTACTTCTAAGGTTCCCATCTCCCATGGCTGTGGTGCAGCCCTACCTTTGGGTTTCAATACTAATACTCCACCAAATAATATCATTATTGCTGAAACTAGAGCAATTATCATATTCATATCACCATCAATTAACTGATTTATCCAAGAGACGCCAGAATCACCCAAACCATCACTATCTGAACCAAAAGCGGATTCAGACCATGGTTGGATTTCTAAAGGATCGACGGCAAGACGATGAACTTCTCCATCAAATCCAACTATAGCAATCCAATAGGAGTTCTCGTTACTAAGAGAATATTGATTACCTGTTTCTGGTGGAACTGCCTGCCATGTATAACTTGAATATGGCTTAACTACGTTCTGAGAAGTATCTGCATCACGAGTATCTTCAAATGGTGTAGAAGATAAGAAAATATAATATGATTCAATTGTAGGGTCATTTTTATCGTCCCATTCAATTTGAATCTTGGTTCCAGTACTATCCCAATAAGCAATAACTCCGCCAATTTCAGGAATATGGAGACCGGGGTCAAGAATATTTTCATTAATTAGAGCTATTGAAGAAGTTTTGATTCCTTCATCCCAATAATTTCCTGTTGAGTCAACTGGAATTACGCTGACCCAGAACATGATATTAGGGGCTAATGGACTACCATCTGAAAATTGTTGAAGAAGAACCGGCATCTCTACATCCCTATCAAGAATCATTGCTGGTTGGCGGTTTACTAAGGAACTAAATGGGACCGTTTCTGCAAATATCCAATATTCAGAAATATCTGAAGCATCACTTTCTTTGAATGTGACAAATACACCGTTTCCGTCATCGGATTGGCGATCTGTTAACTGTGGAGGGTTGAGTCTTGAAGGAGGGAACACATCTCCACTATTATCTGAAGGAATCACTAATACCATGTAATTCTTCATGTCTGAGAGGAATACATTACCATGAATATCATGAGTTGTAATTGTCACATATAGTGGAATTTCTGGTATTATTGTCGATGATGAAGATTGTGATATCGTATCTCCATAATGTGCCTTCTCTACTGTCATTCGAAGTTGAAAAGCTCCCCCGATTTGTTGCTGATTTAATTTTATAAGCCCACAAGATTCAGGAGAATCTGAACAACTATTCCAAGATTCTGTTAGGTCTTCTTGGTAGAAATCAGAAACCCAGATTGTATAGAAAGAGAAATCGGTAGCCAAAGATCTATTCCAGATTATATCAATAGCGGTTCCACCATCTTCTGGATGATCGAACGCAGCTAAGCCATCAACTCTAGCAGGAGGTATACCTACTCCTCCATTATTAGATTGAGGAGTTGCTTCAACAACCAATACATCACTCAAATCTTGGTTGCCCCAGTCGTCTGAAGCAACGACACCAATCCAATATGTTGTATCATCTAAGAAAGGGGCTTCCCCGAATGAGGAGATAATTGTTGAGTTAGTTGAACAATTTGAGACATATGATGAAACAGGCCAACCATCTACATTGTTCGGTGGTTGCCAACTTGTAGCAGGTAGTGCAAATATTGTATAGAATGTACAATCATCTTCTTGATTCGGAATCCAAGAAACTTGTATTTGCCCTCCTTCATCATCTGGAACATCGATTGCATTGGTCCCTTCAATAGGCATCGGTGGAATACCGTCATCAAGTCCTCCGGCAGTAACTATTGGACCAATTATAGTTGCATTGAGTGGGTCCGACTGACCGCTTTCATCTACACAAACAGCGGCAAACCAATATGTAGAACCAGGATTCAGTTGTAGAACAGTATTATTCCCGGAAATTGTTGAAATATCAAAATTATTTGTTAATGCTAAAGCATTTGTAATTTCTTGTTCAACTGCCCAAAGTCTGGTCTTGGAAGGATCCATTTCGGTACATGCAGACCATTCAGCGTAAATGGTTCCAGCTGTGCCACCAGAAATTGGATTTGCAGTCAACCATTCTGGAGGAGATGGGACTTCGTCAATTGGAGTTGCATTGAAAGGCCATGACATTGGCTCTCCTACTGAACCATCAGCATATTCTGTAACAATTGCGGCCCGATACTTATTTCCATCTACCAGTGTTGAAATAATTCCATTATGATCGGCTTCAGTGATTGTGGCTGTAGTTTGAGACCAAAACGGGACATGCATATAGCCTGCAAAATTATCTAATTCTTGTTTACTAGGTTCCCAATCTGGATTATTTGTTGAGTCCCAGATATAAACTCTATATCCATACCATGCTGCATCTTCTGATGGTAGCCAAGTTGCTTCAAGGATACCTCCGCCATCATTACCACGATTATTGAAAGATGTAAGAATTGTCGGGACCTCTACTCTTTCCCAATCATATGTCATTCTAACACTAATTGTACCATTCATTGGGGATTGTAATTGTACATGCAGTTCTACTGAGTTAGAGCCTGGCCCGACATTGGAAATAGCATTTTGGAATCCTGCCTCAATTGCAGGATTTCTTCCTGCCAAATCCCATGAACCACTATAATTCAACGAAACTGAACGAGCCCATATATTAGATGAGGATATAGGACTTGTAATTGTCATGGCTCCGTTATACATAGGTAGAATACCCGGGAGAGAATTAGAATCATTGGGAATTGATAGAGGATCTGAAGAGTTAACTAGAACAGTAGACATTCCTGGATGAGTTGTTGAAGTAATATCCCATTGCCTACCTCCAAATACAGTATAAATCGGTTCTGCTCTTCTCTGGTATTCTCGTGGCTGTTCAATCAAACTTCCTTCCCAAATATGAAGGCCATCTTCTGCAACAACATATAGTGAATTAGATTCAATAAATGCATTATTTAGCCCCGATAATGAGGTTGAGGCGGTTACAGAGTGAGAATTCCCTACATCTAATAAATTAATACCTCCAGAACCTATTAACACCAGATTATTACCGTTCGAAACCATCTTTACAGGCGGCCATGATAGAAGATTGGATGGATTGGTGCCAGCTTCCATTTGCCCCATTGTACCGTTCCAGTGAACTAATGGAGCAATATCTGTGGCAACATGAATTCCCCAAGAATCAGCTGCTAAATTAAGAACATTATTGCTTGGTATCATATCTATTAGATACGTACCATTTTGAATATCTGAATCTATATCCCAAGCAGCGACACCTGGTCGTGTTGCACCTTGCCCATTATGAGAAATAAATATTGAAGCATTATGATGTTGGATTATTGTAGAGTTGCCTACTATTACTTCTCGAGTAACTGAATCTGCAAATAATATTCCAGATACTCGATTTCCAATTAGGCCATCAGAGTAATCTATAGTGTTCTGTATTGAATAAGTTCCTTCTTCAATGACTGTTAAGCCCGCTAAACCACCTGCTAAGATTGTACCATTTCCTTGAATGGGACTCTCTAGAATCATCAAATGCTCAATTACTGATGAAGGAAGACCATCATAAGAAGTGATAGGAGAATCCCATCCACTCCTTGTCATATTGTACATTCCAATACCACCACTGGTCGCAATCAATACATGATTACCCACTTCAAGGAAATCTCTAACTATATTGCTTGGTAAACCTGCTATCAGACTTCCTTGGCCCCAATTCTCTGTATTAGTATTGAATGACTGGTATCCAGCAGAGGTCCCAGATTCACCCATTAGTCCGACATACATAGTCCCATCATCGTCAATGTGCATTCCATCCATTTGTGAGTGAAGAGCTGATGATGTAGGTGTCATAGTTCGCTGTATTGTATCAATTTTATACATACCACTGCCCGCAGTTGTTACCCATAATTTATCTCCATCTAATCTGATATCGTTGATAATATCACCATCAAATGAATATCCATATTGCCACCTAACGCTGCCATTAACAAGCTCTCCTTGTAGTACTGAAGAAGCATAAAAAGAATTCCAACCTAAACTTGATGTCGCCCAAATATTTGTTTCATTGGAAATAATATTTAGTATCTTACCGCTTGTTAACCCTGTTAATTCGTCGAAGCCACTTTCTATCAGACCTGTAGAATCTAATCTATCGACTCTATTCACTCCTGAAGTTTGTCCTGAGCGCCCTATAGCATAGATAGGAGTACTTGATGAAGGTGCTTTAACAATTGAACAACCATCCATCCCTGGGCTAAGAATCTGGCCGTTCACTGTAGATGTTCCCGAAGTAATAATCCTAGAAATACCACCTGTTGTATCAAATTGATGCGCAGTTAACAATACATTTCCATCATGCAACATACCTCCAGGGAATATTCTATCCTCAGAAATACCGTCAGCAGAATTTGTTAGAGTCGCTAAAAATTGATCCGTATTGTAATTATATCTGTCAATTCCTACTCCTTCTTCATCAAAGCCAACATACATTATACGATTGGTTTCATCACAAGCGAGAGCCCGTGCATCATTATCTGCTAGCCCATTAGAGGTTAGTATGGATGTAATCCATTCATCAGTAATACCATCAGAATCATGATCTGCTAAGTCATAACGAGCAATGCCACCTTGATTACCCCACCAATTCACAGCACCAACTGCTATGTGGACAATATTGTCACATACTTCAATATCTGCAGTATAACCGCTAGGGATTCCTGCACTACCAAGATTCCATGTTGTCCAATTGCCAGTAGTACCGTTCTTACGGATTATTTCTGAATTAGTATTGAAGCCCCCCCCGCCACTATAACTTCCTGCCCACAGGTCGTCTCCGACCACTATCATTGTGTACAATTCATCATTTGCATCTGAGGGTAATCCATCGTTGACAACCCAAGAGTCCAACCATGTTTCATTATCTGGCTCCCACCTTAGAATACCATCCATACTTGCAAATAAATAATCATCTTGATATTCAACTATACCTCTAATTGGTCCTGGTATGTCTGTCCATTCATCAAGTAATGTCATTGTTTGAGCAGAAAAACGACGAAGAATATTATCTCCATATGCGATCCACAACTCACAAGAAGATACGTTGATAGGGAAACATTCACCAAGGAATTGAGCATTAACTCTCTCGACGCTACCTATGGTATCTAGGGAGTTTTCCCACGTCTCATTAGTAACATTCCAGCGGGCAATGGTTCCATCACCATCATTCCAATATTGAGTAGGTCTAATCCCAATCCAAAGTTCTTCTGATACTTGTCCAATACTGTGAATTTTGCCGTTCCATCCGAGTTCTTGCCCAACATCAATTGTGGACTCGCTAGAATTAGATGTTAGATTAATCCTCCATATTTGATCATTTGATTGCCACCATGCAGTTGATCTTTGGGTTGAATAATGGAGAATATCATCAATTATTATTACATCCTGTGGTGCAGAATTGGAAAGTGTTGGGCCATCAGAGTTTGAACCACGATTCCAGTCTATTAGAACTGTATTACTAACTACATCAATGAGAGTTAAACCAAAATCGCCTCCTGCCCATATTGTATCTTCAATATGTCCGGGAATGAGAACTGTGACATCATCGTCATTGATGAAACCTTGATCGCCGTCCCATGTTTGTAGCCATTCTTGGCTAGAGAGGTTATACCGACCAATGCCTGTATTCTCAAAACCAATGTACAGTATATCTTGGACTTTAACTACCCTAGCTCTTTGTGTATCATCTCCTGCAGTCCATCTTTCTACAACGGATAATCCAGTATCTCGATTTATCAAAGATGCTCCTTCGTCATGGCCTGCTAAAATTCGTGTACAACAATTCTCGGAAAGTGAGCTACTAAGAGGAATTAATTCAACAGAAAATGTCTCACTAAATCGTGCAGAATTATTCATTGGAGAAACACATTCATCCCATTCGTATGTGTTTCCTTGAATTATTGTCCAACCCGTCCAAGTACAAACTCCTCTGTTAGTAGCTGCAACTACTCCATCTGCGTCACTCTTAATATCATTGATTTTGAATGGATCGTTATTTCCACCTGGTACGTCTGTTTCAAAATATTCCCAGTTAGAACCATCCCATCTAGCCATTGCTTGATTTGATGTCCCGCCTGAATTAGGTACTTCCATACCAATGATTAAACCGCCATAATAATCAAGATGAAGAGAAAGTACATCGTTATCCGGTAAACCACTAGTTCCATCTGCGTCCCATATGTCAATAATTTCACTAGTGTGTCTATCAATCAATAAAATCCCAAATCCAGTTAATCCAAAATAAATTATATCTCCATCGACGGCTATTGGAGCTGCTTCTAAGTTATCTGCTCCAAGAGATTGCCAAGATGACAAAATAGATAATTCTTGTAAGTTAATTCTCATTACTCCGGCATCAGGAGTTGCAATATATGCAACACCATACCTAGTTACGACATCATTGACAAAATCAGAGTCTAGGCCGTCTTGCTCAGTAATAACATCTGAAAGTGTCATTGAGGAGGTATTAATGAAAGATAATCCGTCTTCATAATGACCGACCACTAGAATTTCGGTATAAGAATCATGAGATAGGGATATAACCGCGCTAGAAGCAATACCCTGAACTGTACCCATGTATGATGCGTCTGTATTATCAAGTCTCAGAATACCTGAATTAATCGTACCAATCCAAACCCACCCGTCGGAATCCTGAATGAATGATGTTATTTCGACTGGATTACTCACATAGTCAGATATATCAATTGGAGAAAGCCATGTTTGAGTTGCTTCATCAAATCTATCAATTATAGTTCCTCCTGATACCCAAATTTCTCCTTCTTCATAGTCGTTGACAAATATTACCTGATTCATTTGGTTTGTTGATGGGCTACTAACAAGAGTTTCTATTCCATCATTTGTCTCTCCAACTAGACGGCCCAAAACACCAGAACCGTCCCCTACTAGAACTAATCCTGAATCAGGACTTCTTACTTTATCTAGATTAGGCCATGAGATTATTTCATTACCGTTTTCTTTCAAATCAAAAACAGTTAATTGTCTCTGAGATGAAAAGAAGAGTGCATTGGTGTCGTATGAGTGTACCGTATTGGCTGCTAGTATTTGCAGCCAACCTTCAGTAAGACCAAATCCAATTACTTGGTTAGATGCTAACCAATTGCTGGTTGACCATGTAGCCATCCAAGAATTAGAGGCTAAATTACGACGATCTATTCCAGCATTATCTGTTGCAATCAATAATTGAGTACCTAATAATTGCAAATCGTTTATTCTGTCGGAACTTAAGAAATTACCAGTATTCCATAATACGTTACTATCTACTGTGACTGATGTCCCATTAGTTCCACTAGATGTAGAGAAGCCAAGAACATGGAGCCCCTGATATGTAGAGATATACAAATCATTTCCGTATGAAACAATGTCTGTAGCAGTCTTAATAGTCCCACCTGGGCAATAGTAGTAAGATTCCCAAATACCATCAGTCGTGTAGTAAACGCTGCAACCAGAAGATGCCCAAATTGTACCATAGTCATCGACTGTTACTGTATCAACTGTTTGAGAACTGGAGGCGTCGGCACTAAATGTCTCCAAAACAGAAGAATCTGAAAGACTACGTTGTAATATTGTTCCATTGGAAGTTCCTATCAATAGACGATTGCTCATTTCATCTACTGCAAGACTTCTGCCGTATACATCAGATTCGATATCGACAATTACAGTAGATGTTTGGTCATCCAAATGTAATAAATCATCACCTAAAAGAATGTATAATCTACCATCTACTGGATTTACAGCACTATCATATATTTCAATATCTAAAGATGAAAAAGAAACCTTTGGGTCTGCCGGGCGTAAAGCCTCCATTACTAAATCTGTTATCGAAATCCCAGTAGGTAACTGCCAACTTGTATCACTTACGGAATTGGGTTGTAGACGAGCGTCAAGAATCCCTGCGGAATTGACATCTGGTTGGTTCTCAGAAAATGAATTTTGCATACCAAATCCTCCTAATTCTGTCCAATCAAGTATTGGAGTCTGGGTGTCCAATAGCGTAATCTGCGGCTCATATGCCCACAAACCATCCGAACCATCGACTTTTACTTCAAAAGTCATATTATCAATTAACGCGCCGGGGGCAAAATCGAGAAATAAATCGCCATATGCATAGGTTCCATTAGATGGATTTGCACCTTCTGCCGATAATTCAATCCATCCTGTGTCATTACTTCCACCTGCACCCCAAGCACCTGGGGTTGTGCTCATAAAATCAGAATTTTCTTCGAGATTTGAAGATTCAAATGAGGACCACGGAAGAAGTAACATCAGAGAAACTAATACCATCGCCATCCGTTTCTGAGAGCCAGAAACCGAATCATACGCTATGCCCATAGGCCAATCGCGTCATTTTATACATTATCAAAGGATGTGGCGAATGTGCCATACATGCTCGGACACCATAGGTGATATTTCAACAATATGAATACTCAAAAAGACTGTGTTAAGGCTGATAATATGAACCATTAATATCGGATAGCATCATAGGTAAGAGATAAGCCGGATAGTATACAGGGGATGTAATCCTGACAGATAAACAACTTCGGAAAGATGCTTTGGAATACCATTCATCCAAGCCTGCTGGGAAAATAACAGTAGTTCCTACAAAGCCTCATGGTACACAAAGAGACCTGTCATTAGCATATTCACCAGGCGTAGCTTACCCTTGCAAAGAAATAGAAAAGAACCCTGATGCCGCGTTTAGTTATACTTCGAAAGGAAATCTTGTGGCAGTCATCAGTAATGGAACCGCGGTATTAGGCCTTGGAAACATCGGCGCACTAGCCGGAAAACCTGTAATGGAAGGGAAAGGATTGTTATTCAAAGCATTTGCTGATATTGATGTTTTTGATATTGAAATTGATCGTACAGATGTCGATGAATTTGTTGAAGCCGTAAAAGCTATATCACCTACTTTTGGAGGAATAAACCTAGAAGATATCAAGGCTCCAGAATGTTTTGAAATAGAAAAGAGGTTAATCAAAGAGTTGGATATTCCTGTAATGCATGATGATCAACACGGTACCGCAATTATTTCAGGTGCCGCTCTATTGAATGGTTTAGAAGTAGTAGAAAAAGAAATTTCGAAAATAAAAGTTGTAGTTTCAGGTGCTGGGGCATCAGCTATTTCTTGTGCCCGCCACTATATTCGTTTGGGTGTGAAAAAGGAAAATCTACTGATGGTGGATTCAAAGGGAATCTTAACTATTAAGCGCTCAAAAAATGGTGAATTAAATGAATATAAAGATGAATTTGCTCGAGATATAAGGGAAGGAAATCTAGAAAAAGCCATGAAAGATAGTGATGTATTTCTAGGACTTTCTAAGGGAGGGATTGTAAATAAAAAGATGGTCAAATCTATGGCTAGTAGGCCTCTAATTTTCGCATTAGCAAATCCAGATCCTGAAATATTACCAGATGATGTTTTAGATGTAAGAGGAGACGCAATAATAGCTACAGGAAGATCAGATTATCCTAACCAAATCAACAATGTGTTAGGATTTCCATATATTTTTCGAGGCGCTCTAGATGTTAGGGCTACTGAGATTACTGAAAATATGAAAATGGCAGCGACTCATGCTATTGCTAATCTGGCAAAAGAGTCCGTACCTGATGATGTTGCTGCTGCCTATGAAGGCGAACAAATACAATTTGGTCCTGATTATATTATTCCAAAACCATTTGACGCTAGAGTTTTGATTTGGGAAGCAAGTGCTGTCGCTCAAGCTGCCGTAGACGAAGGGGTTGCGAAAATAACGAAAAAGCAATTCAATATTGAAAAATATCGTGAAGAATTAGAAGCCAGATTAGGCCTTACACGTTCGATTATGAGGCGTGTAATAAATATAGCTCGGAGAGACAAAAAAAGGATTGTTTTTGCTGAGGGGGAACATCCTACAATTATCAAAGCAGCAGCTCAGTGCATAACTGAAAATATATGTGAACCTATATTATTAGGCCATACAAAAAGAATAAATGCTGTAAAAGAAGAATTGGGTCTTGAATTTGAGTGTGAAACTATCGATGTCAGATATGACCCAAGAAGAAGAGGGATTTATGCGAAAGAATTCCATAAGTTAAGAGGAAGAAAGGGGCTTACTATGGAAGATGCTATCAGGCTACTCAAAACTACAACATATTTCGGTCCTATGATGGTCCACATGGGCGATGCAGATGGATATCTTGGAGGAATTTCACATAATTACCCGGATATCGTGAAACCATGCTTACAAACAATTGGTCCAGCAATCGATACTCACCGTATAGTTGGCATGTACATGATGACTGTCAATGGGCAGTTAATGTTCATCGGTGATGCCACAATAAACATATATCCAGATTCTAGAACCTTGGCAGAGATTGCAGTTCAAACCGCTAAAGTAGCGAGAAGATTCGGGGTAAAACCAAAAGTTGCGATGCTATCTTTCTCAAACTTTGGAACCAGTGGTGAAATGAGAACTGATCGTATCGAAGAAGCGATAGAAATGGCAAGAGAAATTGATCCAGGGATTATTATTGATGGCCCTATGCAAGCAGATACAGCACTGATTGATGAGATTCAAGAAAATTATCCATTCATGGAATTTGATGGCCCTGCCAATGTCCTAATATGTCCAAATCTAGCTTCTGCTAATATTGCATATAAATTACTTCAAAGAGTTGCAGGCGCAGAAATGACTGGCCCTATTCTTGAAGGTCTAGCTAAGCCTGCACACGTCCTTCAAAGGGATGATAGTGTGAGAGAAGTTGTCCATATGGCCGCTATTTGTGCTGTCGATGCACAAAGACATGCTACACAAAAATTATGATTTGTCCTAATCTAAAACTTTGGGTGATGCTGAAAGTACTTCCTCACTACAGCCTTCAGAATATTGCTCAAAATTCTCAATGAACATTTGTGCTAGTAGATTTGCAACATTGTCAAATCTCTTCGTATCCGACCAGGTTTGTCTAGGTTGGAGAATTTCATCAGGAACGCCCTCACAAGATGTCGGTATGTGGAAACCAAATCTTTCATCTTCCATGAAAATAACATCATCAAGCGAACCGTCTAAAGCCGCATTAAGTAGCGCTCTAGTCCACTTAATTCGGATTCTACTAGATTCACCATAACCTCCTGCAACCCAACCTGTATTGATCAACCAACAATTAGCATCATGTTCTCGAATTTTATTTGAAAGTAGGTCAGCATAAACACTAGGGTGTCTTGGCATAAATGGTGCACCGAAACATGTTGAAAATGTAGCCTGAGGTTCAGTTATACCTATTTCTGTCCCAGCAACTTTAGCAGTATATCCCGATATGAAATGATAAGCGGCTTGTTCGGGCGTTAGCCTGGAAAGAGGAGGCAGAACACCAAATGCATCACAAGTTAGGAACACCACATCTTTAGGATGACCTGCCATTGAATCGGGTGTACGATTTTCTATTGATTCAATTGGATAAGAACCTCTAGTATTCTGAGTAAGGGTGCCGTCTTCAAAGTCAGGGACACCATTTGCATCTAAAATTACATTTTCTAATACTGAACCGGGCATTCTAGTAGTTGCGAAAATCGCAGGTTCATCCTCTTTTGAGAGACCTATTAATTTAGCATAACAACCTCCTTCGAAATTGAAAACGCCATCATCTGACCAGCCATGCTCGTCGTCTCCAATTAGTGCTCTTCCGGGATCTGCAGAAAGTGTTGTTTTTCCAGTGCCAGAGAGGCCGAAAAATAATGCTGAATTTTTGTAGTCGGTATTTGCAGAACAATGCATTGGAAGTAAACCTTTAGCAGGTAATATATGATTCATAATAGTAAAAATCGCCTTCTTAATTTCGCCTGCATAATGTGTCCCTCCAATAATTACAAGCCCTCTATCTAAAGCTAAAATCACAAAAACTCCTGAATTAGTACCGTCTTCTTTAGGATTTGCTAACAATTCAGGCGCATGGAGAATAGTATATTCTGGCTTATGATCAACTAATTCAGTTGTATCACTTCGAACAAACATATTGTGAAAGAAAGATGCATGCCACGCTTTTTCGGTGATTAAGCGAACTGGCATAGAATACTTTGGGTCGGCACCACAATGAGCGTCTTTCACAAATAAGACATCTCTGTTATCTAAATGATTTTGTACCTTTGAAAGTAAATTATCGAATACTCTTGTGGATGTTGATTTGTTAACCTCGCCCCACCAAACATCATCCGCTAATCCTGATTCTTTGACAATAAATCTATCGTTTGGTGATCGACCTGTCCTCTCGCCAGTGGTTGCCAAAAGAACTCCATGAGATGTCATAGTTGCCTCTCCTCTATCGACAGAAAATTGATGAAGTTCTTCCCAACCAAGATTCCAGTGCACTACACCCCTAGGGTCTAGTCCATGACTTGCTAAAGGGGTGGCAAATTCAGATGGGCCTGTGCCTTTCGACGACGTCTCCATGGGCACTGACAATGTGAATTACTTTTCAATCATTATGTCAGGATATTAATGAATATACATCTGAGAGTTAATTAAAACGGGGATGGGATTATGTCGCCAATACCTTTCAGACATGTTGTGAGTACCGGAGATTCGAATGATAAACTCATTCGAGAACGTGCGTTCAAGATTAGTGACTCTGTAATATTAGAAGACATACTAATTCCTGATGAAATACTAGAAATAGACCCAAAAAAAGACACGGAAGAAGTTGATGAAGCATTGGGAGATATTTTTGACCCATTCGCACCGTTAGATGAAAAGTTTCCAGGAAATATTAGAAAAGATGGAACGGTAGTCAATAAGCCTGAATCGGATTTAACTTCTAACTTGGCTCAAGAAGGAGAAAGGAAAGTCAATTGGATACTGATGGCATCTATGATTCTATTATTTTCTGGTGTAAGCATAGTAGCAGGAATTGCTCTAGAGCCATTATTTGCTACGATATTTTTATTATTTTTAGCGACAGTAGGGTTTGTCTTAGGAGAAGCTTGGATACCAAAAAAGAATCTTCACTTATTGGGAATAACTTGGGTTATAATATCGATGAAAGTGTTGTATGGTTTAGCAATCGAATTACAAAGGTGGAATCTGATATCTGTAGAAGTTCTTGGTGGACTCTTATTAGCCCTTGTAGGATTTAATGTATATCTTTCTTACAGGCACAATCATGACGCAATTGCTGCACAATCTACATTGATTTTGTTAGCAATAGGATCTGCAACAGGATATAGTTTCGGAGAAATTGGGATTGCATTAATGATACTAATTGCAACAATTCTAGTTCATAGTTTAGCTTTACATAGGAAATCAGGAAACTTAGCGGCTCTGGGTATAGCATCCACTAATTTATGGATTGGTATGCATGCTCTTACTGAAGGATTCAGTGTAGGGTCGCTAAGGATCCTTCCATTTGATGAACCACTACTCTTATTCGTACTAATTATTGTCATATCAGGAATCAATGCTAGCATGGCTGCAAGATTTGCTAAAGATGATAATTGGTTCTCAAAGGCATTCAAGGCTTTAGGATTAGGTGAACCAGGCTTATGGGGTGTTTCTGTATCATTGGGAATGATTGGAGCATTGATGGCTGTTGGTGCTAATCGACAAGATGTAGGATATGCGTTGGGATTAATTGCGATTCTAGCTTCTTCCTTCGGAGGATCTTATCTGGTAGTAAGAGGAATAAATCCTCAAAGAGTTTCGACCCCTTTGTTAATTTCAGGTACAATGATGACTATATTCTTGGTATTCAATGAAACAGGAAATATGGTGGCATTTGACTCATATGAAATATTTGCCGTTGTAGGAATGTTTGTAACCGGATTTGTAATGATTAGAGACCAACATTCTGTAACAGATAGAGTGCTATGGACCGGTTCTATTGGAGTAATATTATTACTCGTTGTAATGATTCCTGCAAACCAGTCTTCAGGAAGTAGTCTATGTCTTTCCAATTGTATTGATGGAGATGGGGGGACTTTGCTATTAGCTGCGCTATCTTTAGTTCATATTGGAACAGGATATCTTGCTATCAAGAGGGGTTCCCCCTCTTTGGGTGGAGTAACTGTAATTCTTCCATGGACATGGGTAATGATAGAAGAAATTCTAGAGGAAGCGATTAGAACATTGATTGTGGCGAATGGTAATACGGATCCTGGTTCAATTATTCATTTAGAACCAATGCCGCTTTTAGGTTATTTTTCGATTTCGTCTTTACTGATGGTTGTTGTAAATTATAGGTTGGGAAATAATGGGGTAAACATAGCGTCAAAATTTTTGGGATTAACCGAAATATCTGCAGCAATTAGAGACTCGGGGTTATTACAATTATGGAGTATTGGATTATGGTTACCGATAATTACTATAACTTTCATGGCTAATTTCGGAGGTTTTACCGCTGTAAGTATACTTATCATTTTAGGGATAATTACACTATTACACTTGGTTTCTGAATTTAAAAAACAGAGAATTGGAAATCCTATAGTCATGTTAACAACTCTAGCAATAGGCTATATAATAGTTCAATGGCAATTTGGACTTGAAGAAATATTAATGATAATATATTGCTTAGCAACTGGATTCCTATTCTTCAATAATGAAGGAAATGAAGACGGAATTTATTCAGTAGGAATGACCCTGATGGGAGTATCGATGTTAGTAAGTTTGATTTCCAGAGGGCAAAATGAACTAATTGATACAGATGTTCTTCCGGAATTGGGTGTTGAAAATGTATCATTAATTTGTACAACAATCATAATTTTTAGTTATCTTATCAAAGTAAATAAAATTCAAAAATTACTCAATCCTTCATTAGCCTCTTTGTGGTTATTAACAATCAATGTTGCTCTAGTTTACATGAAAGGAGAATTTTCTGATTTAATGCTAGCATTGACATTATTTGCAGTCAGTACAATCTGGATGGTAGGTAATGGAGAGGTAAGAAGAGAGATAAAAAGTATTGCGAAAAGAGACGGTTTGAGAGTGCTAGCTCAGAATAAGTCAAAGGCTGTAAAATTACCTACAGGAAATATCCAAAGCTTCGATGCACAACTATTGGAAATTAAAAATAAAAGAAAAAAAAGCAGAGAAATGAGAGATACAGATGATTTAGAAGAATTATATCTCACAGATGCCACACACAAACCTGTGATTATTTTGTTAGTTCTAGGATTAGTGATTATCAGTTCATCCATTGTTAGTTTCATTGGAGGAGTGAATCAATTATTACTTCTTGTGAGTGGAATCTTTATCTCTATCTTGATACTAATTGCACGACAACGAACTAAAGATTTGGAATTAGAATTACCTCATTTTCTAGGAATTGAAATGCCGATTGCAATGGCAATAAGTGGAGTAATTTTAATTCAAGTCTCGGGACATTTATCTGCTGGAATGAGTAAGTTTGAATTATTTGACATGGCGATAATGGTGTTACTGGTATTTTTATTATGTATCATTTCTCTAATGAATCAAAAGAATTTAATGGAAAGGATGGCCATTGCGGTTGACTGGTTTATCATTCCAATATTCATAGGGAGATTAGTTGGAGCTATACTTTACGAATCAATACCTGCGCCTATGAGTGTAGATCCTACTAAAGGAGACTTTATTGAATGGGTATTGCCTTGGTCTATACTTGAAGTTTTACTAATTCTTTCTATCATCTTACTATCTTGGCTAGAATTGAAAAGAGTAAAAAATGGTAAAGAACCTACCAAGAACAATTCGATTAGAGCAATCGCAATAGTATTCATATCAACCGGGCCGGCAGGCATATTAGCGATTTCATTAACGCTATTCCATACAATAAAGAATAAGCAGATTTCAGAATTCGGATTCATAATTCCTGCAATAGTTTTCCCAATAATTTCAATATCAAACATGATACCTAGTATTGATGGAATTGAAGATAATATAACACTAATTATTGGATTATTGTCTCTACTATTATGTGCTTTAACCGTACCATTGAAGAAAGAAATTTGGACAATGGTATTAGCAATAGATGCACATTTGATGCTATATACGGGAATATTATGGACTGGGATTTACACGACTATCTACCTTCCAATAATCTTGATTAGTATATCTACGGTCGTTTGGATAGTAGGAATTTTACAACTAAGAAGGGTTCTGAGAGTATGGGGTTTATTCGATCTTTTGATAGCAATAATTGCATCTTTATTGGTGTTGGGAAGCACGATGCTAAGTCCTTCGACCTTACTGATTTCATTAATTGTTTTAGCAGCAGAATTAGGTTTCGTTACTTGGTTAAGTCTCTCTAACGAAGAAGAATTGATTAAAGATTGAGAAAAATAGTAAAAAACGGCTTACTGCGCCACTTTTATTGATTAATTATTTCTATTTTATTACTAACGTGATATGCTAACCTTGATGATGGGCTGGCTTGACAAAGTACTGTGACGAGGTCGTGGATAGCCGATACATCGGAGGAAATTGAACATCCT
>MDSW01167547.1_pt1 | contig 20384 bp, 11 predicted proteins | sample 811171 | NCBI WGS metagenome assembly MDSW01 (sample SAMN05326641, study PRJNA326480) | marine metagenome | isolation source: seawater | place: Atlantic Ocean: North West | collected 2012 | reverse complement strand
GATCTGAGCGATCAGGTCGGACACCTCCGTGGACAAGACGTCCGGGGAGGGGGGGGGATCTTCGGAGAGCGCAGGGTCCGCTCCGAGCGTCGCGACGCGTCGCGACGCGACGGACGCGTCGGATGTCGAGAGTATCGTCGCGGGAAGCGAGCGCCCGCCCGCGACGAACCCGACGACGCCCGCGGCGGCGACGGCGACGGCGACCTTCACGGCCCGTCCGAAGGAAAACCCAGACGCGCGATCCGTTCGCGCGCGCAATAGAGGCGCGGACTCGCCGTCATGACTTTTTCCGGCGCGGTGGGCGGCGCGCGTGGACGCGTAGTCGCGCCCGTCCATGTGCACGGATACGGAAGGGGCGCGGAAGGAGCAGCGTCCCGTGTCCGTGGATGTGGTGCGACGGGGGGGCTCTTCGGGGGAGAGGACTGATGGTAGACTAGCTAGTCTATTTACCCAAAAACGCTTCTTCCCCAACACCCAACTTTCGCCGACCCCTGAACGACGGGCTAAACCTCTCATGTCGGTCACGAACCGCCGCGACTTTTCCCTACTAGAGTAGGCACTCGTGACCGACGTGACCGACCGTGACCGACTGACACTTGCGAAGATGTGCTGCAAAGGTTTTGCTCGGATTTCGGGGCGGTACCCGCGGAAGCGATTTGGGGTACCCGCAGAATTGTTTTTAGGGAATTCCTGAGATCATGATTACATATCTTAAAAGCACACCAGAGCCAGATTATTATTATAATTATCCTTAATTTTTGCAGGATTTGATGAGTTGGGATTTCGGATGCCCCGGGTCGTCAAGACGCGCGTGCAAATCAGGGACGTCCCCGCGGTGACGAGAGACGTGCCGGGGGAGAAAAACGCCTCCTCACCTCCCTCGGATGCCTCAGCGCGCTCTCGACGCGACGCGATGCGACCGCGCGTTTTCCCCCGCGCGCTCCTCCCCCCCTCGCTCTCCCTTCACCCGTTTCCCATGTCGTCGTCCAAGCCGTCGCGCCGCGTTCAGTTTGACCCCGCGCTGGACGACTCGAGCGCGGACGACTCGTCGGACGACGACGCGGGGCCTCCGCGATCGTCCGACCCCCTCGACGACGGCAAGGGCCATTACGAGAGCTGGGAAGACTTCTGGCGGCGCACGAGCGCTCTCAACGCGAAGAAGGCGCGCGAGGCCGGCGGTGACCCGAACTCGGAGCCCTCGGCGGCGACGCCGGCCCTCGGGCGCCACGGCCGCCCGCTCGACCGCGGCGTCCCCGAGGGCCCCATCCGATGCTTCGGGTGCGACGCCCCGTGCTCGACCAAGTGGGAGTGCTGCCAGTGCCTCGAGATCTTCAAGCGCCGCTCCGTGGACGTCCCGTTCGACACGTGGGAGCGCGCGTTCTGGTGCGGCGCGGCGTGCTACCGCGACAAGTACGCCGAGCACGCGAAGCGGCACGGCCCCTCCGCCGCGCCCCCGACGCGACTCGACGGGAGAAGCCACGCGTTCGAGCCCGCGGAGGGCGACGGCGCGCTCTGGGACTCGGAGAGACTCAAGAGAGAGACCGTCCCGGACTGCCCGGCGATGTTCTGAAAACCGTCGCGGAGAGACCGGAGGAACCGCCGCGCGAGGCGTCGACCCCCCTCCCGCGCGACGTCCGGAAACGCGCGGGCGACGCGCGTCGAGTCCGGTTCCGGTTCGTCCCGAGAAGACCTCTTCGTCGGACGACGCGTCGAGTCGCAGACGACGAAAATAGACTACAAATCACCCAAGACCGGAAACGCGCGCTCGCCGTCGGGTCGTCTACTCGGGACGCAGAAGCGGCCCCTCGTCCGCCGGCGGCGGCTCCGACTCGTCGTCGGAGTCCCCGTCTATTCCCACGAGAGAGCTCGCCGCCCGCGCGTCTCGCTCTCGGCGCGCGAGAAACTCCTCCGTCGCGGCGCGCGTCGCCGTCGCCTCGTCCGCCACCCCGCCGCCCCCCCTCCCCGACTCCGCGTCGTCGAGAAAGTCTCTCCGCGTCGAACGCGTCTCGGCGCGACCGTCCCCCCGCCCCGCGCGTTCGATCTCCTCCCCGAGCGGGACGCCGCCCCGGACGCGGAGGTAGTCCGCGAGCGCGGCGTGCTTGTACGCCAGCGCGAGGTCCAGCGCGGTCCGCCCCTCGGCGTCCGTCGCCCTCGCGTCCGCGCCCATCCCCAGCAGGCGCTTACACGCCGACTTGTGCCCGTCGACGGCGGCGCGCATCAGCGGCGTGAACCCCGCCCCGCTTCGGTCCCGCGCGTCGACGGAGATGCCCCCGGAGACGATGATCGCCTCGAGCTCGTCCGCGCGGCCCATTCGCGCGGCGCGGTGCGCCTCCTCCACGGGCGAGAGCGACGCGTTCGTCCGCGGCTGCCGCCGGTCGCCGCCGCCGGCGTCCGCCCCGGGGGCGGCCCCGCCGCCGCGCCGCGGCGAGCGAACGGCGCGGTCTCGCGGTCTCGCGATCGCGCTCGGGTCCGGGAGCGCCCCGCTCGACAGCGCCCCCGCGGCGGCGAGGTCCACGAGCTCCGCTTTGCTCATGAGGTCGAGGCCGAGGTCCATGCCCATCCCGGCGAGGTAGTCCCGGAGCTGGCGCTCGGAAAGCGCTCGAAAGAGCTCGAGCGCCTCCTCGCGGCCGGGCGGTTTTTTCGGGGTTCGAGCCCCGCCGCCCCCGGTCGACGCCGCGGTGGAGGACTCGGTCGCCCGATCCGGCCGTCCGGTCGCCGTCGCGACCGACGTTCGGCGCGCCTCGTCCGCGTCCTTGAGCCTCGCGAGCGTCGCCGCGGCGTGCGCGGCGTGCTCTCGCAAAATCTCAAACGCGGAAAACGCCGGATACAGAAATCCAGGCGCCCTCTCCGCGGCGCGTTTGAACTCGGCGAACGACAGGCTGGCGGCGTAGTGCTCGTCCCCGGGCTCGCCGAGAGCCGCTCTCAGCACGCTCGCCACTTTTTTCGCGTTCCCGCGGAGGGTGCCGTCGACGATCTCCGCGATCTCGGCGCGGCTCACGACGCCGTCGCCGTCGAGGTCGTAGAGCGCGAAGGCGAAATCCAGACGCGCCTCGGCGTCGGTGAGCGTCCGCGCGCCGCTCACCGCGTGCGGGGGTGTGCGCACGCGGACGCGCGCGGCGACGTTCGCGAGGGCGTTGAGGAACTCCTCGAGCGTGTGGCGCGGGCCGAGGAGCGCGTAGAGGCGCGCGGTGAGGATGGACGCCTCGACGCGCATCGTCGCGAGGAGGACGTCGTGCGAGACGTGCCCTCGAGGACCGCCGAACACGTTCGATAGAGCGCGCACGGCGTCCGAACCGGGCGGGCCGCCGAGCGCCGGGCGAAGGCAGCTCACGATCGCGCGAGCCTGGTCGCGCGCCTCCGCGCGCTCGGGCGACCTGGCGGGGGTGAGGGATGGGGGCGGGAGGGGACGGACGCGTCAGGCGAAGGGCGGATCGAATCGTCCCAGGACGAACCGAAAGAGAAGCGGGGGAGGTCGGAGGCGAGGGCCGCACCTGGCGACGGAACTGCACCCGCCCATGACGTCGCGCGCGCGTTCGCGACGTCGAACCGGGCGAGACCTCGCGCCCTGCGGCCCGGGCCTCACGCGCCGCCCGGTCGCGACCTCGCGGACGCGCGAGCGACGATGGCGGTGCACAACGACGTTCTCAACACTTGAGTCTCGGGATGAACGAACCGCCGCGGTTCGCCGATCGTTTGACCGCGGGACGAGACGCGCGCTCCGTCTCGCCAGTGCGCGCTCGCGCGCTTCACGTTCGGGACGAGCGTCGTCGCCGCCGCGAACTCGATCGCGACGTCGTCCGTCCTTCGCTTCCCCTACCCCTTCCCGCCCCGCCCCGCCGCTTCCGCGGCGCAGTTCTCCTCGCGTCGGTCGTCGTCCGCGCCGATGAAGATCGTGGACGTCACCGGCGAGGACGATCGGGACGTCACCGGCGGCGACGCGTCGTCGACCGACGCGTTCGAGCCCGCGGACGCGTTCGCGGGACCCCGCCCCGGCCGCGTCTTCCGCCTCGGCGATCGGGGCCTGGGGTACTACCCCGACGACGGCGCCGCGCGCTCCGCTCGCGCGCCCGCGGGCGCCTCGGATCGGCACGCCTCGGCCGACGGTTCCGACGGTGGCGACGCCGCCGACGACGGCGGAGACAGCTCGTTCTCGGTCGATCTCTTCGACCGCTACCACGAGCGCCTCCTCGCGCGCCTCGGCGCCCTCTCCCCCCTCGTGGACGCGGGCGAAGTCACGATCCACGTCCTCTCCGCGTGGCCGCACGGCCGGTGCAGATCCACCGAGCGCCCGCCCGAAGTCGCCGCCGCCGCCGACGAAAAAGTCGACGAAAAAGTCGTCGCGGTGCGATGCGACGTCGGCGCCTCAGTGGAGTGGCGCGCGACCGTGACCCTGGGCGTCTCGCCCGGCGCGTCCGTCCTCGGCACCGTCTCCGGCCGCGTCAAGGTGGCGTCCGCGCGCCTCCGCTCCGACGGCGGCGTCGAGGTTTCCGCCCCGGAGACGCTCCTCGCCGGGGAGAAGTCCGCCGTCGAGCGCGAGCGAGAGGAGGCACGCGCGGCGGGACGAGGCGCGGACGACCTCGCGGAAAAAGCCGACGACCTCGCGCTCGACGACGCGGCGCCGCTCGAGCGCGCCGCGGGGGCGTCGCTGGAGGACCGCGCGCGCGCGGCGATGGACGCGGGGGGGGGCGCGACGCGCGTCGCGGAAGCCGTCGCGAGAAGCGTCGCCGACGTCGTCGCGTTCGCGGCGGGCGCGGCGTCGGCGGCGTCGCTCGAGAAAGAATCAGAACCGAGCGCCTCATTCGACGCGGGAAAAGAAGTGAAAGAGGAGGAGGACGAACGCGCCGGCGCGAACTTGCGGCGGCCTCCGGCGCTGGTCGCGGCGCTGGAGCAGCTTCGGTCGTGCGCCGCCGACGCCCCCCGGGACGCTCCGTCCGCGGCGTCCGCGTCGGTGGTGACGCTCGCGCGCACCGAGCTCGACGAGGCGCACTTTTTCGACGATCTCGTCCCGGCGGTTGCGGCGTGCGCGTCGGAGGAGGCGCCGCGGGAACTGGACCTGTCCCGGACAAACGCGTCGGACGCGGCGGTGCAGAGGCTCGTCGCGGCGCTCGCGAGCGGCGCCGCGCCCGCGCTGAAGACGCTGAGGCTCGCGGGGAACGACCGGCTGACCGCTGTCTCGGACCACATGCTCAAGGGCCTCGCCGCGATGCGCAAAGAGTTGGAGGTGGCGCGGTGAGGGGAGGCGGCGCGCCCGGGGGCGAAGCGCGGAGGAATGACGGACGACTTTCGAAAGCGGGATACTATCCTATATGATTCCAGGCGCGTGACGTTCGCTCCGTTCGCTCCGTTCGCTCCGTTCACCCGAGCGCGTCGGAGAACGTCTCTCGCCGTCACACTATGTTGTGCTTGTTCTCTAGGCAGTTTGTGATTCGTCCGATGCAGCACGCGCCGCTGAGCGGGTACTGGCTGACGGAGATGAAGTCGTCGGTGTACGTGCTTTCGATTTTTCCCCGGCTCATGGCGCCGACGGTGAAGACGACCGTGGCGTTGTCCGGAAGTTGGTTGACGTACTCCTTCATGTCTTTGATCTCCGGGGCGCTGAAGGAGAAGCCTACCCTCCGCGCGCCCGCGGGGAAGTACCTCGTGACCGGTCCCTTGACCACCTTGAAGAGCTTCTCCGGGCCGTTGCTCGCTCGGATGGAGAGCTTCTGGAGGAGCTGCACCATGAGGCCGCAGAATCGCTTGAACGTCCTCGGCACGCGCGTGTGCGGGGAGACCTTGAACAGGACGTTCTTCTGCGTGTGGACGAAGATGGCCTTGACCCTTCCGGCCTTGTTCAGGGGGCTGTCGAGCACCGCGAGGAGCTCCTGGTGGATGATGTCGGGGCGGTAGTCCGCGGGGTCCTTCCCGTGGCGGCGAAGGAAATTGGCGTGGTCGTCGCAGTTGAGGATCTGGTACCCCTTGCCCACCTTCGCCGTCTCGAGCGTCGCCTTCTCGAGAACGAAGATGAATCCATCCTCGGGAACGGACTCGAGGTCCTCATCGGGGTCCGGCGCCTCCATCGAAACGGAAAGAGGCGCGGAGCGGGAGCCGCGCGCGGCGAACTGCAGAAGCGCCCGAGAGGAGAAGAAAACGTCGGCGGCGGCGGGTGGGCGGAGACGGCGGAACGACCGTCGCCCCGCACACGCGGGCTGCCGATGACCAGCCGCGCGTGGTGGACAGGGCGGCCGCGATCGGCTTTTTGCCAGTTGTGCGTCTCGACCGTCTCGCCCGACGCCGTCATCCTCCCCCGCGCCAGACTCCCTCCCGGACGGCGATGGCGGCGGCGCACGCGCTTTTCGGTCGCGCGTTCGCGGCGACGGCCTCGACGCCGTCCGCGCGCGCGCGTCCGCGGCGCTCGGATCACCTCGGCGCGCGTCTCGCCCGCGGCGCTCTTCCGTCGACGCCTCGCGAACGCGCCCGCGTTCGCCCGCGCGGTCGTCTTCGCCGCGGCGACCTCCACGTTCGCGCGGCGGGCGCGTTCACGAAGCTCATCGAGATTCCCGCCGCGCGCGGCGTCGCGAAGGGCCTGATGATCCCCGCGCGTCGTTTCATGGACGGCGCGTCCGCGTCCGAGGACGTCCTCGCCGCGATATCCGTCCGCGCGTCGGCCGAATCCGTGCCCTTCGCCCACGCCCCGCTCCTCCCTCTGAGCGGGTACGACGTCGGCGAGGTCCCGTTCGTCATGCAGGCGGTGTGTTACTACCGCGAGACCCTGGACGCGGGCCTCCTCGAGCGCGCCCTCGCCGCGACGCTCGAGCGCTACCCCATCCTCGCCGGGCGCCTCGACCTCAGCGACCCGGACCCGAGCCGCAAGGGCGTGCGCCTCACCAACGACGGCGCCAACTTCCGCGTCGTCAGGGACGCGGACACCCCGTTCGACGCCCTCCCCCGGGACTACGCGGACGAGTCCCGGCGCTTCCTGGACTACGAGCCGTGGATCGACATCATGCTCGGGGGCGCGCCGGTGTTCACCGCGAAGGTGACGCAGCTCGCGAACGGCGGCGGGAGCGTCCTCGGCGTGTGCATGTCCCACGCGGTGAGCGACGGCCAAGGCTTCGTCGAATTTTTGGTGGCGTGGGCGAGGCGCGCCGCGGGCGAAGCGCACCCGCTCGGCGACCCGGTGTTCGACCGCGCGCTGCTGCCCGCGCCGCCGGAGGGAATGGGGAAGGACGAGCTCAGAGAGATGCTCCGAGCGGAGGGGTTCGCGGCCAAGGACCCGACCGTGATGCTCGGCCGCGCGATGGTCGCCGGGCGCGTGTTGGTGCCGGACTTTCTGCGGTTCCCGCCGGGGAACCGGATGATGGTGCCGGTGTCCAAGGCGGACGTGGAGAAGATTCGAAACGCCGCCGGGGAGGGCGCGTCGCAGAACGAGGCGCTCTCCGCGCACGTGTGGCTGAGATTGAGCCAACTCATGGGCTTGCCCGAGGGGGCGCCGCTGGAGCACGTCACAGTCGTGAGCGGGCGCGGGGGGAAGCGGGGGCTGCCGGAGATGTACTTCGGCAACGCGAGCGTCGGCGTGTGCACGGGGCGATTACGCGCGGGGGCCTACGGCGACGTGCGCGGGGTGCGCGACGCCATCCGGCCGGGCATGCGCCGGGCGCTCATGCGGCGCTCGAAGTTTCTCATGCTCACGGAGGCGACGTTCAGGGCGGGGGTGAGCGCGTTCGACTTCGACATCGACGCGTTCATGGAGGGGAGGATGGTGTGGTGCAACAACCTGACGGACATCTACCTCAAGCTGTACGAGCTGGATTTCGGCGTCGGCACCCCGACGCTCGCGCTCCCGCCGGAACTGAACGACATCGTGCAGATCCAGTGCTCGAGGCCGGGCGCGGACGGCGAGGCCGCGGGGGAAAACGGCGTGGAGATGTTCGTCAACCTGCCGCCGAGCATCATGGAGAGGCTCAGGACGCCCGAGGCGAGGGCCAAGCTCGCGGGGCTCGACTGAGGCCGGGGAGGGGGGGAGAGGGGCGAAGGTGGAGTCCGTCGTCGCGATCCCGCACAAAGTCGGCACCCGCCCGAGTCGCCGTTTATTAGGGGGTTTTTGTGGAAAATCGGGTCACCCCACCCGATTTTAGACCCGATTTTGGTCAGACCCACGATAAAATTTGCCACGCGAGTTCACCAGCGCGCCCCGCCGAAGAGTGGCGCCTCCCGGCGGGACAATCTCGTCACGCCCTGGGTGCCGCGACTCGCGTCTCCCAGGGGATCCGTCCCGAGGTTTCGCGGTCCACCGTCACTTCGCGCCCGCGTTCGACGCCGCGACGGCCGTTCCCTCCTTCGTCGGTTCGCATGGCCTCTCACGCCGCGGCTGCGCCGTCGCTTCGTGCCGCTCCGGCGCGTCGCCGCCTCGAGCGCGCTTCGCGGCGGGTCCGGTCGCGGAAGTCTCTGAGATGGTCGTCGGCGGCCCGAACCGCCGCCGCGCGGACGCGCGCGCTCGCGACTTCGGATCCGCCGCGCACGGACAAGAAGGTCGTCGTCGTCACGGGCGGGGCCAGGGGGATCGGCGCGGCGTGTTGCCTCCTCCTCGCGCGCAAGGGCTGGGCGGTCGCCATCAACCACCGCGCGAGCAGCGCCGAGGCGGCGGAGGCGCTCGCGCGGACGATCCGCGAGGAGGGCGGCGACGCGATGACCGCGCTCGCGGACGTCGGCGTCGAGGCGGACGTCGTCCGGATGTTCGAGACCGTCGCCGCTTGGGGTCCGCTCGCCGGTCTCGTGAACAACGCGGGCGTTCTGTTCGGGCCGAACGGGAGCAAGACGGTCGCGGACGCGGACGCGGCGGACCTCGAGGCGATCTTCCGGGTCAACGCGCTCGGGCCCGTGCTGTGCACGCGCGAGGCGACGCGGTACATGTCCGTCAAGAGCGGCGGCGGCGGCGGAAGCATCGTCAACGTCAGCTCGGGGAGCGCCGTGATCGGGCGCCCGCTTCTGTACGCGATGAGTAAGGGCGCGCTGAACTCGTTCCAGGCGGGCGCGGTCGACGAGTTGGCCGCGCACGGCATCAGGATCAACTCGGTGTCGCCCGGGATGACCAACACCGAGCTCGTCGCCGACGTCGTCCCCACCTTCGACTTCTCGAAGATTCCCCTGGGGAGGATCGGCGAGCCGGAGGAAATCGCGGAGGGGGTCGCGTTCCTGCTCGGCGAGACCGGAAGCTACTGCAGCGGGGCGAACATTCGCATCGCAGGAGGCAGGCCCCCGGGGACGTTCCTGGGGTGATATCATACGGCGGAGGAGTCGTCCTCTCCGCGAGAGCGAGAGCGCGCTCGCGCGCGACCCCGGTAGAACGCGCGCGTGGTCTACGATACGATATTGCGAGACGATGAAGTCCCCCCCGACGCGCGGCGCGGCGCGGGCCCTCCGTTCGCGATCGCGACCGCGCTCTGTTTAACATTCACGTCACCGTCGCGTCGCTCGGCGCGCCCCACCGGTCGAGGGTTCGCAGGCGCAGCCTCCCGCGGTATTCCGGCAGGAGCGAGTACGTGCTTCCCGGCGGCGCGTTCTCGGGAACCTGGAGCGTGACGTACAACAGCGTCCGCCTCTCGCCCCTCTCGCCGTTCGCGGAGCCCCTGTGCACGGCGCGCGAGTCCATGAGGAGGACGTCGCCCGCGGAGAGGAGCGCGGGGACGGGCGCGCCGAAGCCCGCGGCGAGGAGCGCCGCCGAAGCCGCCGCCCCGCCGTCCTCCGGGGCCGCCGCCGACGCCGCCGCCGCCGCCGCCGCCGACGGGGCGGCGGCTCGGAGCGCGTCGTGCGCCGCCGCGTCGTGGCTTCGGAGGACGATCTCCGTCGGCCCGCGCTCGGGCGCGAGGACGTCGTCGAGGGCGATGAACGCGGTGAGGAGCGGGGCGGCGCTCCTCGCGCCGAGGATTTGCGTGTCGGGGTGGAGGGGCTGCGCGGCGGCGCCGGGGTCGCACACGAGCGCCGAGAGTTCCGCGACGAGGGCGTCTTCCGTGAGGGTCGCCGCGAGGACGGGGCGGAGCCGCTCGAGCGCGGGGTACACGCACGCGCGAATCGCCTCCGCGAGGGGCACGCGAAGGTCGCGGCGGCGCGTCGGGGCGAGGACGTTGCCGAACAGCCTGTGCGCCGCGGCGAGCGCGTCGTCCGAGGAACCGGAAACGTCGTCCGACGTGGAGGTTTGGCCGCATCGGGAGAGCGCCTCCGCGAGGAGGCTGTCCACGAGCGTCGAGGCGGCCGCGCACGCCGCGCGAGGGACGACGCCCTCGATCACGACGCAGCCGTGCTCGCGAAGCAGCGCGTCGGCCGCGTCGGGGTCGAAAGTCGACGCCGCGACCGCGGGCACGCGCGGCCCCATCGAGTGCGACACGGGGTTGGCGGCGGCGAGCGCTCCGGCGTTTTCGCGTCGGTTTCGATGCCGCCGAGGCGGACAAGTAGCCGTTGTCCTTCAGTGGGGTGATGAGACGGAGAGACTCGCGTCGTACCTCGACCGCGGTCTCCCCCGCCGCGCATTGCGCAGCGCGCGCTCTCGCACGGAGCGCGTCGGGTCGCACGCACTCCTCGGCGACGATGCCGAAGGAGCCCTACACGCTCACCCCGACCGGGGACACCGGTGCGCGCGCGCCCCGCCCAGGCTTTCTTTCCCGTTACGGGATTCGCGCTCCGCCGTCTCCGAGAAGTCGACGGTCGCACTCGCTGACCCTCCTTCCTCCCCTTCCCCCGCCTCTCCCCGCGAACCCGCGCAGGTCGCGTGTGGTCCACGCGACCGGACATTCAGAGAGACGGGCTCATCTCCGTCGTGCGCTCGGGGATCCATCGCACGTCCATCGCGAGCGCGGCGTTCACGCGCTCGGCGGATTCCATCGCGACGGTGGACACGCGCGGGTACGTGTACGCGTTCCACATTCGCAAGAACCGGTACCAGCTCCTGGCGCGCGAGGGCGACGAGGGCACGGCGGTGGCCATCACGGACAAGGAGGTGTTCGCGGGCTTCGTCAACGGCGCGATCAAGATCTTCGACCAGCACTCGGGCGACGTCGTGGCGACGCTCAAGGCGCACAAGTCCCGCGTCACGCGCGTCGAGGTGAGCCCCGCCGGAGACTACCTCGTCTCCACCTCAAACGACGGCGCGTTCCTGTGGGACCTCACCTCGCCCGACTACGCCAAGACCGCTCTCTCCGGGGCGACGAAGGGCACGGTCCAGGCGCGCTTCGCCGGGCCCACGGGCGACCGCGTCGTCGTCGCGTTCCACGACCAGTCCCTGCGCGTGTACAGGACAGATTCCGCTCAGCTCGTCGCGCAGCTCGACGCGCCGCCGCTCGGGGCGCGCTCGCCGCTGCACGCCCCGGCGCTCTGCCAGTCCATCGCCATCACCCCCGACGCGCGGTACGTGATCACCGCGGGAGGGAGTCCCTGTTTGTTCGTGTGGGATCTCGAGAAAAAGTGCCTCGCGCACGCGGTGGAGCTCCCCGCTCCGGCGCAGAGCGCGTGCGACGCGCAATTCCTCCCGGCGGAAAACGGGGGCTCCGTCGCGTGCGTGTGCGACGACGGTGCGGTGCGCGTCGTCGACCCGTTCGAGGGCATCGTCACGCACACGATCCCGGCGGAGGAGTCGGGGGGCTCGAGCGGGAGCAAGGAGAAGATGGCGGAGGGCTTGTGCGTGGAGCCGAAGGGGAGGTACGGCGCGATCATAGCGTCCAAGGGGCAGATGCGCCTGTACGACTTGCACGTCGCGAGGGCGGGGCGCCAGAAGGACCACCCGAAGCGGCTCAAGACGATCCCGATCAGCGCGGACGCGAAGGAGGCGGCGATCGAGGCGGGAGAGGTGGCCGCGACCGGCGGGCCCGGGCGGGGGAGCGGCGGGGACGAGGCGAGCGAGGGTCAGCCGCCGTCGCCCCCGCCCTCCAAGGCGCTGTTGGACGCGGTGTTCCCGCCGGCGCTGCCGCGAGCGGAGGGCTCCGGCGACGGCGACGCCGCGCGACCGTCCGCGGCGGATTTCGAGAAGCTCGAGCACGTGGAGTGGGGCCCTCCCCCTGGCACGAAGCCGCGCCTGAACAAGGGGCGCAGAGGGCCGATGCCCGGAGTCGCGAAAGCCGCGCCGGCGTCGTCGCACGTCGCGAGCAACTTTCCCATGCCCGAGACGCTCGGCGGCGACTTCGCGGACGTGCACAAGGACCCCACGGTCCGGGACGCGATGAAGCTGCGGAACCTCCTGCACGCGTTCGGGGAATTCCCGGCGAAGTACCGCCTGCTGACGTGGCGCAAGATGCTCCGCCTTCCCAACAACGAGGTGGCGTACGAGGCGCTCGCCGACAAGGGCATTCACCCGGCGATCGCGGACCTCCCCGACCGGTTCCCGATCAGCGATCGCACGTTACTCGCGCGGCTCCAGCGCGTGTGCTCCGCGCTCGCGCACTGGTCCCCGATCTTCGCCGAGAGTCCGATCGTGCCCGGGATGCTCTTCCCGTTCGTCAAAGCCTTCGGGCCGAACGAGGTGCACGCGTTCGAGGCGTTCGCCACCGTCGCGACCAACCACGCGAAGGGGTGGTTCGAGCTCTTCCCGGACCCGCCGTTCGGGTTCCTGGGGGAGGTGGAGGCGGTGGTGAAGTACCACGACGCGGCGCTCGCGACGCACATGGAGACCCTCCCCGGGGGCCTCACGGGCGCGGCGTGGGATCTCCTGAGCACGCTCTTCACGGACGTGACGACGGCGGACGAGTGGCTGAAGCTCTTCGACCACGTCGTCGTCGTCGGCCGCGAGATGCTCCAATACCTCGCCGCGGCGTTCCTGGCCATCTGGAGGGACGCCATCTTGGCCGCCCCGGAGGGGTCCACGGCGATCAAGCAGCTATTCGTGAGGGACGCGGGGACGAGCCTCCCGAGACTCCTCGAGAAGGCGTACGAGCTCAGGCACACGACGCCGCCCGGGATGACGACGCTCGAGCCGACGAAAATCGTCGACGCGGCCGGGCCGGGCGAAGACGACGCCCCGCTCACCGTCGCCGAGGGCGGGATCGAGGCTCTTCCGCGCGGGGACGCCTACCCCATCTTCCTGGGTTTCCCGAAACGCGCCGTGGACTTCGCGAGCTCCGAGCGCGAGCGCATCCGCGCGGAGGAGGACGCGGTTCTGGCTCGCCAGAAAGTCGTCAAGAATCTCAGCGCGCGCACGGAGGAGCTCCGGCGCATGGAGGCGGCGTGGGAGGCAGAGGCGCAGCGCATGGATGAGATCGAGACGAGCCGGAGGGCGGAGTTGGACCAGATCGACTCGAGCATGAAGGCGGAGCAGAAGAAGTGGGAGGAGCGCGAGAGGATCGAGCGCCTGAAGCAGGTGGAGGTGATCGAGTCGGCGTACCAGGTGAGCCTCGCGAGGAAGAAAGCCGAGTGGAACGCCGAGCTGGACAAGCTCCGGGACGAGGTGGACCGGAAGCGCGAGGCGCACGCCAAGGAGATGAAGCAGCACACCGAGGACGAACAGCTCCGGTCGCTGGAGTTCGAGGCGCAGCAGAGGCTCTGGGCGATGGAGGAGGAGCAGGCGCACAAGTCCGCGCTGAGGCGCGTCGAGCAGGAGGTGGCGGCGCGCGAAGCCGTCGAGGGCATCAACGACAAGCGCCGCGAGCTCGAGTGGCAGGCGCAGGACGACGAGGCGAAGGTGCGGCGCGGGCACGAGGAGGCGCGTCGCGTGCGCCTCGCCGCGCAGAGGCAGGAGGCGGACGCCAAGGCCGAGGCGCGGGAGATGCTCCTGAAGAACACCTGGGAGAGCGAGCAGCGAACGTTACTGGCGGAGAAGGAGCGGCGCCTGCGCCTCGCCGCCGAGGCGGAGGCGGCGCTGTCGAGCGAGATGGTGGAGGCGGCGACGCTTCGCGACCAGACCCTCGCGGCGAAGGAGGCGGAGGAGCTCGAGCTCCAGGCGATCGCGGAGGCGGAGCAGTTCGCGGAGGCGTCGCGCGCGCGGCGCGAGGCGATCGACGCGGAGTGGGCCGCGGCTTCCCGCGACGCGGAGGAGCGCGTGTCGAAGATGCGCGAGGCGGAGCGTAAAGGGCGACTGGCCAAGCTCGAAGCCGCCGCCGCGGAGCGCCGCCGCGTCATGCGCGCCGCCGCCGACGAGGAGGAGGCGGCGGTGCAGCGAGCGGCGTCTCTGGTCGAGGCGCAGCGGCGCAGGGATCGCGAGCTCGAGGCGGAGATGCAAAGCAGAGCCGCGGAGCTCGCGCAGAGGATCGCGCACGCCGAGCAGCTCGCCGCGGCGGAGAAGCAATCCACGGCGGAGGAGCGGGAGAAGTTTCGCGCGCTGCAGGAGACGCTCGCGACGCGGTCGATGGACCAGGAAAACGAAGCGAGAAGGCGTCACGACGAACTCATGGCCAGGCTCGTCCTGGAGCGCGAGAAGCAGCTCGTGGAGCTCGACACGGCGTGGCGGAAAAAAGCGGCGAGGTCGGAGATGACGCACCTCCAGGAGGAAGCCGCGGCGTACCGAAGGGCGATGCAGGAGCGCGAGGCGGCGTACGCCGCCAGGGAGAAGGAGTACGTCGCCAAGATCCAAAGCCTCAGAGACGCCGCCGAGAAGGGCGAGGATGGTGCGGAAGGACCCGGGCCCGCCGCCGAGGCGACCGAAGCCGCGGAGAGAGAGGCGAAGGAGGCGTCGGCGGCGGCGCGGGGCGCGCCGGGGACGCTGGCGAATCGACCGACGCCTCCCGAGACGACGGCGGCGGCGAGGTCGACGCCGCCCGCGAAGGCGGCGGCGGCCGCGGACGCGGACTCGGAGGACTCACCGCTCAGCGGGGCGTCTCCGGACGGTCCAGGGGGGGGGAGCGAGCTGTCGAGCGAGCAAGGGACGCCGTCGCGGCCGTCGCAGTCGACGATCGACGAGACGCAGGACGCGACGGTGGGACAGTCGGCCATCACCGAGAGCACGCCCGGGGGGAGCTCCGCGGGGGATCTCAGCCTCGGCGACCTCGTGGCGTCCGCGGGGAAAAAACCCTCGGGGTCCGGGGGGAACAAGCGGGGAAAGGGACGGGGGAAGGGGAATCAAAGGTGACGAGGCGAAGGCGAGGGACGCGACGCGACGCGACGCGACGCGTCGTCGGGCTCGGCCCGCGGCTGCGCCGTTTGGAATCGCCGAACGCTCCTTTGTTTCGTCACTCACCCGCCTCCGATCGAGACCTCTACGCCCCGCCTCCGCCCGTCGTTTCCCCTCGTGGCCTCAGCAGCGTGACGAGCGCGGACACGACGAGCGGGGCGACGATGAGCAGGACGATCCCCGCGGCGCTCGGCAGGTGGAACCTCGCGTCCTGCTCGTCCTCTTCCTCGTCGGTCTTGGAGAATCGCGCGGACGACCCCGATCGCTTCGACCCGCCGGCGCCCCCGCGGCGCTTCTTCCGATGCCTCTCCTGGAACTCCTTCCTCTTCAGCACCGCGGCGTTCTCCGCGCCCGCCGCGGGCGCGGCCGCGCGCAGCGCCTCCAGCCGCCCGTCCGCCATGGCGCGGAGCGCCGAGCGAGTGGTGCCCGAGAAGCGGTGGACCTCGTTCTTCGCAGGGCACGCCTCCTCCCACACGGCACGCCCGCCAGCCGAGGATGATCGATGAACGTAATCTACGTTTCTCCCCTTATGAATCTCTCTTTTAAAATTAGTGGACTACGAAGGTAAAAATTAACCGTAGCCTGACCTTGGTACGCATACCTAAGAAAAACAAAGGGGTGATGTGATATTCGTATTATTCAAACATGGGTCGTTTGAGGGTGTTCGAAGGTCCGTTCGAGATCCTCGCGTCGTCGCGCGCCCTTCATCAGCGTCAACTCCACGTCACGCCGCACGGCTGCAGGTCCGCGCACTCCACGTTCGCGGTCCCGAGGTTCCTGAAGTTCACCGCGTCGTCCGCCTGCTGGCACGTGAACGCCATCCGGAACCGCCTCCCCGCGCCGCTCCCGCTCACCGACCCCGCGCCGACGTCGGCTCTGTCCGCGCCCCCCGCAGCCGGGACGCCGAACCTGGCGCGGCACGCGTCCACGACGCGGTCGCGCACGCACCGATCGGTGTTGCCGAAGTGCTTCCTCCCGCGATACACGTCGTCGCCGACGCAGAGCTTGATCGCCTCGGTCGCGTTCTCCAGCGTCTCGTCGATGCACGGATTGGGGTCGCACATCATCTCGAACGGCCGCACGTGGATGTTCGGGTCGGTCCACCGCGCGATGTTGTGGTAGTTGGCGTACGTCGGCTTGGAGATGAACGAGTACAGCGTCGGGTTGTGGAAGACGCAGTTCTCCCGCGCCACGCCCCAGCCCACGCGCAAACCCGCCGGTTCCCGGTTCACGATGTCCGGGTTGTGCGACTTGCTGCTGTGCGTCCGGCCCCTCAGCGTGCCGTGCCCGATGTTGCGCATCGCGCAAAACTGCCCACTCGCGTTGACGTAGCACGAGTTCGGGGAGAACCCGCCGGAGAACTGCGCGGGCTCGGGGTACCAACCGCCGCTGTTCGGGACGCCGACGAAGATGACCCTGGAGGAGAACATCTGGTGCAGCATGCCGTACAGCTGGACGTAGCGGTACGAGTAGTGGCAGTGGTCCGAAGGCTCGCCGTCGATCCCGGTCCAGTGGTCCGGGACGGTGCCCAGAACCTCCGTCGTCCACCGAGAGAGGCGCTTGAACCGGTCCTCCGCCGCGTCGCTGCAGTCCACGTGGCCGAAATTCATCGCCGGCCCGCCGTCGCTGATCATGTACGCGATGGCGTTGTGAAGCCCGAACTCGTTCGTGCCCTTCAGGATGTCCCGCGCGAGCATCAGCGCCTCCGCGGTGGGCGTCGCCGTCGCGCAGCAGTTGTCGCGGATGCCGTTGATCCTTCGCTCCCACTCCGCGGGGGTGTATCGACCCATCGGAACGAGCATCTGCGCGCCGTTGCACGTGTCCGCGTCGAAACCCGGGAAGATCATCACCCCGATCCTGCTGTTCGTCGTCGTGTGCGCGGCGCAGTACAGACGCTTCGCGAGGGGCACGAGGCTGTCCCTGAACGCCGCCGCCGACTGCGACGCGGACGCGTCCAGGAGGAAGAGCACGTCGCGGTCGGTGGCGTTTTTGCACACGCCCTCGGTCGCGCAGAAGCTGTTCGCGTGCTGCCTCAGCCTCGGCTCGGTCAAGTTCGGGGCGAAATCGACGAATCCCGCGTTCTTCGCCGCGATCTCCTCGGGCGTGCACACGGGCGGGTCCTCCACCTCGGGCATGGAGAAGCACGGAGGTTTCTGGAAGTTATTCCCGCACACCGCGTCGACGTCCGCGGGGGCCTCGTCGCACGTGCCCCAGACGTACGACACGCTCGTGGAGTCGGGGACGATGCGGTTGTACCAGACGAAGCCGTCGCCGGAGGTGACGATGCGCTTCGCGCACGACGACTCGTACAGCGGCGAGGCGCCGGCGCACGTGTGGTTCTCGAACTCGCGGTTGGGGGAATAGCAAGAAACTTGCTTGAAGTTCATGGCGAGGCCGCTGTCGTACCTGTGCTCGCAGTTGTTCCGCGTCCCGCAGTTGCCCTTCAAGATGCAGTACTCCTCCTCCCAGGGCGTGCACGTGCCCTCGTACACCGCGAACGCGAACTCATCCCCGGGGGAGTACAGGTCCGTGGTCACGCTGAAGACGCCCTTGACGTCCGTCTCTTCCATCTCGATCCCGCTCTCGATCGGCCAGTGCGTGCAGTCCCCGCGAGGGCACCCGACGAGCCTCACCCGGCACCCCGGCTCGAAGGGAAGGAAGAAGTCAGAGACAGACTCCGGGATGCCGCACGTATACACCGTGAACGTGCGGTTCACGCGATCGAGCGCCGTCGCCGAAGCGTTCGCGGCGGCTTGTCCGAGACGAGCTGCGCTCCCGCTGTCCGCGATGGCCGCGATCCGCGGCGCGTCCGCGCGCACGACCGCGTCCTCGCCGGGCTTGGCGAACGCTGGTGAGTACGCGGGCTGCTCGTACGGCGACCAGGGCTTGCGCCGACCCTCGGAGGACACCTTGAGGCCGAGCTCGGAGGAGGCGACGCGGATGTTCGCGTTTTGCACGCGGAAGGTGGTGACGTGCGGGGCAGCATCACTCCCCTCGACCACCTCGTCGAGCGCGGTGGCGGTGGCCGCCCCAAGAAAGCAGGCGAGGATCGCGACCGCGAAAACCGCGCGACGGCGCGACGGCGCGATCATCGGGACGACGTGCGGGTGACGTCTGCACGCGGTCTGTTGTGCGGGGGCGCGTCCACGCGGGCTCGAATTCCTCGGAGGCAAACACCCCGGCCGCCGGGCTAAGGAGTTCGATTGCGTCGGGTGGTTATATTTACCGGTATTTGCCCGAGGTTCCGTGGCCAGAGGTGTTAGTCTTGGCGACATCCGCGCGCGTCTACGCGGGCGCACACCCCGCCGCGCGCTCGTATCGCCGCGCGACTCGCCTCGCGGAACCTGCGATGCGCGCCTTCGCGTCCTCCGCGCGGCACGGCACGAAAGGCGAGCGCGTAGCGCTCGTCTCCGGCGCTTCCAAGGGCGACGACCCATCCTCCGTTTCCCTCGCCGAGACGTCTTCGCGCGCCGCGCGCGCCTCGATCCTCCTCGGCGCGCTCGCGGCGCTCGCGGCGCTCGCGGTCGTCGCGGTCGTCGGCGTGACGAGCACGTCCTCCTTGGGGTCACTCCTCGCCCCCGCCGCGCTCGGTCAGAGCGGCGTCCCCGACGACGAGATCCCCGAGGGGATCGGCTACACGGGCGTCGGCGGGCAGAGCACCACCACCGCGTGCGCCATGGCGGCGGAGTTTTGCAACCTCGAACTCTTCAACGATTACATGTACAAGTGCTGCGAGCTCTCCAACGACGCCACCGTGCAGCAGGACTGCCTGTGCCACCCCATCGACTACGGCTTCGACGAGACGATGACGGACAACGTCGGTACGAACGCGACGGACGCGGCCCCGCCGGAGCTGGGCGCGGCGAGGCGGATGGGCAACTTCGCAAAGGCGCGAGCCGACACGGGAGCGGCGAGGCTGGGAAGGTTCCAGAGCCCGGGTTGCGACGTCGAGGGGTACTGCGCGGGGGACTCGGAGGAGCACGTGGACGACGCCTTGTTCGCCGTGTGCTGCGAGAACTTCGCGGACTCGAGGGAACAGAACGCGTGCCTGTGCGAACCGATGAAGTACCTCGTGTGATTTTCGTCTGATGAAAAAGGGTGTTCGCCGAGCGCCAAAAGGTCTCGTTCGCCGCCTCGGCTCTCTCTTGGCTCCCTCGTTCCCGGTCCGATCGTCCCGATCAAACGGCCAGTTGAGCCCAAACAGCGATTTCGATTTGGGTTCCGGTTCGAATGTGCGCGAATGACCCCCCGATCGTCCAATCGAGAAGTCCAATCAACGCGATCGCGAATCGCGCGCTCGGGGTGAATTCTCGGCCGCGCACGCCGTCCGCGCTGGTGCCCACGGAGCCATTTGTTGCGGATGACAGGCGCCCAGTCAGCTCTGCACCGGGTCGGTTTGTTTGAACTTTTCACCCGGCGCGGTGAGACTCTGATAATAAACCCACGCTCGGTTGGGTCTCGCGCGGTGCTCCCCGGCGCGGCACATTCCACGGCGACGCGACCGACACTCGCACGTGCGCCCCGGATCGATCGAGTCCGAAGCGTCCTCCGGAGACCTTCCTCGGATCCACACACGCGAACCATGGCTGCCGTCACCGCGGTCCCCGCGCGCGCGGTGGTGGCGCTCGCCGGGGTGAAATCTTCCCGCGAGCGCGGGTTCGCCGCGAAGGCGTGCACCGCGCGCAGGGGCGCGCTCAACCGCGTGCGCCTGCCTGGCTCCAGGCCCGAGGTGCGCTCGCGCGATGCGAAAGCGCGCGGACAGACCCGTCGCGGAAGGTTTGGCGTCGCGAAGGCGCCGGATCGACGCTCGCATAGCGCCGCGGCGCCGCGACACCGCGTCGGGGACGATCCCACACTATCGGGATAAACTCGCCTTTCCGCGAGCCATCATCTGACCGCATTATCCCCATCCCTGCTCCCACTCCAGGCGCGTCGCCGCAACCTCACCGTGCGCTCCTCCGAGGTGGACGATGAGCTCGCCGCCGTCTCCGCCGCCGTCGAGGTGCGCCCAGCGAAAACCCCGCGTCGCGCCCGTTCGCGCGAGCGTCGACCCGGGTGATCCGGACACCCGCGTTCGTTCGGAACCTTTCCTGCACTCGCGGAGATCCGAAGGCGAAGGAAAAACGTCTCGGCTCGACGGGAAGAAAAAGAGTCGCCGACCCATCCGGCGCGCGCCCCCCGGGTCCCTCCCGCGTTTCCGACTGACCCTCTCGTCCCCCCCTCGCTCCCCCGCCCCCAGGCTCTTCGCCTCGAGAACGAGCGCCTGAAGAACGAGCTGGACGCCCCCGTGCCCCCCCCTCCCCCTCCCCCCGCGCCG
>MDSW01207639.1_pt1 | contig 20385 bp, 12 predicted proteins | sample 811171 | NCBI WGS metagenome assembly MDSW01 (sample SAMN05326641, study PRJNA326480) | marine metagenome | isolation source: seawater | place: Atlantic Ocean: North West | collected 2012 | reverse complement strand
GGCAGGACCGAACGTCATTCAATCCGAAGAGCACATCTTCGCCATGTGTCGAGAGCTGAAGCGCGTCACCGACGAGCTCGACGTGCCGTTCATCTTCAAGTCGAGCTTCGACAAGGCAAACAGAACGAGCATCACGTCGTTCCGTGGCCCTGGAATCGACGACGGTTTACGGATTCTGCAGGCGGTGAAGACGACGTTCGACGTACCAATCGTGACGGACATTCACACCGAGGAGCAGGCGGAACCGGTGAGCGCGGTGGCTTCGGGCGGCTCGCGCGAGCTCATCCCAACCATCGCTCGATCGTGCGTCGCGGCTGGTGTCGATGGACTTTTTATGGAGGTTCACAATGATCCGAACTCATCCCCTGTGGACGGCCCCACGCAGTGGCCTCTTCGTCACTTCCCTGAACTCTTGGCAGAGCTCAAAGCTATCGCGCTCGCCACGAAGGCGAGAACGGGACACAATGCACAACTAGACCTGACGCCAATGAACATCATGTAATATCATCAGCATACAACATTTACAACATTGATCCATTGTTATATCCCGCTCTTCGACGGAATTCGAAATTGTGTTCGATATAGCCAGCGAGGCGCGGTATTCACACTATTGAAACATCGGAACAACAACGCCGCCATGTGTCGCCGCCATGTGTCACTTCTCGCCTCCACATGCGCTTCTTCACGCTGCAAATAATTCTCGCCCTCTTACCTTCGCGCGTACTCGCCGATCACGACGCGAATTGGTTTCGAACCACTGAGGCCGGACGACACGGCGCTCTGGAAGTCGGTTCTCCTACACAAGCGACGACGTGTTTACCCAAGGATGCTTTCGTTCGCGTGAATGGAAACAAGTTTGAGCTCGGTGGCAAAGAATTCATCTTTGCCGGATGGAACCAGTGGGAGATGATGGAGGCGGCGACTGGAGCTGGACCGCCGGCGCGCCACTTGCCACTTCCAGGCAGAGAACACATACAGCGTTTGCTCAACGAGGGCGTCGCGGAAGGTTTGAAAGTCGTTCGCGTTTGGGCGCACACAATTTCGAAAGGAAATGAGGTTCAGAGTCGTCCAGGCGTCTGGGACGAAGATGCTCTGCGTGGGCTCGATTTTTTCCTTGATGAAGCCAGAAAGCGAGACGTCAAAGTCTGCCTCGTGTTGGCAGATAACTGGTATCCCGTGGGCGGCGTCGACCAGTACGTCGCCTGGAGTCAAACGGCGGATAAACACCAAGATTTCTTTACTGATTCGAATTCGAAGCGCATCTTCAAAGACATGATAAAAACCATCACCACACGGCGGAATACAATTAATGGTGTTCGATACGGCGACGACGCTACGATCATGTCTTACAATCTTGTGAACGAAGCGAGGTGCCAGAATTGCCCCGCGAGCACTATCGGGAAATGGATCGATGAAATGGCGACTTATTTGAAATCATTCGCACCGAATCAGCTCGTTGGTCTCGGATACGAGGGGTTTTTCCATTCCGACGACCCCGCGGAGAGGCAGGCGACAAATCCAGGCGAAGGCAGCGACTGGGCTTCGCGTGAAGGTCAATCATGGGCTCGACACTCGCGGATGGATTCCATCGATTACGTCAGTATTCACGTCTGGCCTGACAACTGGTTTCCGACGCAATCTGTCGAGTTACAGCAAAAGTTCATCAAATCGCGCATCAACATCGCGGAACGCATCGGGAAACCGTTCGTACTGGAAGAGTTTGGCAAACAGGTCGATCGAAATGAAGGCGCGACAGGATTTGCAGAACGCGACAAGTACTTTGCCGCTGCATTCGACCTTGCGGAGAGCGCTGCGCGAGACGGTAAGCTCTCTGGTACAATATTTTGGCACTGGTATGACCGAGGCGTCGGGCTTACGTCTTCGTATGGCATTCACAGTGACGAGACAACTTTCGATCTCGTGCGACGACACGCGAAGCGAATGAACGCCATCACGGGCACAAAAAATTTCTGTTCATCCGCGTGAGCGCTTTCGAAAGAAAGAATCAAAATCATTCGTGTTACAAAACCTACTCAACAACTCGACAACTCGACAACTCGACAAATTTTCAATACACGGCGACGCATTGCCACGCGAAATTTTCTCGCAATACGTCCTGCGACGACTCGCCGCTCGCGTCCTTCTTCATGTACTCGGTTCGATCAAATCCCAACTCTCGCACCTCGCTCGAGCACGACGCGTTTTTCTCCGCCTCCCACTCCCACATCACGTTCTCGAACCCGCTCAGGCTCGCCCGCATCGCGTCCTCGTCGCTCTCCGCCTCTCGCAAGCTATACGACGTCAGCACGAGCGGCGTTCGCTCTCGCACCACCACTCGTTCGATCGTCGGATGCCAATCGCTCGGATCGTACCCCCACACTCCCGCGTTAAACGCGAACGCCACGTCCGCCGTTCTCTCGACCGTTTCCTCGTGATACAATCCCGCTCGAAACTCCACCCGCAGCGCCGCCTCGTCCCGCGTCCTCTCGCCCGCGTCGTACTCCCTCCCCAGCTCGTACGCCTCGCCCACGCGCACGTTCGGCCCGACGCACAGCACTCGCACCGTGTCCACGCCGCACGCTCTCGCCCGCGCGCGCACGCTCGCGAACATCGTCGCCGTCTCCCGCGGGCTCGTCCCCTCGGCGCGGTCCGCGCCGAGGATGACGACGTCCGCGACGACGTCCCGTCCGTCGCGCGCCGTCCCGTCCGCGCGCGCGTCGCCCGCGACGCCGGCGAACGTTCCGAGGCGTTCGCACGCGTCGAGCATCGTGCGCGCGCGCGACGTCGCGCCGGCGTCCATCGCGCGCGCGGGTGCGCCGCCGCGAACGGCGCCGCGCGCGATCGACGGACGCATCGATCGATGGATTCGACGGATGGATTCGACGACGGCGCGAACGACGCGCGGCACACGACGACGCTCAAACGCTCGACGCGGTCGACGCGCTCGACGCGGTCGACGCGAGCGAGGCGCGCGCTTCGAGCGACGCGAAGGCGTCGAGCGCGAACGCGAAGGCGTCGGACGCGAACGCGGGACCCGACGGGCGGTGAAGGCGCGCGACGAAAGACGAGGAAGGCGCGCGCGAACGATGAACGCGGAGAAGAGGGCGGAAATATACACCTATGAGGCGCCGTGGATGATCTACGCGTGCAATTGGAGCGTGCGTGGCGAGCGAGGCGATGGATTGGGGGCGAGCGCGGGAGAATTGAATCGCGAGGGGCGACGGAGGAGACGCGACGGAGGAGACTCGGGGACGCGCGCGAACGGTCGATCGGAGATTAAAAATGGAGACGCGCGAGTGAAGACGCGAATGGCGTGGACTGACGACGTCGAATTGAACGCGACAGGTTCGACAAGATAAACGCTTCCGCCTCGCCTTGGGTTCGTTCGTGGAGGAGTATAGCAACAAGGTTGAGATCATCACCTTGGACGAGGAAACCGGGGAGTTTCCGAAGGAGGCGCAGTGTTCGTTCACGCATCCGTATCCTTGCACGAAAATTTTGTTCATTCCGGACAAGGAGTGCACGAAGGAGGATTTGTTAGCGACGACGGGGGACTACTTGCGAATCTGGCAAGTGCAGGATGATAACACGGTGCAGATGAAATCTTTACTGAATAATAACAAGAGCAGCGAATTTTGCGCACCGCTGACGAGCTTTGATTGGAACGAGACCAAGCTTCAGCGAGTGGGGACGTCGTCGATCGACACGACGTGTACGATTTGGGACATCGAGCGCGAGTGCGTGGACACGCAGCTCATCGCGCATGATAAGGAGGTGTACGACATCGCGTGGGGTGGTCCAGAGGTTTTCGCTAGCGTAAGTGCGGATGGAAGTGTGCGAGTTTTCGACTTGAGAGACAAGGATCACAGTACGATCATTTACGAGAGTCAAACTCCAGACACGCCGCTGCTGCGTTTGGGGTGGAACAAGCAGGATCCGAGATACATGGCCACCATTTGCATGGATAGTCCGGTGATCATTCTCGATATTCGCTTCCCGACGTTGCCGGTCGCAGAACTTCAGAGTCACAGAGCGAGCGTGAATACATTGGCGTGGGCGCCACACAGCTCAAGCCACATGTGCACGGCGGGCGACGACAGTCAGGCGTTGATTTGGGATTTGTCGTCCATGAATCAACCACCCGAAGGCGGTCTCGACCCTATTCTCGCTTACTCTGCTGGAGCAGAAATCAATCAGTTACAGTGGAGCGCGTCGCAACCGGATTGGATCTCGATAGCTTTCCGAAACAGCCTCCAGATCCTCCGAGTTTAGTCAACGCGCTGTCAGGTCTGCGCCGACGCCACTGTATATTACCCGAATTTCCGGATACGCGACACACGACACACGACACGCACGCACGTAGACAATACGTAGATAATAATGCACGGTATGTTTTTTAATTTTAATATCGACCGCACTTCTGAACGGCAAAAGCCAACCACCAACCACATTCGTCGACGCGACGCTCACCATGAGCGACGACACGTCCGAGTCCGAACTTCCCTCTCGCGCGCTCGAGTCAACCGCGCCCGAGTCACGGTTAACGTGCGACCACGTGTGTTGTTCTACGTCGAACAATGTCGCCAGCGCGCTGTTCAACGCCGTCGTTCGAGCCGTTGTGTTTCAATCGAGCGTTTTGTCGTCCACTTCGTCCAAACTCAAAAGTGCGACGGAATGCGCGAAAGAACTCGAAGAAGCGCTCGTGAGAGGCGCGAAAGGGAGCAATAGAACGCTTGTCGACCTGTCGAACGCCATCAACGCGTGGACGGCGGGGAAGAAAGGGCTTATGAGTGGTGTGTTTTCCTCTACAGAGGATGGCGTAGCGGCGACGACAACACTGCTTCTTGATAATGATGACGCGTGGCCCGAGGCGGAGCGTCACAAGTTAGCCATTAGGTTGGTAAGAGATTATTACGACACGGACTTTCAGGCGCATTGTCGAAAATCTTGTGTGGATGAGGATGCGTTGTTTGAGCACAAGATGAGCTGTAAATTTCTTCCGGTTTCGTGTCCGAACGAAGGATGCCCCGCGAGTTTCAGCAAGCATTCTCAAGAAAAACACGACAACCGATGCTCTTACAAGCTCATCGACTGCAGACTGGAGTGTGGGCGGCAAATCGCCCGAGGAGAGATGGAAGCCCACGCAGCAGGCGACTGCGCCATGCGAGAAGTGGAATGCCCTTACGCTGAGTTGGGATGCCAGCATCCCGTCAGACTAGGGAAAATGTCTGAACATCTGTTTGAGAATGCTGAAAATCATTTGCGCATGCTTTATACCGCCGAGACCAAGGTATCGACGCGTGTGAGCGCGCTCGAGAGGTGGGCGCAAGCCGTCGTCGATGACGACGAGCACAGGCGCGAAGGCCTTCGCGCGATCGACACCGCCCTTCTCACCCTCGAAACCAAGCATGCAGAACTCGACAAAAGCCATGTGGGGTCTAAATCTCACATCACCAAGCTGGAGTCGCGCGTCAAGGACCTCGAAGCGACGGTAAAGAAGCAATCTGCCGAGCTCGCTTCGTTTCGCAAAACCGTCGACGGCTTACGGCAATCGTTCGCGCAAATTGCCAAGCAATAGCCCCGCGCGCCGCGCATCATGTAAAAGTTCAGAAAACTAGAACATTTCTTGTCCGCTGATTCCCATCATCCCGCTCGCATGCTTCGAAACAATCGATGGAAATCGAAATCTGGCACCGCAGTCTGAAAAACGTCCCTCAACCGGTGAAGTTGCCACATCGCAACGCACCACATCGCGCCTCGCGCGTCTTCGCGCGCACGTGCGGCCTCAAACCGAGATCGACACGTAAGACGCGTCTCGAGCCGCGCGTGATGTCCACCGTGGTCATCATCACCGGTTTCACGGATGAGCAAACGGTGCGTCGAGATTTGAATCCGAGAAGACAGCCGACGATCATCGCGACGACGACGACCTCGAGAGACTGACGGTGCGCACGAACGACGAGTGTGATGACGTAGGATGAGATCGAGCAGCTGGCGCAGGCGCTGGACGTGACGATCGATCGTGGATATCGTCCCGGGTCGCACTTCGACGTGTGTCTGGCGGCGGCGACGACGACGCTCAAGTACGACGTGGCGAGACAGCTGAGGAAACCGGTCGTCACGGTGGGTTGGTTGCGAGCGAGCGCGCAAGGAAAAAGGTTGGTAGCGCTAGATCGTTTCATGGTACCACCGTTCTTGGGATGTGTCGTGTCGATCACGGGATTTATGGACCTGACGCATCGAGAGCGATTGAAGTTGGAGGTGGAGCAGAACGGCGGAACGTTTTCGCCAGATTTAGTCCAGGGAAAGTGCACACATTTGATCGCGTTGAAACCGGAGGGTGGCAAGTATGAAAGTGCACTGAAGTGGGGCATAAGAATCGTGAGTCAAAAATGGTTGGACGACTGCGTGAGAGCGAAGGCAAACGTCGGCGAAGCGTGTTACCCGGTGGTGCAGCAGAGAGTTGTTGCACCGGAAGTGGCTAAGTGGGTGCCTCCTCAATTGTTAGAAGACGACACGCCTTGGGACTCAAATCATCTATTCGGTTGTCGTCTTTACATGGTCGGTTTTGACGCACACGAACGAGAGACGAGAAATCAAGAGAAGAAGAATCTCATGCACGAGGATACGTTTGAAAAGATGAAACTAGTTCGTCAAGGGGCGGGGATCACCACAAAAGACATGAACAAGGCGACTCACATAGTCATTAGTGAGCATGCGAGTGCGGTTGATTATTATCGGGTCCGCATGGAGCGAGATCGCTGCGTGACGGCAGCGTGGCTTGTGGCGTGCGCACGCGAGAGCAAGTGCTTACCGATGGAAGATTACTTGATTGAAGACAAAATCTGGGCGGAGAATGTCAACAAAACCATATCAAATCGACGAACCGATTCAGGGATACAGTCTACCAGGTCGCTATCGAGCGAACGTCGTGATGAGATCGAAGAAGGTAACCGAGGTAACCGAACGAGTCGATTGAATCCGGGCGCGACGCAAGATATTCGACAACCCGAGATCGTGACGAGAGATCAAAATCCGCTCGCGCGCGAGAATTTATCTCGAGTTCAAGTGCCTGAGACGTCTAAAATGACAGGAACAGAGCTGCCTGCGACGGAACCGATTCGTTTCGATAGACAGGACGAGTCTGGCCAGCCGACGTCAGATAGTATTCCGTTCGTCGGTAAGCGAATCGCGTTGTCTCCTCTTTTGCAAGAAGATGAGGCTTCGGCGGCACGTGATTACATCGGTCAAGGTGGGGGGTCAGTAATTGACTCGCGTACTGGTAGAGAGTTCATGAACGCTGACTACATGGTGTGCCCATCAATGCCGAGCGCGGATGAGCGAAGGACGCTCAGGAAGATGGCGCTGGGCAAGATGGAACTTGTGACGTGCTTTTGGTTGGACGAATGCCTGAAGCAAAGCTGCATTCTTTCTCCCGAAAATTCGGTGGCTTTCAAACCACTTCCGTGCGACGTACCGATCCCAGGTTTGAGTGGGGGTAGTATTCGTATGAGCACGTCAAACTATACCGAGGATACAAAGCGTGAGATTCGCATGATGTGTGTGCTCGTTGACGCGAAGTATTCAGACCAACTGAGTCGAGCGAAAAACACCCATCTATTGTCACCGGTAGCTTCCGGTAAGAAGTATGAAGCTGCGATGAACTGGGGTCTTAAAGTTGCCACTCGCGAATGGTTGGAAACGTGCATCAAATCTGGAAAGCTTGTGGACGAGTCCGAATTTAAGCCAAAGTCTGGCGAATCGAATGCGGAACCTGCAGCCGGTGAAACTCACGCGGAGATTCAAGCAGCTGCAAAGAAAGCTTTCGCGCCTCAAGTCGTTGGAAAAGATCTTTCCGGGTTATTACAACCCTCTGCATCTCCGCTGCATACGACGAAACCTTCCACGCCGAGTACGATCGCGAAGAGCAGCCCAAGCGGCGACAGTAGAATGCCCAAGTCGACTGGTTCTCGTGGGAAAACACCGCTCTCACGCACCGCATCGGGCGTGACGCCTGGAAGTAAACGACTGAAAACGCTGACCGGGCGACCGAGCGCGGGCGAGCAAACGGAGGCGCTGTTCGATCAGGTGATGCAAAATATGGAACCCAGGGATGAAAACACCGATATGCCTAAACCGCTCGGTTTTCCGACGCCCGTGAATCGCTCTACCGTCACGAGGACGGCAAAGAATGCGATGGGCGCGTCCAGTCTCCAACTGTCTCAAATGGATAATAAGCACGAGACGCAGTTCGGGTATGCAGATTACAAGCAAAACTCTCCGCGCACCAAGAGTGAAAAGCGCCCCGACGGCAACGACAAACTCAACACGCTGTTCGCGACGCATAACAACGCCTCAGCGCGCACGCCATCTCAGGGCGACAATCAAGAATTAGATGATTGGATTTAACTAGCTCACGGACGCAGTAGGTACGATTAGCAAACATTAGAAATGTTGTCCGTAGACAGTAGACCGGGCCAACCGCACAGCGCGACATGCTGTCATCAACCTTGCGAGCGATCGGTGAGAACCTCAACCTCGTCCCATCGCGCTCAAGCATTTTCCGTCGCTCGCTCGCGTCGCGTCGCGCCACGCCGCCGCGCGCGTCCTCGTACCGCACGCCGAGCGACGTCTGCCGTGTTGAGACGGAAGTAAAGAAGTCGCGCTTCGTCGCGCTCGCCGCGCCGTGTGCGAGCGCGGACGACGCGTTGCGGTTCGTTAAGGAGCGAAGTGACCTCAGCGCTAGTCATAATTGTTGGGCTTTCCGCTGCGGGGAGGCGCAGTACAGATTTAGCGACGATGGTGAGCCAGGCGGGACAGCCGGACAGCCCATTCTGAACGCCGTGACGGCGAGCGGTCTGGACCATTGTGTCGTGTTAGTGACGCGATATTACGGTGGCACGCAATTGGGCACGGGAGGCCTGATACGTGCGTATGGAGGTGCCGCGCAATCAGCTCTGGAGTTGGCGGCAAAGGAAGCGACCGAGGTGCGAGCGAAAGTCGACGCCGTCGTCAACGCCGCGCCGGGGGATTTGGGGAAAATATTTCTAGCCTTGGACGAATTCGCGGCGGAGAAGATCGACGAAGAGTACTCCGATGATGGTTCTGTGCACATACAGATCGAGTGCGAGGAAGAAGTCGCGGAGACGTTGAAGGAGCGGCTCGCCAACGCCACGAGGGGGCGCGCCGAGTTCAAGTTTTGGGGTAATAAATGACTTACCGAGGCGCAAGGTTGATGACAGCGTTTGGGGTAATAAATGAATTACTTTTTCAACGCGCGCGCTATCGCACCACGGCTATTGGTGCGTGTCTATAATATTCACTCGAGTTGTTTCATTCACGGCGCGCGCCTCACGTCCATTCGAGCTCCCAAGGATGCCAATCCTTCTTAGAAGGAACGACGGATTTCTTTGCGACGTCCCGTCGCATCGCCTTTCGCATGTCGTACGCGTCCTCGTCCCCGCTGTAATAATCTAGCACTCGTCTGTACACCGTGTACCCAAACTTTTCATACATCCCTATCGCCAGCGCGTTGGACACCCTGACGAACAAATCCACAAAGTACGCGTCGTGCGCCGTCTCCGTCACCAGCTCCAGCTCCCTCATCAGCGTCTTCGCCAGCCCTTGTCTTCGGTATCCCGGCGCCACCGTCACCGCGGACACGTGTCCGTGAAACAACTCGCCCTCGCCCTCGCACTTCCCCATGACGTACCCGCACACGTCACCGAACGTCGACGTCGCGGCGCTGAAATACTCGGGCCACGTCGCGAGGTACTGCAGGTAAAACGCCAGCCCGTACGTCTCCGTCAACGCGTCGACGTTGACGTCGTTGTACGCGAACAAGTCCGCGCACGCGAACGGGCGCACCGTGGTCATCGCGTCGTGTCGACGCCCGTCGCGACCGCGTGTGCGGGACGCTCGCGTCGCGACGAACGATGAGCGGCCGCAGACGACGACGCGGCGGTGCGACGAGACGCGACGCGATGACGCGCGCGGTGACGCTAGAGAGCGACTCGGACGAGCTTCGACGCGCGCTGGAGTTTCTGCGCAGGCACGAGCTGCGAGGAAGCGAGCGCGCGCTCGCGAAGGAGTTGAACGAGAGAATGGGCGGCGGCGGCGGCGACGACGACGAAGCCGACGAAGCCGACGACGACGACGAACGCGGGCAGAGGATGGCGAAGGGCGTCAGTGCGCGTCTCGCGGGTGACGCGGACGAGAGCGAGGATGAGAGCGAGGACGAAGGTGAAAGCAGTGCCAGTTGGCAACCGTCGCTGTTGCGGCGGCTGCAGAGCGTGAGCGTAAACGGAGGCGCCATGGCGGCGATGGTGCCGAAAGAGGAAGCAGAAGAGAAGGCGCGCACGCACGTGCGGTCGGTGTCGGCGATCTTGCCGTACGACTTGCTGGAGAACGCGTCGTCGTACGAAGAGGTCTTGGAAGACTGGCGAAGAAAGGCGGAAACGGCGTGCGAATACGTCGATGAAGAGGATGAGGGATTCGATCGGTATTACGTGCCCAGACACGAGGTGAGGAGACATTTGGTGGACACTTTTGTAGTGGATGACTGTGGGGGGGAGGAAGCGGGTGGCGAGTGCGTCGATGGACACGTGCAGTTTTCGCCAGACATGAAGGCGAACGCGGAGCAGACGACGAGCGCTGAGAAGAAGACGCGAGTGCTCGATCGCGGCGAAAGTTTCACGTTTGGCGACGTTCCCGCGGTAGACGCAGATGATGGACTAGAAACTCCAATACCACAAGGTTGGGTCGATTCTGAGCGCGATGCGGCGAGCAACGCGTTTGAAGCTTTTCACTTGAAGGTGTTTCACCAAGGCAAAAAAACTGGCTTCCAAGACTCGAAAGATTTCATCGTGAAACACGGCGATGTGGTGGCAAATAGGTACAAAATAATCGAAGGCATCGGTCGTGCGGCGTTTAGTAAAACCGTGCGAGCGCACGATCTTCAGACGAACACACCCGTGTGCCTGAAGATCGTGAGCAATAACAAGGACCACGTGGACCAGGGACTAGACGAGATCAAGCTGTTGCGATTGATAAACGCCAAGGATCCGAACGACACGCACGGACTGCTGCGAATGTTCGATTTTTTCTATTTCAAGGAGCATTTGTTCATCGTCAGCGAACTTTTGCGAGCGAATCTGTATGAATTCCAAAAGTACAACGCGGAGACCGCCGAGACACCGTATTTCACTCTCTCGCGCGTGCGTTGCATCGCGAAGCAAGTCCTCGAATCACTCACTTTCTTGCACAGCCTGGATCTGATTCACTGTGACTTGAAGCCCGAAAATATTCTGATGAAGTCTTACGCCGATTGTAGCGTGAAGCTCATCGACTTTGGCAGCTCGTGCTTCACCACGGATACCCTGACCAGTTACGCGCAGTCGCGCGCATACAGGGCGCCCGAAGTCATCATCGGAGCCAAGTATTCACAAAAGATTGATGTTTGGTCGCTCGGATGCATTCTTGCCGAACTTTATAGCGGACGTATGTTGTTTAGAAATAGTTCCGTGCCCTCGCTGCTGGCACGCATGGTGAGCATCAGAGGGCCCTTCGACACCAAACTTCTCGCCAGAGGTACGCAGAGTCACAAGTACTTTACTAAGCAAGGATTCCTGCACGAAATCGAGGAAATGAGCGGGACTATGAGTATTTTACGACCAAAGCGTACGTGTTTGAAAACGAGACTCGGCGCTAAGGACGATGTCTTCATTGATTTTTTGGAAAAGTTACTAGTCGTCGACCCGGAGGCCCGTTTGAGTGCGAGCGAAGCGCTTCAACATCCTTGGCTCAGTTGACAACTGTTTTATGCAATTTGATTCACAATTCATTCTAGTACCGGCGATCATACTTGTCGTACTTGTCGTACTTGTCGTCACGTCTATACGGTTTGTACGAGTCTCTCTCACGGCTTCGAGAGCGTCGCCTGTCGCGGTCGCGCGAGCGCGAGCGGTCTCTATATCTAGCATCATCTCGTCCCCTGGGCCTACCGTCTCTATCATCGCGACGATCGCGGTGACGATCGCGATCATCCCGGGGTCTATCGCCGCCGCCGCCGCCACCACCGTGCGCCTTTCGTCCCACTTGCATCGAAAGCGAGTGCTTCACCGACTGCGGTCGCCCGTTGCTCGAGTCGTTCCTTCGAGTACCCCCTTGACCACCGCACCCTAATCCTCTGTCGGAGTACCCTAAATCTTTTATTCGCTGCACCATCTCTCGGCGGGCGACCTCGGGAATCCTAGGAAAGATGGTTTCGAAATAATGTTGCTCGAGCAACAAGTCTCGCACGTACGTCCCCATCGTCACCTCCTTCCCGCCCGGCGACGGCGAGAACTTTTCCGCGTCATCGAAAAATTCCTCGCACCACCTCAACAGCTCCCGACCATTCTTCACGTATCGCACGTACAGAAACCCGATCGCCCGTATGTACGGCGAATCTCCGTGCCTCAGCAGGTGCCAAATCTCTTTATCGCTCAGTTCCTTCTCGCAAAACCGAAACAGTATGCAAAACCCCGTCGACGCCCCTCGCGCGTTTCCCGACATCCACGGCTCGACGTGATCGACCAGTTCGTATATCTCGTCCACGAGCGACATGAAGTCCATCCCTTCGCCGTCCACCGTCCCCGTCGCGCTCCGGCACAGCTTTCGATAGTACTCTGAATTCACCACGTTTTGTCGCAGCACCGCCTCGACGCCGTGCGTCCGTCCCGTCGTCTTCGCCGCGTTCCCGAACGGGGTCCATATCGCGTGTCCGTGGTTTTCGACGTCGCTCGGCATCGCGCGCGTCGCCGTGTGCGCCGCGCTCGAGCCAATCCAATCGCGCCAATGGACGCATCGATGGACCCATCGTTCCGAACCCGTCTCGAACGTCGGTCTGGGGGGTCGCGACGAGTCCCGACCCGTCGCGACGGTCCGACGGTCCGTGTTTCCCGGCGGCGCGCGACGGTGGATTCGATTGATTATCCGCGACGACGACGACGACGACGACGACGACGACGAACGATCGCGACGACGCACGACGCGACGCGCGGCGACGCGGACGAATCGACGCGGACGCGGACGAACGAGCGCGCGCGAGCGAGCGAGCGAGCGATGGCGGAGACGGGAAAGAACACGGCGCGACGCGACCTGTTGCTGGAGCTGCAGCGTCGCGCGCAGGGGAAGTGGGCGCGGGAGAAAACGTTCGAGGTGGACGCGCCGAAGGCGAGCGATGGCGAGGGAGGGAGGGATAAGTTTTTTGGAAACTTTCCGTATCCGTACATGAACGGGCTGCTGCATCTCGGACACGCGTTCTCGCTGAGCAAGCTGGAGTTTGCGAGCGCGTATCACAGGCTGAAGGGCGATCGGACGCTGTTTCCGTTTGCGTTTCACTGCACGGGGATGCCGATCAAGGCGTGCGCGGATAAGATTGCGAAGGAGATTGCGGCGTATGGGAATCCACCCGTGTTTCCCGACGCGAGCGTGATGGAGGCGGAGGCGGAGGCAAAGGCGAAGGCGGAGGCGGCGAACGCGGGGCCGGCGGACCCGACAAAGTTTGTGGCGAAGAAATCGAAGGCGACGGCGAAGAAGGGGACGCAGGCGACGCAGTGGGCGATCATGCAAGCGAGTGGGATCCCAGATGAGGAAATTCCGAGCTTCGCGGAATCTATGCATTGGTTGAATTATTTTCCGCCGCTGGCGAAGCGCGACGTCATCGCCATGGGATGTCAAGTCGACTGGAGACGTTCGTTCATCACCACCGACGCGAATCCGTTCTACGATGCGTTCGTTCGCTGGCAGTTCAATACGCTTAAGAAGATTGGTAAGATTGTGAAGGCGAAGCGTTTCGCCGTGTACTCGCCGATCGATGGACAGCCGTGCGCCGACCACGACAGAGCTTCGGGTGAAGGCGTCGGACCGCAAGAATATTTGCTCATTAAGATGGCTGTGTACGATGAATGCCTCACTGGTGATCTTGCACCTTTGGCCGGTAAGAAGGTATTTTTGGCTGCCGCGACTTTGCGTCCGGAAACGATGTACGGTCAGACAAACTGCTGGATTTTGCCCGACGGCGACTATGGCGCGTACGAGCTCGCCAACGGTGAAGTCGTAGTCATGTGTGAGCGCGCTGCTTTGAACCTGTCTTACCAAGAACAGTTCGCGGAAGAAGGTAAACCCAAGTGCCTGCTTACGTTCAAGGGTCAATCCTTGATCGGTTGCGCGGTTAAATCTCCGCGAGCTGAGCTCGAGAAGATTTACTGCTTGCCCATGATGACAATTCTCATGAACAAGGGCACGGGCGTTGTTACCTCCGTTCCGTCTGATTCTCCGGATGATTTCATGGCGCTCAGTGATTTGAAGGCCAAGCCTGCGTTGCGAGAAAAGTTTGGTGTCAAAGACGAATGGGTAATGCCTTTTGAAGTCGTCCCTTGCGTGCACATTCCCGAATTCGGCGACGCGTGCGCGCCGATGGTTTGCGCTGAACTCAAGATTCAGTCACAAAATGACCGTGTGAAGCTTGATGAAGCCAAGCATCGGACGTACTTGAAGGGTTTCACGGAAGGCGTTATGATTCTTGGCAATCACAAGGGTAAGCCTGTGAAGGAAGCCAAGCCATTGATCAGACAAGAGATGATCGACGACAACACGGGTATGGTGTATAGCGAACCTGAGCGCACCGTCATGTCGCGCTCTGGTGGCGAGTGTGTCGTTGCCCTCACCGATCAGTGGTACCTCGAGTATGGCGAAGAGGCTTGGAAGGCAAAGGCCGAGAAGTGCCTCGAGAACATGAACTGCTACCACGACGAAGCTCGACACTCATTTGAGCACACTCTCGGTTGGTTACGGCAGTGGGCTTGCAGCCGATCCTTTGGCCTGGGTACGCGCATGCCGTGGGATGAGCAATATTTGATTGAATCGTTGTCGGACTCTACCATTTATATGGCGTACTACACCGTTGCTCACTTGCTTCAAGGCGGTGACATGTACGGTGAAGCCCGCCCGTCAGTGGATCCGAGCAAATTGACGGATGAAGTTTGGGACGCTATCTTCTTGGGCACCGCGAAGCCTTCTGAGGATGACTTCCCGCGTGACTTGTTAGATCGCATGATCAACGAATTCAACTTCTGGTATCCGTTCGATCTTCGCGTTTCGGGTAAGGATCTGATCCAAAATCACCTGACTTTTGCGATTTACAATCACACCGCGATTTGGGAAGACGAAAAGATGTGGCCGCGTTCGTTCAGAACGAACGGCCACTTGCTGCTGAACAACGAAAAGATGAGTAAGTCTACTGGTAACTTTAAGACGCTTAAGCAAGCCATCGAAGAATTCAGTGCTGATGCGATGCGTTTCACATTGGCTGATGCGGGAGACACGGTTGAAGACGCGAACTATGTCGACGACACCGCGAACGCTGCCATTTTACGTTTGACCAAGGAAATCACGTGGTACGAAGAGCAAATGGCTGAAAACGAAGCAGGTAATCTGCGCACGACCGAGCCGAATAAATTTATCGACCGTGTCTTCACGAACGCGATGAACACGGCCATCGCACAGACTCAAGAGCATTACGAGAATATGATGTTCCGCGAAGCGCTCAAGAGTGGTTTCTATGACTTGCAGTCGGCGAGAGACGCGTACCGTCTTATGAGCGCTGAAGAGGGTGGGATACACGCAGATCTAACTAAGCGATTCATTGAAGTTCAAACGCTCTTGCTCGCGCCGATTTGCCCGCATACGTGCGAGCATATCTACGGCACTATTCTCAAGAAGGAGGGCAGCGTCACCAGCGCAGGTTTCCCGAGCGGCGAGGCAGAGGATGTCGCTCTCACCGCGGCGAACAAGTACTTGGCTGATCTCATCACGAACATGCGTAAGGGCATCGCAAAGTGCACGGCACCCCCGAAGAAAGGCCCGAAGGGCCCTCCTAAGGTTGCCAAAGAGGGAACTATTGTCGTGGCGTCTGAGTTTGTGGGTTGGCGAGCGGTGTGTCTGAGCATCTTAGCGGGATCGTACGACACCAAGTCCAAGACTTTTCCTCCCGTGCCGGATATTTTGGCCAAGGTCAAAAGCAGCGAGCTTTCCGCAGACGCTAATTTCAAGAACGTGATGAAAATGGTCATGCCGTTCATCAAGTTCAAAATGGATGAGGCCAACGTTGCCGGCGCATCAGCGTTAAACACGAAGATCATCTTTGACGAAATGGACGTCTTGAAGGAGAACATTGACTTTATCAAGCGTGCATTAAGTCTATCGACTCTTACCATTTGCTACACAACTGGTGAAAACGCGGGTTCAAAGGCGGACGACGCCACGCCTGGCGCCCCAGCTTTTGAATTTGTTGTCACGTCTGATGAGGACCTCGCCGCCGGAGTCGCAAATATGCTCTTGGGATGAAAAAATTAGCACTATAGAAACCAAACGCATTCAATTCACATTCCTAAAATCTAATAAGCTACAGCCGTCTCGATATGTTATGTTCTGAGCGGCGATTGTTCGGTCTCCATCCTCTGGGCCCCGGGAACGCCGGCGCGTCATCGTCGTGATACGTAGACGTAAGAATTTTTCGCTTGACTTCGGCGAGCTCGGCTTCTTCAGCCTTCAAAGCCTCTTTGACGTTGGCGACGAACTCTGCGCGTTCCGGGACATTGAGTTCTTTTATCGTTTGTTTACCTTGGTTCTTTACCAGCATCTTAAACGCTATCGTCCCCCCAGTGTTGTTCCTTGAAGGATTTGCGCTTGAGTGATTTCGTATGCCGCGACTTCCCAGCATCGACGTCGCAGAGGCACCGAGGAACTTGTTCATCTCGCGATCAAACTCTCGCTGTTCTTGCAAAGATGCTCGAGAAAGCTTCGCACGAACTTTGACTTCTTCGTCTTGCTCGGAAGTCTCGGATCCGGAGTCAGTGGAGTCATCATCGTCGACGTCCACTTCGGTCGAGGATTCGCCATCCGTAGATTCGTCTTCTGATTCATCCGACGACACATCGTCCATATCTTCATCTTCGTGTTCTTCTTCGCTCTCTTCGCTCTCTTCGCTCTCTTCGCTCTCTTCGCAGACGTCCATTTCTTCTTCTTCTTCTTCTTCTTCTTCCTCCTCCTCCATCACTGGTTCCATGCCACCAGGGGTAATGCTCGGCTTTTCAAGAAGCTTTTGGCACTCACCGTTCGCCTCTTCGTACGTCTCGCAAATTTTCATTCGCGGATTCATCGAGGACAACAACTCCATGACGTCGTTAGATATATCTAACGCCACATCTTTTGTCAACGCGTATCGCTGAAAAAAGATCAAGAACCTGTCGATTTCTTTCTTCTGCGCGTAACTAATGGCTCCTCTTCCCTTGAACGCGGTTTCCAAAAGCGTACAAACCATGCGCAAACGAATCGTATCCGTCAGATAGTCAGGCGCTTCGCGTCCGTCGTAGCCGATAGAAATTATCAAGTAGAGCGTATCCATAAGCTCACGGAAGAGCGCGACGCGCTCTTTGTACAGAAGTGCGAGGAGTCTCATGTTCGCAACACGGCGCTGATGCATCCACGTTTCGTTTGTCTCTAAACCAAATCGAATATCCTCTAGCAATGTATCAAGCGCTCGCACTGCGAGAGTCGGGTAGTATTGTGACAATCTCGCAATCAACGCTGCGACGAGCGGTACGGATGCGTATCTCCCTTTACTCACTTTGAGGAGTCTTTTCAACAAGTAAGGTTCAGTTTCATCCCAAGGAAGTTTACGAAGTTGCGTCGCCACTTTGTCGAGCGTGTGCTTTGACAACTGTAAATAGATGAGCTCTCGAATATATTCGTGCAATGGTGGTCGTATCTTTTCCACTACGACCCTCTGCACTGGCCTACATTTATAATAAGCGCTATCCACCAAAGCACACTGCCGAGAGTCCAACTTGCTCACAGCTTTTAGGCGCAGGAAGATGTCCAAAATGCTTCCCATACGTTTCGACGTCGACGGCGTTCGAGTCAAGTAATAGCCCGCTACGTCAAATAAACAGCAAAGAACGTCGACATTGTCACCATGAAAATCATCTAAAAGACTTTTCACGATCTCAAACACCGCCAAATCGTCGAAAACTTTGAACTTGATGAGCTCGCCGATGAATTTGATATTCTTCAAGCGCTCGCTTAGATTTGCTCGTTTGCCCTTCTTGACCAAATTATAGAACTCATTCTTCAGCGGTTCGGAAACGGCGGGCGCGATGTCATCGAACACATTCGCGAGTGTGGCTATTATTCTACCATAGAATGGAATGCGATCTACCTCCGAGCGGTGTACGCTCAAAAATTCTTGAATCAACCGTCTTCGTCCTCCTCGAGCGGCGATGTAACAGAAGTCGGTACAAATCGTATCAGCCTTGTCTTTCGACAGCGAATCGGACAAACGCATGATTAAACCTTCGACTTTTGCGCTTCGCCCTTCTGCGTTTTCTTCCCTCTCGCGTTTCAGACGCTCGGCTTCCGTTTCGTTTTCGTTCGTCTCGTTCACCAGGAGCACCGCGGGAATCGAGGCTCGCAAATCTGGAAGTGTCTCGTAAAAGTGCTGCTGTTCCTCGTCTTCCCACATATCGCTGCGCTCGCCCGACGATTTCACACCTCCACGATGCAGCTCCATCGTGCCTCCTCGTGCGACCTTCTCTTCCACTTGCTTCTTCATCTCTGGAAGCTCGCGACTGAGCGCTTCTGCGAGCGTCGTTGCCCCCTTCAACAACCCATCAAACACCTTTGTGAGAGCCGCAAACTCCACCGATGCTGCCTCACTAATAGCACCCGTGCGTTCTAATAACCGCGACATCTCGCGTTCTTGCGCTGTGACGGCTGAAAACGCCTCCATGAGCACGAAGAAGAGTCTGTCGCAATACTCATTCAGCGTCGTCCGAAACGCCTTTTGCACATCTGGCGCCAGGATAAAATCGTTGGACGCCATCTCGACCTCGGGTTCGGCACCGAGCATCTCCGCGGCAAATGTCTTGGCGAAACTTGCCAGCGTGCTGAGCGAGTGTTGGTATAAATCCGGCGCCGTCTTGTACTCCAAGCGCGCCAGCTCCTTCACGGCGTCGAGCACGGGCTTTACTTCGGGGCACACACCGACGAGATGAAGCTCCATGAACAATCGTAATTTGGTTCGACGCTGCAACGGCGACGGCAACGCCTCTACCTCGCCCTCTGCCATCTTCAACAACGTCTCGGGCTTGGGCGGCAATACGTACGCGCTCAACGCCGCGATGAGCGGCGCCGCGAAATCCGCGTACGTCTGGTGCATGCAAGAAATGATCTCCACCGCCGCGTTGACGTCCGAGCTCTTCATCTTACCCTCCACGCACGCCGTCGCGGCCTCGGTGACGTACTTACTCACGTTCACCCTGCTCAACTCTTGCGCGAGCGCCGCCCCGTTCTCCTCCGTAATCGTCCTCAACTTTTTAATCAGCGTCGTGTTCTTCTTAATGCTCGAATCTCTCCCCTTGAGCGCTTGTTCGTCCGGCCTCGACGGCGACGCGTTCCCCTCGCGCGCCTTCGCTCGCGTCTCTCGCGCCCGCTCGATCTCCCGTCGCTTCGCCTCGAGCTCCGCGCGCGCCTTCGCCGCCGCCGCCTCCGTCCTCGTCGCCTCCTCCGCCGCCCTCTTCGCCGCTTGCGCTTCCTCGCGCGCCCTCGACCGCGCCAGCGCCGCCTCTTTCTCATCCTCCGTCAGCGCCTCCGCGCTCGCGCTCGCGCTCGCGCCCCCGCCGCGCCCCCGTCCCCGTCCCCGTCCCCGTCCGCGCGTCGTCGCGCGTCGTCCCTCGCCGTCGCATCGCGCCCCCGTCGTCGTCGTCGTCCCGCGTCCGCGTCCACCGCGCGCGCCGCGCTCGGGCGCCATGTCGACCGACGCGACGCCCGGTCGCGCCGTCGTCGTCTCCCGTCGTCACGCCGTCATCCGCGCGCGCATCCGCATCCATCCGCGCGCGCATCCATCGCCGCGCCCATCGCCGCGCGCCGTTCGAAGTTCGACCGCGCGCGGGCGTCGATCGCGCGCGCGATCGATCGCGCGATCGATCGCCGGACCCGCGCGTCTTTTCGCGCGGCGGCGCGCTTTTTCGAGGTCGAAAACGAACGAAAATCGTCATCGACCGTTCGTGACTCGTCGTGACCCCCCCGCGATCGCCCGCCGCGCATCGAATCCCGCGCGCCGATAATCCGAATCCGCACTTCCCGCACGACCGCACGCTCGCACGATGTTCACCATGTCCACCTCGATGACGGCGCTCAGGGCGCGCGTCGCGACCAAGTCCGCGCAGGTGCGCGCCGCGAACGCGAACCGGAGACCCGTCGCGTCGGGGGGACGCGCGGACCGCGAGACGCGGCGAGGGACGACGCGCGCGCGGGCGATCATCGCGGACCCTATCCACGAGG
>MDSW01184983.1_pt1 | contig 20386 bp, 16 predicted proteins | sample 811171 | NCBI WGS metagenome assembly MDSW01 (sample SAMN05326641, study PRJNA326480) | marine metagenome | isolation source: seawater | place: Atlantic Ocean: North West | collected 2012 | reverse complement strand
TTGCTGGTGAACACATGTCGCCAGGAACTAATGTTGCAGGCCCAGCTATAATCGAATATCAGCATTCTGAGACGGTTTTGCCACCACAAACCATTGGCGAGGTAGACCAAGCCGGTAATTTAATTATAACATTACTTAAATAAGATTGGTGCTAGTGAGATGACACAGGCAAGCGATAATATTAAGACAACAGAAATAAAGGGCTTAGACCCAGTTACTTTTGAGGTATTGCGCAGTCACTTTGATTTTTGTAGTGAGCGGATGAGTAAGGTTCTTCAAAAAACTGCGTTTTCTCCGATATTGAGCGATATGCTTGATTATTCTCATGCTGTGTATGATTCGGACATTCGACTTGTTTCTCAGTCTCCGGGTTGTCCAATACATATGGCTGCAATGCATTTTGCTGCACGGGCGTCGGTTGCCAAGTATGGAAAAGGTAATTTAAAGCCTGGGGATGTGGTCATACTAAACGACCCTTTTGAAGGTGGCACACATATTCCTGATACAACTTTTACAATGCCCATTTATTTAGAGGAAGAACTCCTAGGTTATGCAGTCAGTCGTGGACATTGGCAAGATCTTGGAGGAGGTGCTGCAGGGGGGCAATCTTTTGGTACCCATATTGCTGGTGAAGGACTTCGAATCCCGCCCTTAAAACTTTTTCAAAATTATAAATTAAATGATGACCTTTTAGCCTTAATAAAAAATAATACACGCTGTCCTGAATATATAGAAGGCGATATTCAAGCGCATATGGGTGCACTAAAAGTAGCGGAGCAAGAGTTTATAAGAGGTGTTGAGCGATACGGTCTTGATACAGTCAGGACTGCTATGCGAGAGCTAATTGCTTATACTAATCGTATCAGTCGTAGCCGTATAGCTGCTATACCTGATGGTGAATATACAGTCTCTGACTTCGTAGATACTGATGGATTTAGCGATAAGCCTATCCGCTTAAATGTAAAGATATCTATTAGTGGAGAATCACTCACTGTCGATTTTTCAGGTTCAGACCCGCAATGTATTGGTGCTATAAATTCACCTTTAGCTAATACATATTCTGCTGTATATTTAGCTCTGCGTTTTTATCTTTGCCCTGAAGCCCCTGCAAATTCAGGGCTTTTTGACGCTGTTGATATTATTCTTCCTGACGACTGTTGGCTTAATGCTAAATGGCCTGCCCCTACAATAGGTTGCACAACTGTTACTGCCGCAAAAATAAATAGTTCTATTTGGCTTGCTATGAGTAAGGCAATGCCAGAGAACGCAATTGGGGGTACCATGTCAGATATTAACTGGTTTGTGTGCGCAGTTACCGATCCAGATAGCAATAGCCAAGCTGTGTTTTCTGATTTACCAGCTGGAGGTTGGGGCGGAATGAATGATATGGACGGTACAAGCGTTAGATTTGACCCAACAGGTAATTGCAGTAATTTATCTGCTGAAGTGGCAGAGCTTTGTTACCCCATTGTTTATGAAGCGTTTGACTTGAGAAGAGACTCCGCTGGTCCAGGTATTCACCGTGGTGGCCTTGGTGCAAGATTACAGTTTCGGTTTTTAGGTGATGCTGAGCTTAGTATTGAAACATCTAGGACTCTTAGAGGTAGCCCTGGTGTAGAAGGTGGGGGAGAAAGCGCTACACAAAGATTGTACAAATTAAGTACAGATGGTAAACCTGAGGTGATTGGCGGAGTTGATGAAGATGGTTCGTGGCACAATCCTCTTCTAGCCGCCTACAGGTTTAGATCAGGGGAATCATTTCGTATAGAGACTGGTGGTGGAGGTGGCTGGGGAGAACCATTAGCAAGACCAGTTGATCAAGTTCTAAATGATTTTCTTGATGGATATATTTCCATTGATAGAGCTGAGTCTTCTTATGGGGTTAAAATTGATCCAGAAACAAAAACTGTGGATCATGAATTTACACAAAAGCTTAGAAAACAAAATCTACAGGTAGCTGAGTAATGTTAGACTTTGTAATGCATTAGGTATAAGCAATCATAAGAAAGGGTATGTAATGTCTAATGTAAGTCTTGAACAACAAGTTGAGCGTTTAACCGCTATTGAAGATATAAAGCAAATGAAAGCTAGATATTGCTCATATGCTGATAATGGTTATGACCCTGATGGGATGGCCAGTTTATTTACAGAGGATGCTATCTGGGATGGTGGAGATTTTGGTCGATATGAAGGTGTGCAAGACATAAAAAGTTTTTTTTCTAATCTTTCTAATGAAATTGTTTTTGCTATTCATCCCGTCATGAACCCCTTGATTACAATAGATGGTGATAGTGCAAATGCAAAGTGGTGGTTAATTATGTGGTGCACAATGATGGTTGATGGCAAAAAGGAAGGGCGCTGGTTTGCTGCAGAGTATGATGACTATTTGGTAAAACAAAATGGAAGTTGGCTTTTTAAACATATTAAAGTTGAAGGTAAATTTTTAGCCTCACATGAAGAAGGTTGGGCTAATCAGACAGGTTAAATAAGTATTTTAGTGAAAGGAACAATTAATAGGACCTTAGTTATATGGCAAAGTTTAAAGTTTTTGATTCTAATGTTTCCAGTGCTGATCTCAGTAAGGCTATAATTAGTGATGGTTGCGCTGTGGTTCAGGGGCTCTTGTCTTCAGAAAACCTCGGCATAATTAGGAGTGAACTATCTCCACATATACAAAGAGTTAATGCTTCTGACCCTGACTCTTTTATGGGTCATAAAACCAAGCGTTTTGGAGCATTACTCTCACGTTGCCCTAGTTCAAGGGATTTAGCAGTTTTACCACTCATACTAGAGGTGGCTGACCATATCTTAAGACCTTATTGTGCTCGATATCGTATTAATTACACGGGTGTTATGGATATTCAGCCTGGAGAGAATGAGCAGTCTATTCATCGTGATACTGGCTTTTACCCAATACAAAACCCAACACCACCACTTACTTTGTCAACGATGTGGGCTGTGACAGATTTTACTAAAGATAATGGTGCAACAAGGATAATACCAGGAAGTCACCAATGGCCAGATAGTCGTGCTCCAAAACCTGATGAAGTTGAAACAGCAGAGATGTCGGCAGGTTCTGTACTCTTGTATCTTGGCAATATGTTACATGGAGGTGGTGGAAATAATTCGCAAACTTCACGTTGTGGTTTAAATTTAGTATATGCACTCGGGTGGTTGCGTCAGGAGGAGAATCAATACCTTGCAGTTCCAGTTAATGAAGCAAGATCATTTTCACCAGAATTGCAACGTCTTATGGGTTACGACCTTGGTACAGTAAATCTTGGGTTTGTGGATCATAAACACCCTTTTGAAGTTTTAAACAATACTGCAGGGGATGGACCAGGAGTACTTGGTGACTCTGACCTAATGGCAGATGATAATGCAATCCAACGCTTGAAGTTTAATAGTGTGAGTCCTGCAAAGCGTGCTCGTTTTAAAGTATAAGTTTTTAATAGTTTTTCACTAGGAGTTCAGTCTTAATGTCCAGTATTTTTATTACGGGAACCGGCACAGAAGTTGGAAAGACATTTGTAGCAGCAGCAATTTGTTACCAATTAACCGTTGCTGGAAAAGTAGTGCAACCTTTGAAACCAGTTCTTAGTGGATTTGAAGATTCAAATATTGAAAGTAGCGATTCTGGAATTCTTCTTACTAGTGTTGGGTTGAAAGCTAATGAAGAAACACTCTCTAAAGTAACGCCATGGAGGTATAAAGCCCCACTCTCTCCAGATATGGCAGCAGCAAGAGAAAATCGTACAATTGACTTTGACAAATTGGTGAAGTTTTCTTTGGCCAAGAATTTTAGTGCTGATTATACGATAGTTGAAGGAGTCGGCGGAGCAATGGTTCCACTTGACTCAAGACATACAGTTATGGATTGGATGTCTAAGCTAGGTATGCCAGCAATTTTAGTTGCAGGCAGCTATCTTGGGACTATTAGCCATACACTAACTACTCTTGAGGCCATGAAAAATAATGGGGTTGCTGTTAAAGGTTTGGTCGTAAGCGAATCAGCCGAAAGCCCAGTTAGTCTTGATGAGTTAGTTAGTACTATTAAAAGATATGTAGGGGAACTTCCAATAGCTACAATCCCAAGGATTCCGAATGCTCCTAAAAATTGGCAGAAAGTTCCAAAGTTGCTAGATATTTTATGCCTTTAAGTTGTATGTATTTTTAATTTAATTGAGATAATAAAAAATCTATTTTCTGCATCTTTTTATCTGGGGAGTTGTAATGGATAAGACATCAAGCGCTCTGCCATCACAAGCCCAGGTAGTAATCATAGGAGGAGGAATTATTGGGTGTAGTTTAGCATATCACCTAACTAAGATTGGTTATAAAGATGTAATAATATTAGAACGTGGTCACCTAACATGTGGCACCTCCTGGCATGCTGCCGGGTTAATTGTTCAGCTTAGGTCTAATTATACTCAGACAGTTCTCTCACAATATACCGCTGATCTATACGGAGATCTTGAAAGAGAAACTGGATTAGCTACGGGGTTTCAGCGTAATGGTAGTATGCCTGTTGCTCGTACGACTGATAGATTAATTGAAATTAGAAGAATGGCAGCGCTTGGTAAATGTTTTGGAGTTGATGTCCATGAGGTATCCCCAAGTGAGGCAAAGCAAATCTGGCCTATGCTCGATTCTTCTAAAATAAAGGGTGCAGTATATATTCCAACAGATGGTCAGACCAATCCAGTGGATACAACTATGGCTCTTGCAAAAGGCGCTCGAACTGGTGGTGCACTTATCTATGAAAATACAGAGGTCACTAAAATTTTAAAAAATAATTCTTATGTTTCTGGTGTTGAGACAATAAGAGGAAATATTGCGTGTGAGATTATAGTTAATTGTGCTGGTATTTGGGCCGCAGAAATTGGCAAAATGGCAGATGTGCGTGTACCAATTTATGCTGCAGAGCATATGTACGTAGTAACTGAGGCAATCTCAAATTTAAAAGAAAATCTACCAATCATAAGAGATACAGATGGGTACATTTATATAAAAGAAGATGCTGGGAGATTGCTTGTTGGTTCATTCGAGCCTGTGGCCAAGCCTTTGCCACTTAATCGGTTGCCGGCTGATACAGAATTTATTGAGTTACAAGAAGATTGGGACCATTTTGAGTTACCTCTAACTAAAGCTATAGAGTTATTACCTTCTATTGAGCATGCTCCAATAAGAAAATTTTTAAATGGACCAGAAAGTTTTACGCCTGATAATAAATTTGTTATGGGGGAGGCTCCGGAGTTAAATAATTTTTTTGTAGTAGCTGGCTTTAACTCTTCAGGAATTTTAAGTGCAGCAGGCGCAGGAAAAGTTATGGCAGAATGGATTGTTGAGGGACAACCTACAGTTGATCTTGCGGAGTTAGATATAGCTCGTTTTAACAGTTTTCAAAGTAATAGTAGATATCTCTTTGATCGCACAAGCGAAAGCTTAGGGTTGTTGTATAAAATGCACTGGCCCTATCGACAAGTAGAGTCTGCAAGACCTGCACGGTTAAGCCCGTTACACCAACGATTAGTAGATAGTAATGCTTGTTTTGGCGAAGTATCTGGATGGGAGCGTGCGAATTGGTTTGCTCCAAAAGGTGTTGATCCAATTTATGAGCATAATTATTCCAAACAGAATTGGTTTGAATACGTAAGAGAGGAGCATCATGCTGTAAGGAATACCTTAGGAATAATTGACATGAGCTCATTTGCAAAATTTTTAGTCCAGGGGCAAGACGCTGAAATAGAGTTACAAAGAATTGCTGCTAATAATGTGAGTGTTTTGCCAGGGAAAATAGTCTATACGCAGTTTCTAAATTCTAGGGGTGGAATAGAAGCAGATCTCACAATTACTAGATTGTCTAATACAGAATATTTTGTTGTTACTTCTGCTGCGTCACAAACACGCGTTCTTACTTGGATGAAAAGACAAGTATCAAAGAACTCTTCACTTACTATTACAGATATAACTTCAGGTTATGGTGTTATTGCGTTGATGGGACCAAAGGCTAGAGAAGTGATGTCTTCAGTATCTGATACTGACTTTTCTAATAATGCATTTCCTTTTGGTACATATCAGGAAATAGATATTGGATATGCAATTGCAAAGGCACTTAGAATTACTTATGTAGGGGAGTTAGGCTGGGAGTTGTATATTCCAACAGAATTTATGATACCAGTTTTTGATTTAATAAAGGAAAATTCTATGAATGTGGGTTCTCGCCTTTGTGGACTTCATGCTGTAGATTCTCTAAGAATGGAAAAGGGATACAGACATTGGGGTCATGATATTACTCAAGCTGAGACTCCTATTGAAGCAGGTCTTCATTCATCTATTTCTTTTAAAAAGGGGGGGGATTTTATAGGTCGGAAAGTATTAGAGAAACAAAAATCTGACGGGTTTAACAAAAGATTAGTCCATATTATGTTAGAAAAACCAGAACCCCTTATATTCCATGACGAGACCATATATCTTGATAATAGGATTGTAGGTCGTGTCAGCTCTGGCGCATATAGCTATTACTATGAAAAGCCAATGGGTATGGGCTATATCGAAACAGAAAAGCCATCTTCTTGGGAAGATGTCCCAAAAGGTAATTATGAAGTTGATTTTGCTGGTCAAAGAGTGCCGATCAGAATATCACTATTACCATTTTTTGATCCAAAGGGTGAGAGAATTTACGCTTAAAACTTTTTTATTAAATAATATTTCATGAATTTTATAACTACATCATGTAGTGGATAGATTTTAATATAAAAAGTGATAAATCTTAGAAGAATAATTGCAAACTTACAAAAGCACATACCAATATAATATTGGTTAAAATAATGAATACAATTTTTAACCAGAAAATCCTGTCTTACGAAGATAGTAAGAATAATATTAGCTTATATTGAACTTAATATTATAAGATTTCCAAAAATGTTTTGAAAAATTATAATCAAGATTTATAACAGGTGGTTGGTCGGAGTGAGTGGATCTGAACCACCGACCCCTGCCTCCCGAAGACAGTGCTCTGCCGGGCAGAGCTACACTCAGAACTAATGTAAATGTTATGCTTCGAAATAGTATCTTGGGCAATGTGCATTGTTATTTTAAATAATATCTTGTTAGCTCATCAGAGCATGATTAATATCTGAAAATAGAAATCTATTCATTCTTTCCAAATATAGGTTCACGTTTCTCAAGAAATGCATTAACAGCCTCTTTATGATCGGCTCCTGTTGCAATCAGACCATATGTTGAGGATATATGATCAAGTGAAGAATAAAGATCTGAGTTTCTACCATGAAAAATAGCTCTTTTTATTGCTCGATTTGCAGATTGGGGACCACTAGCAATTTTTTTTGCTATTTTAATTACCTCTGCCATCAATACTTTATCTGTAAATACATTATTTACGATTCCTAATTCTTGAGCTTCGTCCGCGGTAATAAAGTCGCTAGTCCATAGGAGTTCAAATGCTTTAGCTTCTCCTACAATTCTTGGTAACATCCATGCACCACCAGCACCGGGTATAAGGCCAACCCTAACGTAGGTTTCAGAAAATCTGGCAGAAGTCGCTGCGTACCTTAAGTCAGCATATAGAGCAAGATCTAAGCCAGCCCCAGTTGCCACTCCATTCATTGCCGCTATTACCGGTTTATCATTCTCAAGAAATACACGAACAAGTTTATGTACATGATCTTTCAACTCACTTTTTCTATCCTCTGGTCCCATTTTGAGCCTTGCACCCATTAATTCTGCTATATCTCCTCCAGCACAAAAAGCATCTCCTTTACCTGTAATTATTATCACTTTTACACTTTTATCTTCTGCGCATGTTTTAAGAGATTCACACCATTGATCTACCATTTTTAAATGAAAAGCATTACGTTTTTCGGGACGGTTTAGAGTTATGGTTGCAATACTATCTGAAATATTAACCAAAATGTTGTCGGACATTATTTTTATCCTTCTTCAATAGAACTCATGCGCAAGAAGCCATCAAGTGCTAGAGCTTTTTTTCCTGGACCGAATAGGCGTAGAGGGTTGATTTCAAATTCTTCTATGGTTTTACGATTAGAATCTGCAAATTGGGCTAGTTTTACAAGAATTTCTATTAATTCACTTATATTAATTTTTGATTTAGAGGAGTCCTGCAAAAACGGTCGAAGACCTGATACACGATGTAAAAGTTTTTTAGCAGCTAATTTCCCAATTGGGACAGGAGAAAAACTTATATCACGAATAATTTCAACTTCAGTTCCTCCCATGCCAACCATGAGAAGCGGACCAAAATCGTTATCTCTTACAATTCCTAGAATAATATCAATTCCTAATGGTGCCATAGCTTGAACGAGGAAAGGAGAGTTTTTATTCTGAGTATTATCAGTAATATTTTTGAATGATCTTCTTAAGTTTCCTTCATTTTTTAATGCTAACTCTATAGCACCGCTGGCACTTTTATGAGCAATGTTGGGGTCTTGTAATTTAAGGGCTACAGGGTATCCAATTTGATTGGCTGCTGTTATTGCTTCTTCGGTAGTGAAGGCAATTTTTGCTAAGGGTGTCGAAATTTTCAGTTGTTTGTAAAGTCCTTCTAAATCAAACTCCGTATTGGTTGCTTTGAAATTTGCTAATGATGGGGGCAAGAAAACTGGAATTTTCTCATTGTCGCTAAGTTCTCTAAATTTATTATGGTGATAGATAGCCTTCAAGGCTTTTGCGCACCCTACAAAGCTTGAAAAAGTTGGAATGCCACAGTCACCTAAATCAGATAAATTTTCTTGATTCGGGATAGTATAGGAGCAAAAAACTATTGGCTTATTACTTTTTCTAGCTAAGTTTTTTAATCTTGGTTTTTCTTTCTTAAGCATTGCTGATTCTGATAGGGTAGCTACAACTGCAAGCATATCAACATCTTTGGCTTTTACAATTAGTTCTAATGCTCGAATATTTCCATCTGAATGAAGTGATTGGGCAGTTATATCAACTGGATTACTAGTTCCACCATAATGAGGGACAAACTCTCTAAGAGCCTTTTGTAGTTTAGGTTTAAATTCTGGTAATATTAATTTAGCATCAGAACAGGCATCTGCTAGCCATATTGCACCACCTCCACTTATAGAAACTATACCTATTTTATTTCCTTTAGTGTGTGGGCAGCTTGTAAATACAGCTGCCAGGTCAAGCATTTCATCTTGGTCATAAGCTCGAAAAATCCCAAATGCGTTGAAGACCCCTTCATAAGCGCTGTCATTTCCAACCAGACTTGCTGTATGAGAAATAGCGGCTCGCTTGCTTGCATCAGAACGACCTGATTTTACTACTATTATTTGGATGCCTCGTTGCAAAGCCTTTTTGGCAATTCTACTAAGCCTATGGGGGGCACGGAATTGTTCTATATAGAGCGCAACACAACCAACCATATTATCATCGATTACTTGATCTAGAACATCTAGGGCGGTTATTCCTTCTTCATTACCAGTACTTACTACTAAGCCTACATTTATGCCCCGTTTAGCAGCGCGCTGATATATGGAGAATCCTAGACCTCCGCTTTGTGAAATTATAACTAACCTTCGCCCAATACCGTCGTTAACACGAGGAGGGTTCTCCACATTTATACCCGGACTAAAAGTTGCAGCAACACATTCAGCAACATTAAAAAATCCAACTGCATTTGGACCTAAAATTGTGATTTTATATTTTTCTATGGCAGCTCTTAATTTTTGATCGAGATTCTTGCTACCTTCGCCAACTTCTGCAAAACCTGCACTATAAATAACTGCTTTATGGCAGCCGATCTTAGCTAATTCACCTAAGATTACTGGAATTTTATCAGCTGTTACTGCTATTAAAGCAAGATCTGGTTTCGCGTCTAGGTCATCAAGACTTTTGTATGCTTTATATCCCAAAATTTCAGAATGGTTGGGGTTAATAGGGTATACTTTTCCCTTATACCCGCCATTCTTAAGGGCGGACATAACACGACCTCTTACTAATTTTTTAGTGTCTGGTGATGCACCAATAACGGCTATACTATCAGGTGAAAAAAAATTCTTTAAGTTTAGCATAAATCAATCAGTGCTTAGAAGTAATCATTGCCCAGAGATTATCAGACCCTGCCTTGATGGCAATTCTTCCTAAACGATCATGCCACCAAGATTCTGCACCAAATTCTTCTCGCCAAGATAATAATCTGCGGGTCAAGTGGTGCAATGAATACTCATGAGTAAATCCAATTGCTCCATGTATTCTATGTGCAAGTGAAGCGACTTCTCCACCAGCTTCACTAGCACAGCTCTTTGCGGTAGCTATAGTTCTTGTGGATTCTAAATGTATTGCGTTTGAAAGTGCTGCTTCTGCCATAGCTGTCAAGCTTGCCATTTTTGCTAGATAGTTTTGAATGGTTTGAAATTTACTAAGTGATCGACCAAATTGTTTTCTCTCAGTAGCATAATTGGTAGATTTATCTAGTGCATGTTGTAAAGCACCACAAATTTGGGCGGAACGCATTAGCGCTCCTTTTTCCATTACCGTTTCTTGAGATACTTTGGGTCCAACTATAACTTCAGCTTCTTTCCAAAAGATATTGTCTCTTACTTCTCCAGCCATATTTAGTCCTTCATGTGAAATGAGGCTTGGGGCCAAAATAAGGTTACCATCAATTACAGTAACTATATTTTTCACATGTCGTGCAAATGGCACTCCGGCTGCTATCCCAATGAGTTTATCATTCTTTATAGAGCAATCCTTCAAGAGGAAAGGATTAGCAATTGTTAAGGGACCATCAGGACAAAATTTTAGATACCTGATTGCTAGATTGCGGGCTGCCATTGTTTCGACTAGGGGAATAGGTAGGGCATGCCAGCCAGATAACTGGGCTAAAGTAAGACCAATCTCCCTTGATTCTATATTGTTTTCGTCCCAGGCCTCTATATACCCAGCTTGTTTTACAGCTTGCCATAAATTTTCTGGCCAAAAACCTGCTTCAGCTTGATCAAGATCTTTTTTCTGTATAATTTCTTTAAAGAGTCTATGAGCACTCTCATTTACTATTCTTACAGTATCAGTCATCTAACACCAAGACCCCGAGCAATTATTCCTCTCATGATTTCTGGTGTTCCTCCTCTGAAAGAGAATGATGGAAGTTGCATGATTAGCTCAGCCATCATAGTTTCATATTTTTCAGTATTAAGACCGTTTTGCCTTGGCTCTATTGGTAGAACTTGTCTTGCTATATCAATAACTTTTTGCTCAAACTCATTTCCTGAATCTTTAACCACTGCTGCAGCAATATCAGGATTTTCTCCACGCTCTAACATCCCGGCAATAGATATTGACATTGTTCGAAGAGATATTAACTGTGCAGTTAATTTTCCAACTGCACGACAAATTTCAGAATTATTTTGTTCTCCTGTAGAATTGATTAATTCTAGTAAAATATTGTAAGTAGAAAGGAAGCGCTCGGGACCACTTCTTTCATAGGCTAATTCTGCAGTAACTTGATGCCACCCATTTCCTTCTTTACCAATTAGCCTATCAAGAGGGATTTCAGTTTCATTAAAAACAACTTCATTAAAGTCATGTTGTCCGAGCATATTTGGGATTGGATTTACTTTTATATTATCATTTTTAAGATCAATAAGAAATTGACTCATACCTGCATGCCGGTTTTCACTCGCTGGTTGCGTCCGGGCTAAAAGAATCATCCAGTGGTTAATATGTGCATTGGAAGTCCATACCTTTGAGCCAGTAATTTTCCAGCTATGAGAAGTTTTTTCAGCTCGTGTTCTGATTGATGCTAAGTCAGAACCAGAGTCAGGTTCACTCATTCCTATAGAAAAAAAACATTTACCTTCAGCAATTTTTGGTAGAATTTCCATTCTTTGTTTTTCTGTCCCATAACGAATTAGTAACGGACCACTCTGTCTTTCTGCTACCCAGTGAGCAGCAACTGGTGCACCGGCAGATAGAAGCTCTTCTGTTACAACAAAACGTTCTAAGGCTGATCTTTCCTTGCCGCCATATTTCTTCGGCCAAGTTAACCCTAGCCAACCCTTTAACCCAATAGATTGGCTAAATTCTGCAGAAAAAGTCGACATAAAGTTTGACCTAGGTGTCCAGCCAAGTAAGGAGTGTGATTCCTTAAGAAATTCACGAACGTCAGATCGTAATCTGTCTGCTGTGGGTGGAAGTGTAGCAGGTGGAAAGCTCAGTGAAGACTCAAACATTAACTCTAATTCCCCTTAACGCATTAAGCCGTGAATATGAATAAATATAATAATCAAGATATAGATTTTAGCATATTAGATGAATAATTAATGAACTAGAATATTAATTTTTAATGTTATTTAATATTCATGGTTTTCTAGCCAACTTGCATATTTCTTAACTCCATTTCGAAAGTCGACTGAAGGTTTGTAGTTGAGATCTAATTCAGCAGCAGAAATATCAAATTTACCATGAATTAAGTCTCCAGCAAATTCAGAATCTAGATTTCTTATGTTTGCATTTGGAATAATTTCACAGACAATATTTGCAATTTCATCAAAACTTAACTTATCTCCACCAGTAATATTGTATGCCTTTTTGGGTATTCTTTTAGAATTCCATGCTTCAAATACTGAATTCACAACATCATCAACGTGAACATATTGACGGCTGAACATTTTGCCAAAGTTAAATACACTGGGTTTGCCATTTTTTGCATTAAGTATCATTTCACGAAGTATACACCCTGTTTTGCGCTTTGGTCCGTAAACCCATGAAAAACGCAGTGCCACAGCATCTAATTCGAATTGATTTGCATATGCGTTCGTTAACACATCGCCGGCAGCTTTAGATGCACCATATACATCAACTGCATTTAAAGGATAATTTTCTTTTATTAAACTAGTATCTAATGGCGTGTTACCATAGGCAGATGTTGAGGAGCAATAGATTACACGTCTAAGTTTAAAGACTCTTGCCAATTCAAGTATATTCGCTGTTCCATTAACATTTATATCAAATAGTTTTCGCGGTCGATCTTTACAGAGCATAGGACCAGAAACTCCACCACAATGAATAATTCCTGAGACTCCCTTTTTTATTAGAGCGTTTAGACCCTCATAATCTCTAGAGTCTATTTGGTGGTATTGAAACCCAGATATCTTTTCAATAGGCAGAATATCTGTTCCTATAACTTCAATTCCTTTCTCACAAAATTTGTGAGCTATTGCTGAGCCGATTAGTCCTGCAGCACCGGTGATTATTGTTGGGTGCGTCATGGCTTGCCTTTCTAAATTATAATGATGCGCTTTTTATTGAGAGATTATTAAATTTATCTCATCTGCTAAACATGTCTATAATATTTGAAAAAACTTGCTAGTGGGCTCTATTAATACAGAAATTAACAACATCTTGAAGTGCATGCTTTTCTGGACCATCCTTAAAAAGTCCTAAGGCATCTTTGGCTACAGACCCATAGTGCCTAGCCCTATCAAATGAGTCATCTAAAGAATTATGTTTTGTTATTAGATTAAGTGCCAATGAGAAATCATTTTCATTTTGTTCGCCATTTTCCATAGTTCGTTTCCAGAACTCTCTTTCTTGTAATGACCCTCTCCTGAATGCAAGTAAAACTGGTAATGTTATTTTACCATCACGGAAATCATCGCCTATTGATTTCCCCAAATCTTTTTCCGCAGCTGAATAATCGAGTGCATCATCAACCAATTGATAAGCAATACCAAGATTTAAACCAAAACTTGCTAATGCGTCTTGTTCTTGTGATGGTCTTTCAGCCACTAGACCACCCAACCGACATGCTGAAGCAAACAACGCTGCTGTTTTTGCGGTTATAACTTCTAAATATGCATCTTCACTTGTTTCAGTATCGTTTGATGTGACAAGTTGCATTACTTCACCTTCAGCAAGTGTTGCGGAAGTATTCGCAAGTATATCTAATACTTGCAGAGATCCGTCGGCCACAGATAATTGGAAGGCTCTAGAAAAAAGAAAGTCACCCACAAGTACACTCGGCTTATTTCCCCATACTGCGTTTGCTGTTGCATTCCCACGGCGAAGATCACTTTCGTCAACAACATCATCATGCAAAAGTGTGGCTGTATGTATGAATTCTACGCATGCAGCAAGATCAATATGTCTTCGACCAGTGTATCCACACATCTTTGCAGTTGATAATGTTAACATAGGGCGCAGTCTTTTCCCTCCAGAAGCAATAATATGCCCGGCTAATTGAGAAATAAGTGCTACGGGGCTTTCCATTCTCTCAAGAATTACACGATTGACAGCTTTTAAATCCTCATTAACTAGTCCATGTAGCGCATCTAGGTTTGAGACCTGCTCTTCATGGGCGCTTACCCCATCATTAATAGCTTTATCTCCAAGTATTACAACTTTGCCCACGGGGTTACCCTATTTGAAATAGTTGATTGAATAATTAGATAATATATCTTACCACGAGGTTAAGCAGTGCGATAGCATGATGATTTGTTTGAAAAAAACTTTTATTAATAATTAGGTCTAAAATAGGACATATGTTTGGTGAACGAGCTTAGTGATGATACACTTTTAAATGGAAAAGTACGTTTGTTGCAGCCATTAAATGGATTTCGGGCTACTTCGGATTCAGTTTTTCTAGCTTCAGCAATAAAAGTTAGTTCAGGAGATAGAATTCTTGATATTGGTTGTGGTACTGGAGCCGCCTCATTATGCTTAGTAACAAGGGTTAATGAGATTAAAGTTGTTGGTCTAGAAATTGACCGTGAACTTGCGCGCTTAGCCCAAGACAATGCTGCTTTGAATGGTTTTGAGAAAAGATTTGAAGCTATTGTTGGTGACTTAGTAAAACCTCTTCCACGTATAGCACCCCATAGTTTTAACCATGTTATGGCTAACCCGCCCTATTACGAAATTGGGAAAGTAACTCCACCTGACCGAGAGGCGAAAGTAATAGCTCGGACAGAGATTCTAGCAAACTTAGTAACCTGGGTAGATTTTGCTTCAAGAATGGTCAAGCCTGGTGGCACAATAACGTTCATACAACGTGCTAGTAGGTTGGAGGAAATTCTAGCCTCTATATCCAAACGTGCCGGTAAGATTATAGTTTATCCTTTGTGGTCACATGATCCGTTTATAGATGACAGTAAATCAGCTAAAAGAATAATAGTTCAGGCTCAGGTTGGCTCAGGTGCTGGACTAAAACTACAAGGTGGGCTTATTTTGCATAATACAGACGGTAGTTTTACTGAAAAAGCTGAGATGGTTTTACGTAAATGCTACGCTTTAGATTTAACAGGGAGCTGTTAGAAATGTTAGGGAGAATATTTTCTATTTTAAAATTTGGTCGCCCCGCGAGGGTGGTAGGTGTTGTCAGACTTGAGGGTATTATTGGAAATGCTGGTGCATTCCGCAACGGTCTTACTGACGATCGTTTAGGTCCAGTTATTGATCGAGCTTTCCGAATAAAAGGAATAAAAGCTATAGCTCTAGTTATTAACTCACCCGGTGGGTCCCCAGTACAATCAGCACTTTTGCATGATAGAATAAGGCGCCTATCAGCTGAAAAAAATATTCCAGTGATGGCTTTTGTAGAGGATATCGCTGCTTCTGGTGGTTATTGGTTGGCTATTGCTGCTGATGAAATTTTTGTAAATTGCAATTCAATAGTAGGTTCTATTGGGGTAATATATTCTGGTTTTGGGTTTGCAAAGGCTATTGAGAAAATTGGTGTTGAGAGGAGGCTATATACTTCAGGGAGTAGGAAATCCATGCTTGATCCTTTCTCTCCGCAACGTACAGAAGATATTGAGAGATTAACAGCTGTTCAAAACGAAATGCACCAAAATTTCATAGATGCTGTCAAAGAACGTAGAGGAGTGAAATTAAATAGTGCATCAGAAAATTTAAGTAGTCTTGATGATTCAGAACTTTTTTCTGGTGAATTTTGGTTGGGGAAAAAAGCTTTGGAGCTTGGTTTAGTAGACTCGTTTGGTGAATTGGTAAGCATTCTTAAAGAACGTTTTGGTGATGATGTAAAAATTCGCCGTTTTTCTCTTCGCCGCGGTTGGTTCCGTCGGCGATTATCTGTTCTTGGGGCAGGTGACACACAAATCTCAGAAATTACTGAAAATCTTACGTTAAGTGCCATTTCAGCTGTGGAGTCTAAGGCCTTGTGGTCACGTTACGGTTTGTAAATAATTGACACTCATATTCAATTTTGTTTTCAAATGGGGTTGACCAAAAGGCTTGTTGGCACGAATATGCGCAAGTTTAGTGGTTTTTGCTGGGTCATTAAAAATTGTATTAGAGTATAAATAACTACACATGTCTTTTGAAGGCGTATTATGATATGTATACTACCGGCAGAATAAGAATTTAAATAGCTACCTATTCATTGTTTTGGGTGGCAAGGAGGCATCGATGTTTTCGCCAATGAAATTATTAGTGCTAATTGCAATAATTGCTGTGATTTGGTTTGGCTTTAAGGCAATTGGTAAACGTAACAAGATTCGTGAAGAAAAGGCAGAAGCTCTTGCACGCGAAGAAAGTAGTGCTGGTTCGCGTGATCAAGACAGCTAGTATATTTTTATATATTTAAAAAAACTTTCAAGTCCTATAAACACTTCTATACCACAATGTTTTCTAATAGGCGCAATATACACTAACCGACCAAATATTATAAGGTCTACTAGTAATTGAGGAAGATATGCAAGCGCTTCATTTAAACTTCTGTAAGCGACTTGGTAAAAATGGGCACTAAGTCCAAAGCTGATAACTCCTTTCAGGCTATTATACTCTCCCTTCAGACATTTTGGGCGGAGCAAGGGTGTGTTTTGTTACAGCCCTATGACCTGGAAGTTGGTGCAGGAACATTTCATCCAGCCACAACTCTTCGAAGCTTGGGTCCCCAACCTTGGCAAGCTGCTTATGTCCAACCATCACGCAGACCGGCTGATGGTCGATATGGAGAAAATCCAAATCGCCTTCAACACTATTATCAATTTCAAGTAGTAATCAAACCTTCCATTGAAAATATTCAGTCGCTTTATCTTTCATCATTGGATCGATTAGGTATTGACTCAAAGTTTCATGACATTCGTTTTGTTGAAGATGATTGGGAAAGCCCTACTCTCGGTGCATGGGGGCTAGGCTGGGAAGTTTGGTGTGACGGTATGGAAGTAACACAATTTACCTATTTTCAGCAGGTTGGAGGTATAGATTGTAATCCCATAACTGTTGAGATTACATATGGTCTAGAGCGCCTTGCAATGTATGTGCAAGGTGTAGAAAGCGTTTATGACTTGAAATGGAATCAGACTTCTGGTTCAGGTTTGATATTGTATAAAGATGTTTTTCATCGTGCAGAACGAGAATTTTCTGCTTTTAATTTTGAGTTTGCTAATACAGAAAAACTTATAAGGCATTTTGAGGATTCAGAAGCTGAGTGTAACGCTTTGCTTTCAGAGGGTATTAATCTCGCATTGCCAGCTTATGACTATTGTATGAAGGCTAGTCATATCTTTAATCTATTAGATGCTCGGGGCGTAATTAGTGTTACAGAACGAGCTAGCTACATTTCTAGGGTCAGATCACTGACAAAAGCATGCTGTGAATGCTGGCTATTAAATACACCTTCGTTGGAAGGGTAGGGCTATGGCAGAACTTCTTTTAGAGCTTTTTTCTGAAGAAATCCCAGCACGTATGCAGGCCATAGCCAGTGAAAACTTAGAAAGTTTATTTGTTTCTTACCTAGAAAAAGAAAGATTAAACTTTTCATCTACTAGATCTTTTGTCACCCCTCGTAGATTAACCTTGTTAGTAGTTGGGCTGGAGACTCAGCAACCAGATATCTTATTAGAAAAGAAAGGACCACGAGTAGATGCTCCAAAGGCTGCTATAGATGGCTTTTTAAAATCTGTTAGTACATCATTAAATAATTGTGAAATTCGTGAGACGACAAAGGGAAAAGTATTGTTCTACACTAAGACCCAGTCCGGGCGAGCTACAGAAAACGTTTTACTAGAACTTATACCCAATATATTGCGTGAATTACCCTGGCAGAAATCTATGCGTTGGGGCACAGGAACACAACGATGGGTTAGACCCCTTCACAGTATTTTATGTTTGTTTGACAGTGCTATAGTTCCATTTCAGTTCGCTGGTCTTACAGCAAGTAATGTTACTAAAGGGCACAGGTATATGAGTGGGGAGCCTTTTAAAGTTGACGGTTTTGATGATTATGAAAATAAACTTTTTGAATCAAAAGTAATTTTAGATCCTATAAAGAGAAAATCAATTATTCAGGATAAGTCTGAGAAATTAGTAAGTTTACACAATCTTTCTTTGGATTTGGATCAATTATTATTACTTGAAAATGTTGGTTTAAATGAGTGGCCTGTGCCTTTAATTGGTCGTTTTGACCCTCTGTTTCTCTCTATTCCAGAGGAAGTACTAGTATCGGCAATGCGGCGTCATCAAAAATACTTTGCTGTGCGTGATGCCGATGGAAATTTAGCATCTCGCTTTATTCTGATATCTAATTTAGTTACAGCAGATGGGGGTAAAGAAATAATTTCGGGTAACGAGCGTGTATTACGCGCAAGGTTATCTGATGCTAGGTTTTTTTGGGAGTTAGATCTTAAAACAAATTTAGAAGTATTTGCCAAAAAACTTGATAACCTAGTTTTTCATACAAAACTAGGTTCCGTAGGTGATAAAACTAATAGATTAGCTACATTATCTAAGGGGCTTTCCAATTTTGTTGCAGATTCAAATCCTAATAGTGTAGAGCGTGCAGCTAAACTTTGCAAAGCTGATTTAGTAACAGAAATGGTTAGTGAATTTCCTGATCTTCAGGGAGTTATGGGGGCTCATTATGCTCGAGCTCAGGAAGAGATGGAAGAAGTTTCTTGTGCGATTAGTGACCACTATAAACCACAGGGACCTAATGATATTTGCCCAACCTCTCCTACGAGTGTTGTTTTAGCTTTAGTGGATAAAATAGATACCTTAGTTGGTTTTTTCGGAATTGATGAAAAGCCGACAGGTTCAAAAGATCCTTTTGCATTAAGGAGAGCTGCATTGGGCGTCATTCGATTAATTTTAGAAAATCAACTGCGTATCCCACTAAGTAGAGTTATATCTGATGCTGTATCTGCTTATGGAGATGAGTTATTAAATCAGGTTTCCACAAAAAACCTTATTTCATCTTTATTAAGTTTTATTACAGAAAGGCTTAAGGTGTATTTGCGAGAACAGGGTAATAGACATGACTTGATTACTGCCGTTTTTGCTACAGGATTCGAGGATGACCTTGTTCGTCTTTTATCTCGAGTTGATGCGCTAGAATCCTTCTTAAATAGTGATGACGGAGCTAATCTTTTGATTGCTTATAGACGTGCAGCAAACATTTTACGTATTGAGGAAGCAAAAGACGGTAAAACTTATACGACAGCAGCAAGCAAAGAGGATTTTATCGAAGTTGCTGAGAAGCGTTTAATGGAGCAAATAGTTATTATGACCGGTGAAACAAAAAATGCACTCTCTAAGGAGGATTTTAGTGGTGCTATGATATCTATGGCTTCCTTAAGACATCCTGTAGACGACTTCTTTGATCAAGTTAAGGTAAATGATAGTAATCCCCTGCTTAGAGAGAATAGACTCAGGCTTTTATCCAATGTACGTATGGCAATGGATCAGTTTGCAGATTTTTCTCTAGTGAAGGGTTGAAGGGCAAGGATTTAGAAATGCACAAACTGGTGTATTCATTTGGGGCTGGAAAGGCGGAAGGAAGCTCTGCGCTTATAGATCTTCTTGGCGGAAAAGGTGCGAACCTTGCAGAAATGTGTAATCTAGGTTTACCTATACCTCCGGGTTTTACTATAACTACTGAGGTTTGTTCTGCATACTATAAAGAGGGTGAAAAGCTCTCTAAAAAATTAAAATCTGATGTAATATCAGCTATTTTAGAAATAGAATCAGCTGTTGGTAAAAGTTTTGGTAATCCCAAAAATGCTTTATTAGTATCTGTCCGCTCTGGAGCTAGGGCATCTATGCCTGGTATGATGGATACAGTTCTAAACCTTGGGCTTAATGATGCTACAGTTGAAGGTATTATAGAACAAACTAGTGATGCACGCTTTGCGCTAGACAGTTATCGTCGATTTATTCAAATGTATGGTGATGTTGTATTAGGGATTAATGGTCAAGATTTCGAGAACCTTTTAGAGCGCTATAAAGAAGAAAATGGTTACTTTTTAGATACTGATATGACGGATAAGGATTGGTGTTATTTAATCGATTCATATAAAGATTTAGTTTTACATTCTGCAGGGAACCCTTTTCCTCAAGACCCCCATGTTCAGTTATGGGGTGCCATTAACGCTGTGTT
>MDSW01091063.1_pt1 | contig 20388 bp, 20 predicted proteins | sample 811171 | NCBI WGS metagenome assembly MDSW01 (sample SAMN05326641, study PRJNA326480) | marine metagenome | isolation source: seawater | place: Atlantic Ocean: North West | collected 2012 | reverse complement strand
TGGTAAAAAAGAAGTTGACAGTAACTCAGTAACCATTAGAAGATTGGATTCTAATAAACAAGAAAATATGGAATTAAAAACATTTTTAAAAACATTCTCTGCTTTAAATAAAGCATCTTCAAACTAAGTGGCAGATTTTAAACAAAATTACTTTCAAAGAAGAACTAAAGATCGAGGTCCTAGATCTAATAACAGAATTTCATCTCCAGAGGTTCAGGTAATAGCGAGTGATGGAGAAAATTTAGGAACACTTAACACTAACGAAGCAATATCGATGGCCAAAAATCAAGGTCTAGATTTAATTGAAATTGCTCCAAATGCAAATCCGCCAGTTTGTAAAATTATGGATATGGGAAAATTTAAATATGATGCACAAAAAAAAGCAAATCTTGCTAAAAAGAAGCAAAAAATTATTGCATTAAAAGAAATTAAAATGAGGCCAGTAACCGAAACTCATGATTATGAGTTTAAAGTTAAAAATGCTAAAAAATTCATTGCAAAAGGTGACAAGGTAAAATTCACTATAAGATTTAAAGGTCGGGAACTACAACACTCTCATTTGGGAAGTGAGCTGATGACCAAGATTAAAGAGGACATGAAAGATATTGGCAAAGTAGAATTGCATCCAAAATTTGATGGAAAGCAAATGATAATGGTTATTCAGCCTTTATAGGCTTTAATATAGGTTGTAAATTTTCATCATTCTTTGTATAACCTCGCTCAATTATGCCAAAACTTAAAACTAAAAGCTCAGCGAAAAAAAGATTCAAAATATCAGCCAGAGGAAAGGTAATGATGGCTCAAGCTGGCAAGAGGCATGGCATGATTAAAAGAACAAATTCACAAATCAGAAAATTAAGAGGCACAACTGCGATGTCAAAACAAGACGGAAAAATTGTTAAATCGTATATGCCATACAGTTTAAGAGGATAAAATGGCAAGAGTAAAAAGAGGTGTAACTAGCCGAGCTAAGCATAAAAAAGTTCTAAAAGCTGTAAAAGGTCAATGGGGAAGAAGAAAAAATACAATTAGGGTCGCTAAGCAGGCTATGGAAAAAGCCATGCAATATGCTTATAGAGATAGAAGAAATAAAAAAAGAGATTTTAAATCCCTATGGATACAAAGAATTAATGCTGGTGTTAGAGCAGAAGGATTAACCTATTCTAAATTTATTAATGGATTAAATAAAAGTGGAATAAAAATTGATAGAAAAATTCTAGCTGAGATAGCGTACGATAGCCCAGAAGCCTTTAAAACTATCGTTCAAAAAGCACAATCTGCATTAAATTAATCTTCACTATTGTTTTATTTCACCGAAGAAATAATCTGTAAAGATGTCTGATCTTAAAAAAATAAAAAATGAATTTTTATCAAAACTTAATGAAAAATTAAATCTTTCAGAAATAAATCATATTAAGTCCGAATTATTTGGAAAGAATGGATTAATCTCATCACAATTTAAAAAAATAGGAACTATCGCAGAGACAGAAAAAAAAAAAATTTGCTTCTGATTTAAATATTATTAAGGATGAGTTGCAAAAATTAATCAATTCAAAAATAAGTGAAATTCAAAATGCAGAAATTAATGAAAAGCTAGAAAAAGAAAAAATTGATGTAACTTTACCAGAAAGACCATTCGTAAGAGGTAAAATTCATCCAGTATCTCAAACAATTGATGAAATATCATCTATCTTTTCAGAAATAGGTTTTAGTGTCGAAGAAGGTCCAGATGTTGAAAATGAGTATAATAATTTTACTGCGTTAAATACTCCTGATAATCACCCAGCAAGAGATATGCATGATACATTCTACCTTGATGAAAAAAAAGAAAGATTGCTTCGTACTCACACCTCCCCTGTTCAAATAAGAACTATGTTAAAAGATAAACCACCCTTTAAAATAATTGCACCTGGAAGAACGTATAGATCAGACAGTGATCAAACACACGCACCAATGTTTCACCAAGTTGAGGGTCTTCATATTGATAAGGATATTAATATGGGTCATTTAAAAGGTTGTTTAAATTATTTTATTAAAGAGTTCTTTGAAGTAAAAAAAATTAAAATGAGATTTAGACCAAGTCATTTTCCTTTTACAGAACCATCTGCTGAAGTTGATATTGGATATGAAATGAAAGATGGAAAAATAATAATAGGTGAAGGTGATCAATGGCTTGAAATCTTAGGATGCGGAATGGTTCATCCTAATGTTTTAAAAAATGTGAAAGTTGATCCAATGAAGTTTCAAGGTTACGCATTTGGTATTGGAATTGATAGGTTGGCAATGCTTAAATATGGTATTAATGATTTAAGGGCTTTCTTTGATTGTGATTATAGATGGTTAAATCATTTTGGATTTGATCCTTTAGATGTACCAACAAACTATAGAGGTTTAAGCAGATGAAAATCACATTCGATTGGCTTAAAGATCATTTAAAAACAAACCTAAAAGAAGAAGATCTTTTAGAACAGCTTACTAATATTGGATTAGAAGTAGAAAGTGTAGAAAATTTATCTGCTAGTAGTGAATTATTTAAAGTAGCGGAAATTATTAAAACAGAAAAACATCCAAATGCCGATCGACTTAAAGTTTGCGATGTTAATGTTGGAGAAAAAGATTTCAAAAAAGTTGTATGTGGTGCTGCTAATGCACATGAAGGATTAATTACTATTTATGCTCCTCCAGGTGCAATTATACCCAAAACAAAAACAAAATTAGTAATAGCTAAAATTAGGGGAGTTATTTCCCATGGAATGCTTTGTTCTGAGTCAGAATTGAATTTGTCAGGCGATAGTGAAGGAATAATAGAACTATCAAAATCAAGATATGGAAAAAGTATTGGTAAAAGTTTTTTTTCAAAATCAAATACAAATCTTATTGATTTATCAATCACTCCTAATAGACCTGATTGCCTAGGTGTTAGAGGTATAGCCAGAGATCTCTCTGCTTCTGGTTTTGGTAAATTGAAGGATTTAAAAGAAAAAAAAATTAAATCCAAAACAAAACAAACTTTAAAAGTAAAAATTAATAAAGAAAAAAATCAAGGATGCAGTGTTTTCGGAAGCTGTTTGATCACCAATGTTAAAAATAGTGAAAGTCCCCAATGGCTTAAAGATAAATTAATTTCAATTGGTCAAAAACCAATTTCAGCAATAGTTGATATTACAAATTATGTTATGCTTGATATAAACCGTCCACTTCATGCATATGATGCTGACAAAATAGAAAAAGGGATAATAGTCCGAAATTCAAAATCTGGTGAGGAGTTTACAGCTCTAGACAATAAGATTTATAAATTAGAAAATGCCATGTGCGTTATAAGTGATAACAAAGGTGTTTTGGGATTAGGGGGAATTATTGGAGGAACAAGATCAGGTACAGAATTTAATACAAAAAATATATTATTAGAGTCAGCTTATTTTGAACCCAGATCAATAAGAAACACGGCAAAAAAATTAAATCTTGATACAGATGCAAAATTTAGATTTGAGAGGGGTATCGATCCATTATCTATTGAGGACGGTCTAAATAAAGCAGCATCATTAATTAAAGAAATTTGTGGTGGTGAAATAAGTAAAGTAGATATTCAAAAAAATATAACTTATAAAAATAAAACTCTTTTATTTAATCCAACCTTATTCAAAAAAATATCTGGTTTTGAAATTTCAACTAAAAAAATGATAACAATTTTAGAAAAACTTGGTTTTAAATCTAAAAAAGAAAAAAAAAATATAAGACTTTTTATCCCGTCATGGAGACCTGATATTACCCAAGAGGTAGATATTGTTGAGGAATTAGTAAGAATAAGTGGTTATGATAAGATAAAAATTATACATCCAACTAAAGAAAGAACTAAATCTACTTTAACACAGTCTCAAAAGTTATTTCATTTTTTACAAAGATCAATAGCTTCCAAAGGTTATTTGGAGGCAGTTACGTGGTCATTCACTGATTCAAATTATAATAATTATTTTAAAGGTCAAAACAGAGAAATTAAAATTGTAAATCCTATAAGTTCTGATTTAGATGTTTTAAGAAACTCTATATATTCAAATTTGATTATGTATATGAATAAAAATCTCGATAGAGGTTTCAAAGATTTATCTATATTTGAAATAGGTCCTATTTTTACTGGCTCTAATCCGGGCGAACAAAATACTGTGCTTTGTGGATTGTCAGCAGGAAAAAAATCAAGATTGTCTTGGATTGAGCAAGAGAGAAATATCGATGTATTTGATGCCAAAAAAGATGTAGTTCAAACTTTAATCGAGGCAGGCTATAATTCAAACAAATTTTTTATAGATAGCAAAACCCCAAATTATTACCATCCTGGTAAATCAGGCAGATTATTTTTAAATAAAGGTAAAGATCAAGTAGCAGCATATTTTGGTGAAATTCATCCTAACATTTTAAAAAATATCGATATAAAAACGGAATCATTAATTGGCTTTGAAATTTTCCTAGATAATTTAAAATTACCTAATAAAACATTAAATGATCAAAAAATTAAATTCACTGTTTCTGATTATCAAAAATCAGAGAGAGATTTCGCTTTCATAGTACATAAAGATATTAATTCACAAGATTTAGTTAATGCTGTCGCTAATGTGGATCAAGATTTAATCAGTAATATCAAAGTTTTTGATGTTTATGAGGGTAATAATATTCCCGAGAATCAAAAATCAGTAGCAATAAGTGTTACAATTCAGTCATTGGAAAAAACATTAAATGACACTGATTTAGAAAAAATAAATCAATTAATTATTGAAACAGTTCAAAATAAAACTGGTGCTAAAATTAGATCTTAAAAATTAAATGAGCACTATTGATAATATAAGAAACTTTGCAATTATTGCTCATATTGATCATGGTAAATCAACAATAGCAGATAGAATAATTCATAGTTGTGGAGGTCTCACAGAACGAGAAATGAAGGCGCAAGTTTTAGATTCTATGGATATAGAGCGAGAGAGAGGAATTACCATTAAAGCACAAACTGTTAAATTAAATTATAAAGCAAAAAATGGTAAAGATTATATTCTAAATATAATAGATACACCCGGACATGTAGATTTTAGTTATGAGGTCAGTAGATCTCTTTATGCTTGTGAAGGCTCAATATTAATTGTGGATAGTACTCAAGGAGTAGAGGCTCAAACTTTAGCAAATGTCTATCAAGCCCTAGACATTAACCATGAAATAATTCCAGTTTTAAATAAAATAGACTTACCTGCATCAGACTTAGAAAGAACAAAAAAACAAATTGAAGATGTTATTGGTATTGATACGGAAAATGCAGTTCCGTGCTCAGGAAAAACTGGCCAAGGTATCGATGAAATTTTAGAACAGATTATTCATAAATTGCCAAGCCCAGAAGGGAATCTAAACGAAGATTTAAAATGTTTATTAGTTGATAGTTGGTACGACACATATCTAGGTGTAGTAATTTTAGTTAGAGTTATTAATGGCAAAATAACTAAAAATATGAAGATTAAAATGCTTTCTACAAATCAAGATTATATTATTGAAAAAGTGGGAGTTTTTACACCAAAGCCTAAAGATATAAACGAATTAAATGCTGGGGAGATAGGTTTCATTATCACAGGAATTAAGGTTTTATCGGAAACAAAAGTGGGTGATACCATTTGTGACTCATCTAAACCTTTAATTAAAGCTTTGCCTGGTTTTAAACCTAGTAAACCAGTAGTTTTTTGTGGACTATTTCCAGTTGATAGTTCTGAATATCAAAAATTAAAAGATGGATTAGCAAAGTTACAACTCAATGATGCAAGCTTTTCATTTGAGGCAGAATCATCCTCTGCACTTGGTTTAGGTTTTAGATGTGGATTTTTAGGATTATTACATCTTGAAATAATTACAGAGAGATTAGAAAGGGAATTTGACGTTAATCTACTTACTACGACTCCTGGAGTAGTCTATAAAGTAAATTTAAATAACGGAGATATTATTGATTTACAAAATCCTTCAAGCTTACCTGATCCAACACTAATAAAATTAATTGAAGAACCGTGGATTAAGGCAACAGTTATAACTCCTGATGAGTATTTGGGGTCAATCATAAAATTATGCCAAGATAAAAGGGGAATACAAACTAATTTAAGTTATTCAGGTAATAGGGCTGTTTTGAGTTATGAGCTCCCATTAAATGAAGTGGTATTTGATTTTAATGACCGAATAAAATCAATGACAAGTGGTTACGCTAGCTTTGATTATGAGATAATAGGTCATAGAGAAGGAAATTTAGTTAAGCTTGGAATATTGGTTAATGGAGAGTCGGTAGATGCTTTGGCTATGATGATTCACAAAGACTTTGCTCAAAAAACAGGAAGAGAAGTTTGTGAAAAGTTAAAAGACTTGATACCAAGACATAATTTTATGATACCAGTTCAAGCAGCAATAGGAGGCAAAATTATTGCAAGAGAGACAATCAAAGGTTTTAAAAAAGATGTTTTAACAAAAATTCATGGTGGTGGAGCAACAGATAGAAAAAGAAAACTTTTAGAAAAACAAAAAAAAGGTAAAGCTAAGTCAAAACAGTTTGGCAGAGTAGAAATTCCTCAAGAAGCTTTTATAGGAGTTTTGAAAATTAATAAGGAAAATTAGTGAAAATATACGATTGCATCTCTTATTTAGATGAAGATTTATTATTAGACCTAAGGTTTAATATTCTAAATGAATATGTTGATTATTTTGTGATAGTTGAAGGAAATAAAACTTGGCAAAATAACTTTAAACCACTTCAATTTGATATTAATAAATTTAGTAAGTTTAGAGATAAAATAATCTATGTTCCTTTAACGGATCTTCCAGATGGAGATAATCCATATCTTCGAGAAAACTTTCAAAGAAATGCAATTAATAGGGGTTTGGAAAAAGCAAATGATGATGATTTGATAATTATTTCTGATTTAGATGAAATACCAAACCCTAAGAAAATTAAAGATTTTAAAAAAAGGATGAGGTTTGCGGTTTTTAAACAACTACACTTTTACTATAAACTTAACTTACAAAGTCAAAGAAATCCATATTGGTATGGAAGTAGAATATGCTTAAAAAAATATTTAAAGTCACCACAATGGTTAAGAAATCTAAAATTTAAAAAGAGACCATTTTGGCGTTTTGATAAACTCAGATTAAATAACATAATTGAAGATGGTGGATGGCATTTTTGTAATTTAAAAGATCCTGAGAAACTTTTATATAAATATAATAATCTGTGTGAAACAAATGATCCACACGTATTCAAAGAAAAAATCGACAAAAAATTTTTAAATTTAGATGAAATTAAAAAAAGAATTCAAAGTGGACAAGACATTATAGGCAGAGAAGAAATATATTTACCAATTAAATTAGATAATAGATTCCCTGATTATATAATTAGCAATAAAGATAATTTAGTTAATTGGATTTCAGATTAGAAAATTTGTATTTTTTGAGATTTTTCTCTTGGTATACAAATAATATTTTCATCAACTTTGAAAAAAAAATAATTTTTAACTTTTAATAAATCTAATGTATCTCTAAGTAAAATATTATTTATGTGAATATATTCAAAAATTATAATTGGTCTAATTTCAATATTTTTTAAGAAATCAATTACAATGTGTCCGTCATATCCCTCTGTATCAATCATCATTAAATCTAAACTTTTTATGGAATGTTTTTTTATTAAATCTTTTAAAGATATAGATAGAACATCTACTTTTATGATATGATTTTTTTTTATTCCATGTTTAATTAAATGATCTTTATTAAAAGATGTAATTCCAATAACATGTTCATCATAATATTTTAACTTATCATCTTTTACTTTATATAACTGATTAATTTGATTATTTACTGAAATTGCTAAATTTTCAAAAATGAGATTATCTTGATTGGAATAATTTTTTTTTAAATCATCAAAATTTGACTTAATAGGTTCTAAAAATAAAACAAAGGGAGAATATTTTTTTATAAAGTTATTTAAAACATCAAATCGTATTCCATCATTTGCCCCAATTTGAATTATAGATTTTAAGTGATTTTTTAAAAATAAATTATCAAGTATTTTTTCTACAGAAAGGTTTGAATATTTTGACAATAATCGCTCATTTTTAACAAGGTTTTTATCAATTAGTTTAAAACCAAGAGCGCCTATAATTTTTTTTAGGAATTTATAATGCATAATATAGTTATATAATTTAATAATCAAATTAAGAACAAAAATATTGGATAAAAAATAAATTTAATTGAAAAAAAATGAAAAAAATAATTATAACTGGTGGATCAGGAAGATTTGGAAAAATCTTAAAAAAATATAAAACAAAACATAAATTATTTTTTCCGACAAAGAATCAATTAAATATTTTAAATTTTGAAAGATCAAAAAAATATATAAAAAAGATAAAACCAAATTATTTGATTCACTTGGCTGGATTATCTCGTCCAATGAATATTCATGAAAAACAAATCGAAAAAAGTATAGATTTAAATATTATCGGTACCTCAAATATAACTAAAATATGTTCTCAGCTGAATGTAAAATTAATATATTTTTCAACTAACTACGTTTATCCTGGTACAAAAGGAAACTATACAGAAGAAGATCCTTTACTCCCAGCAAATAGTTATGCCTGGTCAAAACTTGGAGGAGAGTCTGCGGTTCATTTATATAAAAATTCATTGATACTGAGAGTATGCATGACGGAAAAACCATTTATTCATAAAAAAGCTTTCGCAAACGTAAAAACAAATTTTATTTTTCATCAAGATGTAATTCCAATGTTATTTAAATTGTTAAATCAAAGAGGTATAATTAATTTAGGTGGTAAAAGGCAATCAGTGTTCAATTTTGCAATAAAAAATAAAAAAGATATTAAAAAGGCTTATTTAAAAAAAAAACAAAATATTGGAATGCCCTTTGATTCATCAATGAATTTGAAGAAACTTAGATCAATAATAAATAAAAAAAAGTAAGATTAGAAATAATGAAATGAATTTGTATTTATGTTCTTTTGCGAGTCCTGATTTAAAAAAAAGTATCAAAAGATTTTTGGACCAATCATATGAAATTGATATTTATAAAGAAACAAAAGTTTTTACATTTAAAGATCTTGATGAGAGAAAACAAAATCAGATTAATGAATTTTTTAATAAAAAACAAAAAAGATTATTTGGATATGCTTGCTGGAAGCCAGAAGTGATACTAGGTTATTTAAAAAAAATCCCAGACGAATCAATTTTACAATACTCAGATATAGGGTGTCATTTAAATAAAAATGGCTTGAAAAGACTTAATGACTATGTGGAATTAGCAAATAAAAATAATATTCTTGCATTTCAGTATAAAAAACCAAATTTTGAGAATAATGAAAATTTAAAGTATCAAATTTATTCAGAACAAGAATATACGAAAGAGGATTTATTTAACTTCTTTGATATACCTAAAAGTTCTTCAATTAGAACCTCAGAACAAATTTGGTCAGGAACTATTTTTTTTAAAAAAAATTTAACAACAATCAAATTATTGAATAAATGGTGTGAAATATGTGACATAAGCAAGTTAATAGATGATACTCCTTCAGAAGAGAAAAATTATCATAATTTTGTTGAACATAGACATGATCAAAGTGCATTTTCAATTTTATGTAAAATTAACAAAATTGAATGTGTGTCGGCCTCAGAATGCGAGTGGGCGGAGAATGAAAAGGGACGACATTGGGATCATTTAAAATATTTTCCAATTTTGGCTAAGAGAGATAAAAAATTTAATTTATTAAAAAGATTTTATGTTAGACAACTAAAAAATATAAAGAGAATTTTTAATAAATGAAAAATTTAAAAATTTATTGTGTAACAAACAAAAAGATAGATCTCTTAGAAAAAACTTCATTGAGGTTAGTTGGTGTTGGAAATGAAAATTTCACAAAACAATACTTGAAATGTGATGATAAAATAAATATTTACAATAAGGAAAAATATTATTCAGAATTAACCTTTCACTATTGGTATTGGAAAAACATTTTGCCCAATGAGGAAACTAAGTGGGTTGGATTTTGCCAAAAACGTAGATTTTGGATTCAGCCTGAAAAAAAAACAGATCAAATTTCAGCTGAAAATTTAAATGATTATTTACTAACAAATATAAATGAAAATCTGGACCATTATGATAGTGTTATTTGTGAACCAATAAAAATATCTGGAGCAAAAAAAATTAAAATTATCAAAAGAGGCTGGAAAAATTTAATTAAAGACCCCTCAATTATTTTTGATGAAAAGAAACAAACAATATCTTTACATTTTGATATGCATCATGGTTATAAAAATTTAGACAAAGCAATAAAATTACTTGAAAAAGAGAATAGAGATGAATTTCTTGAGTATGTGAAGTCAAAAAATTATTATAATCCACATATAATGGTTATAGCAAAACCATATATATTAGAAAAATGGTTTAAAGAACTTTTTACATGGTTAGAAAAATGTGAAGAAGTTTTTGGTTTTGAAAATCTAAAAGGTTACGACACGCAAAGACTTTATGCTTATTTAGCAGAACGTTATTTGTCATTTTGGTTTAAAAAAAATACTAAGTTTAGAACTAATCCCTGGACCTTTATTGATTTTTAGATTGAGTGAAAAATTAATTTTTTTAACACTTATATGTCAAAATAAGGAGAGGTGGCCGAGTGGTTTAAGGCGCACGCTTGGAAAGTGTGTAAAGAGGAAACTCTTTCATGGGTTCGAATCCCATTCTCTCCTCCATATTTTTAATGTAAAAAAAATAATGAAAAAATTTTTAAATAATATAATTTTTAATCATTAAGAATAAAATATGTCTCAAAATTTAGATCATTTTGATAAAAATGGATTTGTTATATTAAAAAACTTTATTCAAGATGAAGATTTTAATTCAATATGCGAAAAACTTAAGAAAGATGTATTAATTGAATTTAACAAGTTAGAGAAGACTGGTGGTAGTTTAATGGGTAATTTGAATATTTCTCCAGGCAGTTATTCTCAAATCATATTTGAAAAATTTAATACTAAAGAATTTCAAAATATAATTAAAGAAATATCAAAAAAAAATCTATCAAGTTTTGATATCATTAGTGGAGGCAACTTAAATTTTCAATATAACTATAATCAACATTTTCATACTGACAGTAAATTTGATAGTAGTTTTTTGATTATCAATATTGTCACTGAGGATATTTCTGAAACAAATGGTCCATTAGAAATAATTCCAGGGACACAAAAAAATAAATTACCATATTGGAAAATCCTTTTTAAAAAAAGCGTAAAGATTATTGCTAAACGGGGAGATTTAATAATTAGAACAAGTAATTTATGGCACAGAGGAACAATAAATTTTTCCCAAAATCCTAGACTGCTATTGGCGTATATTTTAAAAAATAAATTAGGAGATAATGGTAAATTAAATTTTGATAATGATAATAAATTAAAGATTTTAAATAATTTATTTAAACCAAATCTCAAAGGAATTATTAAAGAAAATTTCTACACAAGATTAAGCTACATATATAAGAGTTATAGATTACTAAGATCTTTTTTTACCAATAAGCATTTTCATTGAAAAAGAAAATAATTTTGAGATTTATGTATAAAAATTAAATTCTATATATTTAATTAAAAATTGTACTGTACGTACGTCAATTTATTTAAAAAAATTTTTTTATTATAAATCGTTAATTTCACTATATTTTAATGGGTTAATTTGAAGGAAAAAAAAAAGATGTTGCATTTAAAATGAGCATTTTTTATCAAAAAATGATATATTTTAGTTTTCCTAATATTAAAAAATGACAAACAAAAATACATATCATGCAGACTCCATTAAAGTTTTAAAGGGTCTTGAAGCAGTTCGAAAAAGACCAGGTATGTACATTGGTGACACAGATGATGGCACTGGTTTACATCATATGGTTTATGAAGTTGTAGACAATTCAATTGATGAAGCATTGGCCGGCTATTGTAAAAATATTAACGTCTTAATAAATACTGATGGAACCATAACAGTTAAAGATGATGGAAGAGGTATACCTGTTGATATGCATAAAGGTGAAAAAAAATCAGCAGCTGAAGTAATTATGACACAATTGCATGCAGGGGGAAAATTTGACCATAACTCTTATAAAGTTTCTGGAGGACTTCATGGAGTAGGAGTATCGGTAGTAAATGCTTTATCTGAAAAATTAAAACTTGAAATTTTTAGAGATGGCAAAATACACTATATTGAATTTAGAGATGGATCTGCCAAATCTCCACTTAAAGTAATTGGTAAATCAAAAGAAACAGGCACCCAAATTACCTTCTTACCATCTAAAGAAATTTTTTCTTCCACAAAATTCAGTGCAAATATTTTGATTAAGAGAATGAGAGAACTGGCTTTTTTAAACAAAGGAATAAAAATTTCCTTGAAGGATAATAGTCAAAAAAAAGTAAAATTATATGAATTTAAATATGATGGGGGTGTTGTAGAATTTGTAGAATATCTAGATGAAAAAAGAGAAAAATTAGTTAATAAAAATGGAAATAATTTATTTAAGAAACCAATTTATATAGAAGGAAAAAAAAATAACATCGAAATCGAAAGCTCATTACAATGGAATGCAAGTTACACAGAAGATGTTTTGCCATACACAAATAATATCTATCAAAAAGATGGTGGAACGCATATTTTAGGTTTTAGAAGTGCCTTAACAAGAGTGATTAATAAATATGCAAATGAACATAATTTACTGAAAAAAAATAAGCTAAGTATATCAGGAGACGATATAAAAGAGGGATTAACGTGTGTATTATCTGCCAAAATCCCTGATCCAAAATTTTCATCACAAACAAAAGATAAATTGGTTTCATCTGAAGTGAGAATGATAGTTGAAACTATAATAAATGAAAAATTATCTATTTGGTTTGATCAAAATCCTTCAATATCAAAAATTATTTTAGCAAAAATCATTCAGGCAGCTTTAGCAAGAGACGTGGCAAGAAAAGCAAGAGAAAATGTTAGAAGAAAAGGGGCTCTAGAACTTAGTGGATTACCTGGAAAATTAGCAGACTGTCAGATAGGCAAACAAGAAGGCACAGAATTATTTATTGTCGAAGGGGACTCTGCTGGCGGCTCTGCAAAACAAGGTAGAAACAGATCTAATCAAGCTGTTTTACCATTACGTGGAAAAATTCTGAATACCTATGTTGAAGAGTTAAAGATGAATAAGAACAAGAATGGGAATGGTAACAAAAATGGTTCAGATCAAAGAACAAAAGCATTATCAAAAATGATTTCTTCAAATGAAATTGTAACATTGATAAATGCCCTTGGATTAGATCCAAAAGCGCAAGAGATAGATTTAAAAGATTTAAGATACGGAAAAATTATAATAATGACTGATGCCGACGTAGATGGATCTCATATAAGAGCATTATTATTAACTTTTTTTAACAATAAACCCTTTAATAAATTAATTGAAAATGGACATGTGTACTTGGCACAACCACCATTATTTAAAATTAACAAAGGCTCTAAAGGAATTTATATTAAAGATGAAAAGGAGTTAGAAAATTACATAATTAAAAATAATGCTGAATTTAAAAAAATTAATAAAGGTTCAAAAGAATTCATGAAAAAAATTGAGTTAGAAAAAGCCAATATGAATATTCAAAGATTTAAAGGTTTAGGAGAAATGAATCCAGAAGAATTATGGAGTACAACTTTGGACCCAGAAACAAGAAATTTACTACAAGTTCAATATTCAAAAGATGTTAAAAAAGATCAAAATTTAATACATACTTTGATGGGAAATGATGTTTCACTCAGAAAAGATTTTATTATTTCTAACGCTATAAATGTACAAAATTTAGATATTTAAAAGATGAAGTTTTTTGAAACTTCAAAATACTATACTCTTAAAAAATCGATTTATATTAATTTAAGATGGATTGGTGTAATTGGCCAATTAATTTCAGTTTGTTTTGTTTATTTTTTCTTAAATTTTGATTTTGATTTTATTAAATCAATTCTTATTATTTCTGTTGGAATTGTAAGTAATCTTTACTTAGTTTTTATCTATAAAAAAACACAAATTTCCGACAGATCAGCTTTGCTTTTTTTAATGATTGATTTGTTACAATTAGGAGCATTAGTTTATTTAACTGGCGGAGTTGTGAATCCTTTTATCATTTTTTTAATAATTCCTAGTATTTTTGCTTCATCTAATTTAGGTCTTAGAACAAATATATTTCTAATTCTGACAACAATTCTGATGATTGTTTTTCTTACTTTTTATTCTGAAGATTTGCCATCTCCTTTGAATGATCATTTTCACATAGATAAATATTATTATTATTCTATTCCAACAGCTTTGATTATAGCTTTGATTTTTCTTAATTATTTTGCAATTATTTTTGGGACTGAGTCTAGAATTAGAAAAGAAGCTTTAAATAAAATGGAGGAAATAATGGCTAAAGAGCATGAAATGTTATCTCTTGGGGGCCAGGCGGCAGCAGCTGCCCATTCACTTGGAACTCCGTTGTCTACAATAAAAATAATTTCACAAGAGTTGAAAAAACAATTGGTCAATAATGAAGAATTAATTCCTGATATCGAATTATTATCAAGTCAAGTAGAGAGATGTAATCAGATTTTAAAAAAATTATCTTTAAATCCAATTGAGGAAGATGATTTTATTGATGATGATTTAACTATTAAAGATTATTTAAAAGAGATTATATTATCATTCAAAGAAACTAGTAATAAAGAATTTATTTTTAATTTCGATCAAGATTCTAATTCAAAAAAAATATCTAAGTCTATTGAGATTATGTATGGTTTAAGAAATTTTATTGGAAATGCTAATAAGTTTTCCTCAAAAAAAATATTTATTACATTGAAAAGTGATAATAAATTTACGGAGGTAATAATTGAAGATGATGGTGATGGATTTTCATATGATATATTATCAAAAATAGGTGAGCCTTATCTTAAACCATTTAGTAATAAGAATAAAAATAAAACCGGTTTAGGACTAGGGATTTTTATTGGAAAAACTTTACTTGAAAAAAACTTTGCAATAGTAAATTGTGAAAATTCAAAAAAAAATGGTGCTTCAATATTTATAAAATGGAAGAATGAAGATCTAATTAAAATTTAATGTAATTTGTTTTTTTTTTCAAATAATGAGCTTAACTGTGATATCATTACATCCCCTAGATCGTTTACGTCTGTAATCTTAATTGCTCTATTATAATATCTTGAAACATCATGACCAATTCCAATAGCTAAGACTTCTATTTCTGTTTTATCTTCAATAAATTTGACCATTTTTTTTAAATGTTTTTCCAAAAAATCACCAGAATTGACGGATAGGGTTGAGTCGTCTACAGGAGCACCATCAGAAATTACCATGAGTATTTTTCTTTCTTCTTTTCTTTTTTTAATCCTATTAAAAGCCCAAGAAATAGCTTCACCATCAATATTTTCTTTTAACAACCCTTCTTTCAACATTAGCCCAAGGTTATTCTTTGCCTGTCTCCATTGAGTATCTGCACTTTTATAAACAACATGTCTTAAATCATTTAATCTTCCAGGAGATTTGGGTTTAGCATTTTTATTCCACATTTCTCTGCTCTGGCCACCTTTCCAATTTTTAGTTGTGAAACCTAATATTTCAACTTTGACAGAACATCTTTCTAAAGTTCTAGACAATATATCCGCACAAATGGCTGCTATAGTTATTGGTCTACCTCTCATCGATCCTGAATTGTCAATTAGTAGAGTTACAATAGTGTCCTTAAAATCCAAATCCTTTTCTTTTTTAAATGACAAAGAATTATAAGGGTCCATTATTATTCTGGGTAATTTTGAACTATCTAATAATCCCTCTTCTAAATCAAATTCCCAGGCGCGATTTTGTTTAGCCAATAACTGTCTTTGAAGTTTATTTGCAAGTTTAGTAATTAAATCCTGAAAACCTACTAACTGTTGATCAAGCGTTTTTCTCAATTTTGCCACATCATTTGAATTTTCTAAGTTTTCTGCTTTTATTATTTCATCAAATTGAGTTGTGAAAATTTTATATTCTAAATTTAAATCAGTAATATTTTTTTTTTGAATTACTTGATCGTTGTTTTTTTGATCTGAGTCGGAATCTACTAATTGTTCATCTAATTTGTATTCATCAATTTCGTAATCAGAATCAAGGCTTGCTTCTGTTTCTTCCTCTTTATTTTGATCCCTTTTATCATCAGCGTTACTTTCTTGATCATCATTTGATGGATTATCTTGACCATTTTCTTGATTTTCTTCTTCAGTCTCCTCATTTTCTTCAGATTGAAATATTTCCATATCTTGTAATATTTCAGAAAATTTTGACGAATATTCCTCTTGAAATTCTAAATTTTCTTTTAAAAAATCAATATGTTTATCAATTGCTTTATCAAAATCTTTTTCCCAAAAATTTAAAATTTTAGTCGAAAGTGGATTTAATTTAATATTAAGAAATTTTTTAATCATATACAGTTCGAATGCTTCAACTACAGCCACATCATCTTTTGATTTAAGTTGATCTTTTTTTTTAAGATTAATCATTTGAGAGTAGTTGTCTGCAAGATTTTTTTCTACACCTTTTAACATTTGACCTCCTAAAGACTCATATCTAATCTTTTCAGTTATAGAGTAAAGTGATTTACAAGATGAGTTAGAAGGTATATTTTTTTTATATACTTTATCATTAGAAAATTTTTTTTTAGTGCAAAAGAGTCCGAATCGGCTCTAGCTTTAATATAATCAGTTTTTGAATTTAAATTTTCAATATCGAAAAAATTTAATTTATGATGATCCTTATTTTTGTCTAAACCATCTTTAATTTTAAAATCGCCTGAAATAACTCTTGCTGTAGAAGATAAGGCCTGTCTTAGTTTTTCTTTTAAATTGGTATTTTTATTGTCCATTTATATTTGAATATTAACAAGTGATTCTGGCAAGTCTTCTCCAAAACATCTTTGATAATACTCAGCAATAGTATTTTTTTCTATATCATCGCACTTATTTAAAAAAGTCACTCTAAATGCATATCCAGTGTCTTTAAATATTTCTGTATTTTCAGCCCAATGCAATACTGTTCTTGGGCTCATAACGGTTGATATATCTCCAGCAATAAATCCTTTTCTAGTTAATGATGCAACTTTAATCATATTTGAAACTTTTTCTTTACCTTTTTGATTATTAAAGGTTTTATTTTTAGCCAAAATAATGTCCATTTCTTTTTCAAAGTTAAGATAATTTAATGTTGTTACAATGTTCCATCTATCCATTTGACCTTGATTTATTTGTTGTGTTCCATGATATAGACCAGTTGTATCTCCTAAACCTACTGTATTCGAAGTAGCAAATAATCTAAAAAAATTATTTTGTTTTATTACTTTATTTTTATCAAGAAGTGTAAAATTTCCCTCAGCTTCAAGAACTCTTTGAATCACAAACATTACATCTGGCCTTCCAGCGTCGTATTCATCAAAAACTAGAGCAACAGGGTTTTGTATCGACCACGGTAAAATACCTTCTTTAAATTCTGTAACTTGTTTTCCATCTTTTAAAACAATTGCATCTTTTCCAATTAAATCTATTCTACTTACATGACTATCAAGGTTTACTCTTATACATGGCCAGTTTAATCTAGCAGCAATTTGCTCTATATGAGTTGATTTACCTGTTCCATGGTAACCCTGAACAAGAACTCTTTTGTTAAACGCAAAACCAGAAATTATTGCTAGTGTTGTGTCTCTATCAAATTTATAGTTCTTATCAATTTCAGGAACATATTCACTTTTTTTTGAAAAAGCATCTACTTCCATCTCAGACTCAATTCCAAAAGTTTGTTTTAAGGAAACTTTTATATCCGGTTGAATGTTTAAGTTAGGTGTCAATTTTATCCTTATAAGTATTTTTAAGTTGCGTATAAGCTAAAGTTATTAATTTAAGTTTTTCTTCGTATTTTTTATTACCAGAATTCATATCAGGGTGAAATTTTTTGACAAGAGTTTTGAATTTTTTTTGAATTTTGTCCCATTTCAAACCTACGGAAATACCTAGTATACTAAAGGCTTTTATATCTTTGTGATCAAATTTAAATTGCCGCATATGATTATATTCACTCTTAAATACATCTTTATCTAATTCATCTTTTAATGTGTTATTCCACAAAACTTTGAAAAAATTATCTGAAGATCCAAAACTTTGTGTTGGCTTATGCCAAATCATATCTGATTTTAGAAAGTCCATAACTTGTTCATCATTCATTCCAGAGAAGTAATTCCAGTTTTTGTTAAATTCTTTTACGTGTTCTAGACACAACATTCTGAATTTTTTACTATTATCCTTTTCAACTGGAGCTTTATAAGCACCAATTTCATTACAATTGTTCCAGTCACAAATATTTTTCATGATATAATATTTTAATATTTATGGACATAAATGATTTAATTGCAATTGTAAAAAAAAAATTAAAGAATCAAATTATTATTGAGGATATTAATATTGAAGACAAATCTTTTCTTCATAAAAATCATCCTGGAAATATATATGGAAGATTTCATTTAAAAATAACCATTAGATCGGCTGAATTAAAAAAAATGAATAAAATAGAAAGTAATAAAAAAATTTATAAAATATTAGATCAAGAAATGGAAAAATTTATACACTCAATTCAAATATTAATTTCTTAATTCATTTTTCAAAAAATTACTTAAAATTTTTTTGTTAAATTGTTTATTAATTATAGGAGTACCTATCTTTTTTAATAAAACTAAATTAATTTTATTTGAATTATTTTTTTTATCCTTAATCATAAAAGATAAAATTTTATTTAAATCCCTTATACTAAAAAATTTACTTATTTTATTTGGTAATTTACACTTAGAAATATGATTAATAATAGAATTATATTCATTACTTTTTAGAATATCTTTTTTTAAGCTAAAAGTTAATGCAGTTTTTATTCCAAGAATTACTGCTTCACCATGGTTAAGTTTTTTTGAATAACCCAATGATGCTTCATAGGCATGAGCGAATGTATGCCCAAAATTAAGAATTTTTCTTAATCCTTTTTCTTTCTCATCTTTTTCAACGACTCTCTTTTTTATTTTACAACTTTCTAAAATAGCTTTTTCAATGAAAGGAGAAGAAAGACTGAATATTTTATTACTATTTTTATCGAGAAAGTTATAAAAATTTTTATTAGCAATTATTGAATGTTTTAAAATTTCACCATATCCACAAATTATTTCTCTTTTTGGCAGAGTCTTTAAAAAATTTATATCAGAGACAACTAAATTAGGTTGGTAAAAATTACCAATTAAATTTTTTCCATATTTAGTGTTCACTCCTGTTTTTCCTCCAATAGAGGAGTCAACTTGAGATAAAAGTGTAGTTGGTACATTGATAAATTTTAAACCTCTTTTAAATATACTAGCTGCAAAGCCACCAACATCTCCTGTGATACCACCACCGATAGAAATTAAACAATCTTCTCGCGAGAAATTTTTATCAAGTAAAATATTTAAAATTTTATGGATACTATTTGTATTTTTATTAATTTCGTTGGCTTTTAAATAAAAAGAAAAAATTTTCTTATTATTAAGAGATTTTTTAATTTTTAAAACATTCCTATTTGAAATATTTTTATCAACAACAAGAAGGCATTGTTTAAAGTTTATTGAATTATCTTTTATAATTTTTGAAATATTTGATATTAAACTTGATCCAATAACGATTGAATATTTTTGAGTTTTTGTTGTAATTCTTAATTTAGTAGTTTTCATAATTTTTCTAAAATTTTTTCTACAACCTGACTTTTTGTTAAACCATCACATTTTATTTCATATAAAGCCTTTGAATAAAAAATAGATCGCTTTTTAATTAAATCTATAAGTTCATTTTCTGTTGCATTAAATGCAACAGGTCTTTTTTTGCTATTTCTAATTCTATCTAATAATATCTGGTTATTCCAATTTAACCAAAAAGATAAATGATTTTTAGTAACTTCTTTTCTTATATTTTTGTTGACAAAAGCTCCACCACCAAGAGATATCACTAAAGAATTTAATTTTAATTTTTTTAAGGTAATAATCTCCTCAAATTTTCTAAAATAAATTTCACCTTTAGTTTCAAATATTTTTTTTATAGATATTCCTAACTCTTTTTCAATTTCTTGATCAATATCAATAAAATTCAAATTCAATTTTTTAGCAATCATTTGACCAATAGAACTCTTACCCGATCCCATCATCCCTAAAAATACAAGATTTTCTTTTGATTTCATAAGTTTCTTTATTGAAAAAACACAAATATGTCTTAATTTGAAATTAACT
>MDSW01008054.1_pt1 | contig 20396 bp, 23 predicted proteins | sample 811171 | NCBI WGS metagenome assembly MDSW01 (sample SAMN05326641, study PRJNA326480) | marine metagenome | isolation source: seawater | place: Atlantic Ocean: North West | collected 2012 | reverse complement strand
TCAACTTTAGACCTATGTAGACTATGATAGTACAATTTAATAATATAGTTATATATATGAAAACTTTTCAGGAAAAAGAAAAAAAACTTTACGAGTTATTAGATGAGCTTAATAACTTTGATACTTCACAAATACAGCAAAAAAAACAAATCGAAATAGACGAGCTTGTGGTTCATAAAAATCAATTAGAAATTGAAAAAAATAACCTAGAAGAAAAATATGAATCTTTAGTTCAAGAGCTACAAAAATACCAAGCAAAAATTCAGGAATTTGAAAACAATAAAAAAAAGGATCAACAAAAACAAAATGAGTTTAGTCAAAAAATTGATGAATTAAATCAAGAGACGGATTATTTAATTGAGGAAATAGATAAATGGGAAATGTAAATATAAAATTTAATGGAAAAGAATTTTTATTATCCTGTGAAGATGGCCAGGAGGATCATTTAGAAGAATTATCTCGAAATTTAGATGTAAAATTTAACCAACTTAAATCTAAGCTTGGCAATTTGGGAGAGAGCAAACTTTTATTAATTTCGTCCATAACTTTAATGGATGAGTTTTTTGAAACAAAAAAAAATATTGTAGAAAAAAAGAAAGAAATAGAAAATTTAAAAACAAAATTCAAAGAACTTAAAACTTTAGTTTATAGTTATAAAGATCAAAAAGATGATGAAATAAATGAATTACAAAAAGAACAAGAAAAATTTAAAAACGAACTAGAAAATTTAAACAATGTTTATGAAAAAACTATAGAACATGCATCTAATCAAATTGAAGAATTTATTAATAAAAATAATTTTCATAACAGAAATTAGAAAAATTTTTGAAAAAGAATATAAGAAAAAAATTATTAAATAAAAGAAGAAAAAAATACTTAGAAATAAGTTTAAATCAAATTTTTAATATTTTTCAGTTAATAAAAAAAAAATATAAAAATGCTAAAATAATTGGTGGGTATATCCCAATTAATTACGAATATGATTGTTTAAGTATTTTAAAATATTTAGAGAATAAAAATTATACTATTGCACTACCTGTGATTAAAAATAATTTCAAAATGAATTTTTATAAATATTCTTTTAAGGATCCGTTAAAAATAAATAAATTTGGTATTCCAGAGCCTTTTATATCATCAAAAAAAATAAAGCCTGATCTAATTTTTGTTCCACTAGTTGGGTACGACAATCATTTAAATAGATTAGGATACGGAGGTGGTTTTTATGACAGATACTTTGAAAAAAATCATAAATCAAAGAAAATACATAAAATTGGGCTTGCCTTTTCTTTTCAAAAAATTAAAAAACTTCCAGTTAACAAATTTGACAAAAAACTTAATAGAATAATTACTGAAAAAGCAATTAACGTATGAGAATTTTATTTTTAGGAGATATTGTAGGTCAAACAGGCTGCAACGCAATTAAAGAAAATCTTAAAAAAATAATTAAAGAACAAAATATTGATTTTACAATTGTAAATGGTGAAAACGCTGCAGATGAAGGTATTGGAATAACACAAAATAATATAGATGAATTTTTTTCATGTGGAGTTGATGTTATTACTAGTGGAAATCATATTTGGGATCAAAAAGAAACTTATGAATTTATAAAACATGAATCAAGGTTATTGAGACCTTTTAATATGGATAAAAATTTACCCGGCCAAGGATTTACCATTTTGAATTCAAGAAAAGGTTTAAAAATTTGTGTGTTAAATCTTATGGGAAATATTTTTATGAAAAAATGTGATGATGTATTCGTAGCATTAAAAAACTTTTTAGAAAATAAATCATTAAAAAAAGATTACGATTGTTTAGTTGTAGATATTCATGGCGAGATCACAAGTGAAAAAATGGCAGTTGGTCATTTTTTAGATGGCAAAGCTTCATTAGTAGCTGGAACACATACACACGTTCCCACAAACGACGCAAGAATTTTATCAAAAGGCACAGCTTATATTACTGATGCAGGAATGTGTGGTGATTATGACTCCGTTATTGGCATGGATAAAAATAATTCTATAAAAAGATTTTTAAAAGAAGAATCGAAAAAACATTTTCCTTCTAATGGAGAATCTTCATTATGTGGTGTTGTTGTAGATGTATGTATAAAAACCGGTTTGGCTTTAAATATTAAAAAATTTATAACTGGGGGCGTGCTAAATACAAATATTTAAAGTTATGGCGGGGCATTCTCATTGGGCAGGAATTAAACACAAAAAAGGAAAAGCAGACAAAATAAGATCAAAGATATTTTCAAAACTTTCCAGAGAAATTACCGTTGCTGCAAAGCTAGGAGAAAAAAATCCAGAGATGAATCCAAGGCTTAGAGCGGCCATCCAATCAGCTAGAACTGCAAACATGCCAAAAAATAATATTGATAGAGCTATTGATAAGTCCGAAGTAGCAGATCAATCCAATTTTGAAAGCATAAGATATGAAGGTTTTGGACCTAAAAATATAGCAGTAGTTGTAGAAACACTAACAGATAATAAGAATAGAACAGCATCGTCAATCAGAACTCTATTTCAAAAAAATGGGGGTACTTTGGGAACTCAAGGATCTGCTTCCCACAATTTTAAACAATCCGGTGTTATTAAAATAGATTATAATTTAATTTCTGAGGAAAAAGTCCTAGATTTAGCTTTGAATGCAGGAGCAGAAGATTGTATTTCATATGATGGTAGCATTCATGAAATCCATTGTGAAAAAGAAGATATATATAAGGTGAAAAAGTTACTCGAAAATGAAATTAATGATTTTATATCAGCGGGAATTGAGTGGATTCCTACAATTACAATAGAGGCTAATGAAGATGAGAAAGATAACATTGTGAGTTTTTTAGAAATTCTTGAAGATAACGACGATGTTCAAAATGTATTTAGTAATGTTAAATTTAAAAAATAAATGTTTATTATTGGTATAGATCCTGGAATATCTGGAGCAATTTGTTTCTTTAAGGATGGAAAAATAATCGATGTGATTGAAATGCCCTCGATGGCAGAAGGAAAAAAGAATAAAAAGCAAGTTAACGGAAATCAAATTTTTAACGAGATAAAATCACGATTACCTCAAGCAAATGATGAAAAAGTTTCTGTAGTTGTTGAGCATGTGACAGCAATGCCAGGACAGGGCGTAACTAGCATGTTTAATTTTGGTCAATCATTTGGAGTAATTAAAGGTATTTGTTCTGCAATGCAACTTCCAATACATTTCGTTAGACCTACAAAATGGAAGAAATATTTTAACTTAATAAATACTTCAAAAGATGCAAGTCGCTCGAGAGCGATTGAAATATTCCCGAAAGTTTCTGATAAATTAAAAAGGAAAAAAGACTCAAATAAAGCTGACGCTATTTTAATAGCAAGTTACTATTATAATACTTATAAAAACGAATAATTTTGAACTTTGAAGAGTCATATTCATGACACATTTTAGTGTGAGAAGAGTTTGATGGAAGCAGATATAGCTACACAAACAGTCGGCTTAACTACAAGTGCAGACTTTTCAATAATTAATCTTTTTATTAGAGCAGATATAATTGTGAAAGCAGTAATAGTAATGCTTATTGCTGCCTCTATATATTCATGGGCAATTATTTTTGAAAAATATAGACTCTTTAAAAAAATAAATCAAACAACATTAGAATTTGAGGAAAAGTTTTGGAGATCTAGATCTGCAGAGACATTTTATAACAATTTACCATCTGAAATTGACGATCCAATGGCAATGGTATTCAAGGATTCAATGCAAACGGTTTTGAAATCAAGATCAAAATCAAATTTAAATGACAGATTAACAAGTATCATGACAACAAATATAGAAAAGCAAATGTCAGTAATAGAAAAAAATTTTACTTTTTTAGCCACAGTTGGAGCGACAGCTCCTTTTATTGGGTTGTTCGGAACAGTTTGGGGAATAATGAACTCATTTCAATCAATAGCAATTTCAAGAAATACAAGTCTAGCAATTGTTGCCCCAGGTATTGCAGAAGCACTGTTTGCTACTGCGCTAGGACTTCTTGCTGCAATTCCTGCTGTTGTTGCATATAACAAATTTAATAGTGATGCAAAAAAGTATTACAATAAGTTAGAAGATTTTTCTAAAAGATTTATAGCGATAATTTAAAATGGCTTTTAAACTTGGTCGATCATCCAGAGAACCTATGAGTGAGATCAATGTAACACCATTTGTAGACGTAATGTTGGTTCTATTAATAATTTTTATGGTAACTGCACCACTTTTAACTGTTGGGGTTCAAGTTGACCTTCCTGAGACCTCAGCAGACTCTCTTCCCGAAGAATTGGAACCTTTAACTTTAACAATAAATTCAAAAGGAGAAATTTTCATTCAAGAGTCAAAAGTAGAGTTTGATAGCTTGACGGCAAAAATTTTAGCAGTTTCTAAAAATAGAACTGATACAAGAATTTATGTGAGAGGAGACAAAGCTATTAACTATGGAAGAGTTCTTGAAATTATGGGAATGTTATCTGGATCAGGATTTACAAAAGTAGCATTGATATCTGAACCATATAAAGACAGGTAGTAAAATGCCTCAAAATTTACTTTTATCTTTTTTTTTTCATATATCGCTCATATTAATTGCAGTCGTAAGCCTTCCTTTTGTTGCCAAGAAACCAATTGATTTACCACCTTTAGTTTCTGTTGAATTAATTCAGATAACTGACAAAACAAACATACCATTTGCACCTAAAGCTGAAAAAATAATTGAAAAAGTAAAAAAAGATAAAGAAAAACTTGTTTCAGAGCAAGCTCCTCCGAAGAAAGTTAAAAAAGACAAACCAGACGCAATTCCACTTCCCGATCAAGAAATTGAGAAAATAAAAAAAATAGAGACAGAAAAGCAAAATCCTAAAATAGATGAGAATAAAGCCAAACAAGTGTCTGAATTTGAAAAAAAGGAGTTATTTGATCCAAATAATATCGCTGCTCTTATCGATAAATCGAAAGAAAACTTTGCAGAAACTACTGTAAAAAAAGATGAAATTACCCAGTCTCAAGACGAATCTATGAAGTTATCAGGTTTAACTTTAAATGAAGAGGATGCACTTAAAGCTCAAATTTTTGGTTGCTGGAGTATACCTTTAGGTTTACCTTATAATGAAAATTTATTAGTTAGAATAAAGCTAAAACTTAAACCGGATGGCACAGTGATTAAATCTGAAATATTAGATCATGCAAGAATGAATAAGCCTGGCCAGGGATTTTATAAAGTTTTAGCTGAGAGCGCATTAAGAGCCGTTCAGCTTTGCCAACCTCTTAGAGTCCCTACTACTGGATATGAAAAGTGGAAAGATTTACAATTGAATTTCGATGCTAGAGAAATGTTAGAAGGATAATGAAAAAAATAAAATTAATAACATTGCTATTATTAATATTTTTTCCTTCAAGTCTTAAGGCTTTGATTGAAGTAGATATTACCAGAGGTAATTTAAATCCTTTGCCAATAGCTGTGTCACCTCTTTACTCAGATAATGAAACAACTACCGAATTAAAAAAAGAGTTAAGTGTTGATAATATTGGAAATGAAATTTCATCTGTAATAGAGAATAATTTAAAAACCACTGGCTTATTTAATCCATTAGAGAGAACTGCTTTTTTGCAAAAACCAGATGTCGCTCACTTAAAACCAAGATTTGAAGATTGGTCTTTAATTAAAGCCCAAGCTTTAATAACAGGCAAAGTTGAATTTAAGGATGACAAAGTTAGAGTAGAATTTAGATTATGGGACGTATTAGCAGCAAGAGAAATGTTGGCGTTAGCGTTTACAACAACTCCAAATAATTGGAGAAGGATAGGACATATAATTTCGGATAAAATTTATGAAAGATTAACAGGCGAGAAAGGATACTTTGATACTAGGATCATTTATGTTTCTGAAAAAGGTCCAAAAACAAAACGAATTAAGAGACTTGCTATAATGGATCAAGATGGATTTAATACAAAGTATCTTACTTTGGGAAATGAGCTAGTATTAACTCCAAGATTTAATCCCACAAATCAGATGGTCACATATCTTTCTTATTTTAAAAATCTTCCAAGAGTTTATTTATTAGACATAGAAACTGGAATTCAAGAAGTAGTAGGAGATTTCCCAGGAATGACTTTTGCCCCAAGATTCTCTCCTGATGGAAAAAAAATAATTATGAGTTTTGCTAAAGATGGAAATTCTGATATTTACACAATGGACTTAGAAAATAGAATTGTTGAAAGAATTACAAATCATCCATCAATTGATACTTCACCATCATATTCACCTGATAGTAAATACATAACATTTAACTCCGATAGAAGTGGCTATCAACAGATATACGTTATGAAAAGTGATGGATCTAATGTAAAGAGAGTTTCATTTGGAAATGGTTTGTATGGAACGCCAGTATGGTCTCCTCGAGGTGATTTGATTGCATTTACTAAACTTCATAAAGGAAAATTTTACATCGGCGTAATGAGAACAGATGGTACTGGGGAAAGATTATTAACTGAAAATTATTATCAGGAGGCTCCTTCATGGTCACCAAATGGCAGAGTGCTAATTTTTTATAGAGAGACAAAATCTAATAGTGATGGGGAAGGCTTTTCAGCTAAATTATGGTCTATTGATCTGACAGGCTATAATGAAAGACAAGTTATTACAGAAACCGATGCATCTGACCCATCTTGGTCCTCATTACTAACTAATTAGCCAATATCTTTTAAAAATAGTAATATTTACTGTTGATTTCTTAACTTGAAAGATTTAACTAGTTGTGAAATGAATACGTTATAAAAAAGATTTTAAGGAGCAGTATGATATTTACAAAATCAACTTATAATTTAATTTTAGCATCAGTTTTTGCACTTTTTTTATCAGCTTGTGCAACACAAAAAGCAGCAAAAATTGATTCACAAATTCAAGGCGACGTTTACACTGGAACAGACACAGTTGAATATTTAGCAGACGGTGTTCCTGATAGAGTGTTTTTTGCTACTAACGAGTCAGTTTTAACTACTGCTTCAAGGGACACATTAAGAAAGCAAGCAGCTTGGTTAAGAAAAAATTCTGATATCAATGTAGTTTTAGAAGGTCATGCCGACGAAAGAGGGACGAGAGAATATAACTTAGCATTAGGAGAGAGAAGAGCTAATGCAGCAAAAGATTATTTGATGACATATGGTATTTCAGAAAATAGAATATCAGTCATAAGTTATGGAAAAGAAAGACCCGTTGACTCTGGTTCAAACCCATTAGCATGGTCGAAGAATAGAAGATCTGTAACAGTAAAAGCTAATTAAAGAATTTTATTTGTATTTTAGACCCATTACTTGAATAAAAAAGTAATGGGTCTTTTTTTTGCCATTATTCTATTTGAAAACTATTGTCAGGCATGTTTAGGAAATATATTTTAAAAACAATATTAATAATTGTTTTATTTAATCTAAATTATAAAAATCTTTATTCAGACAATCATGACGTATTACAAGTTTTAGAAACTTTAAAACAAGATATAAAAACATTGGAAAGAGCTGTGTACTCGGATTCTTTTGAAAGTAAGAATAAAAATAATGAAGAAGGAACTTTTACAGACAATCATTCTGAGGAGGCTTTAACAAGACATCTTTTAAAACTATCTGAAATTGAAAATCAATTTAGAGATTTAACAAATAAATTTGAAGAAATTAATTTTAAACTCGATAAACTTTCTAATAGATTGACAAAATTGCAAACTGATAATCAACTACGTTTTGAACAAGTTGAAAAAACAATGGGAAATGTAGTTAGCAAAGGAGTGGCTAATTTAACAGGAAATGAAAATAATTTAGATAATGATAAAATTTTGCCTGGAACTTCTGAACCACAAGATTTAGGAAGCATTTCATATAAAGATATGACCACTTCATCAACTACCCAACAAACACAATCTATTGACTCGACTTCAACTGTATTATTAGAAAATGTTGAGAACATTGAAAAACTTTTGCCAGATGCCTCTGTAGAAGAACAATATGAATTTGCCACAAGTTTTCTAAAAGTTGGTGACTACAATACCGCTGAAAGAGCATTAAAAGAATTTGTAAATTTAAATCCAAACCATGAACTTGCTGGTAATGCTCAATATTGGTTTGCAGAAACTTTTAGAATAAGACAGTTATATGTAGATGCAGCATCGGCTTATTTAGAAGGTTATCAGAAATATCCAAAAAATGAAAAAGCACCTGATAATTTACTCAAATTAGGTGTATCATTAGTTCAAATTGGAGAAAAGGATCAGGGCTGCATGATGATAGTAAGTTTAGAAAAAGAATACCCGGAAGCATCCCAATCTATTCTTCAAAAAGCTAAATATGAAGAAAAAAAGTTTGAATGCAAAAAAAATAACACCTAGTAATTTAAATTTTAACAAAATTCTTAAAGATAAAAAGATTTTGGAAATTTATAAAAATTTTGAAAAAAATTTAGAAAATTTAAAAAATTTAGGTAAAATGGCAGTTTCTGTTTCAGGTGGAGCAGACAGTTTGGCTTTATGCTTTTTGACATCATGTTATAAATTTAAAAATAAAATAAAAATAAAACCGCTTTTTTATTTAGTGGATCATGGATTACGAAATAATTCTAATAAAGAAGCAATATTTGTAAAAAATCTTTTAAAATCAAAAAATTTAGATTTAAAAATTTTGAAATGGAAAGGAAAAAAACCGAATTCCAACTTACAGAACTTGGCAAGAAAAAAGCGTTATGAGCTATTATTTAAAGAATGTAAAAAATCTAATACCAAAATTCTACTTACCGGACATCATAAAGAAGATATGTATGAAACTTTTTTTAGCAGGTTGCTTAGAGGTTCTGGAACTGAGGGATTATCATCTTTCTCAAAAATAGATAAAGTTTTTAATTTTAATAATGAAAAAATTAAAATTATTAGGCCATTATTAAATTTAAACAAAAAAGATTTAGTTTATATATCAAATACTGTATTCAAAGTTTTTATTAAGGATCCATCAAATGAACTTGACAAGTTTCAGAGAGTCAGAATAAGAAAATTAATTTCAAATTTAATAATTGAAGGTTTAGATTTTAAAAAACTAAATCTTACAATAAACAACCTGGCCTCTACAAATAAAGCAATTAATGAATTAGTTGATTATAATTTAAATAAAAATGTTACCTTTATATTAAAAAAAAAGTATTTAATTAATTCAAATTTTTTTTTGATGCCTGAAGAAGTTATTTTTAGATCTATATCAGTAATATTGAAAAACTTGAGCAAAAAAGATTACCCTCCTAGAGGCAAGAAAATGATCAATCTAATAAGAGATTTAAAAAATGAAAAACGCTTTAAAGCAACACTGGGTGGCTCAATTATTGAAAAAATTCATAATTCCGTGTCAGTTTCGAAAGAAAAAACAAAAAAACATTAAATTTGACACAATTTGACACTTGTTTAATTTATAATAACTCTTAATTAAGCTATATAATATTAATTATGAATTTAAAAAACTTAGCTATGTGGGCAATTATAGTCGTACTAACAATGGGCCTATACAATATGTTCAAGAATCCACAAGGCACTTACAAGCAAAACAATAATATTATTTTTTCTGAATTTTTATCTGAAGTCGAAGATGGCCGTGTAGTCCAAGTAGAAATACAAGGTAATAATGTAAACGGAGTTTTTTCGAATGGACAAAAGTTTTCCACATACGTTCCTAATGATCCTAATTTGATAGAAAAATTATCTGAAAAAGGAGTAAGTATTTCAGCTGCACCTTTAGAGGAAAAGATGCCTTCGCTACTAGGTATTCTACTTTCATGGTTTCCAATGCTTTTATTAATTGCAGTTTGGATATTCTTTATGAGACAAATGCAAGGAGGAAAAGGTGGTGCCATGGGATTTGGAAGATCAAAAGCAAAATTAATGAATGAGCTTAAAGGCAAAGTTACATTTAAAGATGTTGCCGGCATAGAAGAAGCAAAAGAAGAAGTTGAAGAAGTTGTAGAATTTTTAAAAGATCCAAGGAAATTCAGTAGGCTTGGAGGAAAGATTCCAAGAGGATGTTTATTAGTTGGACCTCCTGGCACAGGAAAAACTTTATTAGCAAGAGCAATAGCTGGAGAAGCTGCTGTTCCCTTTTTTACAATATCTGGATCAGATTTTGTTGAAATGTTTGTGGGTGTGGGAGCGTCGAGAGTTAGAGACATGTTTGAACAAGGAAAAAAAAATGCGCCTTGCATTATTTTTATCGATGAGATTGATGCCGTAGGAAGAAGCAGGGGAGCTGGTCTCGGCGGTGGAAATGATGAAAGAGAACAAACTTTAAATCAGCTTTTAGTAGAAATGGATGGTTTTGACACAAATGAGGGAGTTATAATCATTGCGGCTACAAACAGACCCGATGTTCTTGATCCAGCCCTATTGAGGCCTGGTAGATTTGATAGACAAGTGGTTGTTTCAAACCCTGATATAATCGGAAGAGAACAAATATTAAAGGTACATGCAAAAAAAATTAATATGTCACCAGATGTAAATTTAAGGACAGTTGCAAGAGGAACGCCTGGTTTTTCAGGAGCTGATCTTGCAAATTTAGTTAACGAATCCGCTCTACTAGCTGCAAGAAAAAATAAGCGAATAGTAACTTTTCAAGAATTTGAAGAAGCAAAAGATAAAGTAATGATGGGAGCAGAAAGAAGATCTATGGTAATGACCGAGGATGAGAAAAAGCTTACTGCATATCACGAAGGAGGTCATGCTATCGTATCTTTTAACTTAGAAAACTCTGATCCTATTCATAAAGCAACTATTATTCCTAGAGGTAGAGCTTTAGGAATGGTTATGAATTTACCTGAAAGGGATAAATACCAATATACAATTAAAGAGTTTAAAGCAAAAATAGCAATGTGTTTTGGAGGAAGAGTAGCTGAAGAATTAATTTTTGGTAAAGATAATATCACGTCTGGAGCTGGCGGTGGCTCAGGTTCAGATATAAGTCAAGCTACTAAAATTGCTAAAGCGATGGTAACTAAATATGGAATGAGCGAAGAACTTGGTCCAATGGAATATGGCGAAAATGAAGAAGAAATATTCCTTGGTAGATCGGTTGCAAGACAACAACATATGTCTGAGGAGATGACTAAAAAGGTTGATATAGAGGTAAGAAAATTGATAGACGAAGGATATAACAAAGCAAAGAAAATTCTTACTGAAAAGTTAGAAGATTTACACAAGTTAGCAAAAGCTTTATTAACATATGAAACTTTGACAGGTAACGAAATAGAAGATCTTATAAATAAAAATAAATATCCAGAGAGTAAACAAGATCTTGAAAATGACGATGACAACAAAGACTCAGCTCTAGGGTCTATTGGACTAAAGCCAAAAATAGTTCATTAATAAGATGATAAAATATTACACAAGAGCGTGTAATTTTTATTACGGCGATATATCAAAAAATAAAGTAAAAAAAAAAATTAGCTTACCATTAAATGGCAATAGACTAATTTCATTTGATGCAATCGAGTTAATAACAAGAAAAACAAAAAAAAAAATTAAAATTAAAGATATTAACAAGCTACCATTAAAATTAAAAAAAAAAGTATTAAAAGATTTAAATAAAATTACAAAAACAAAAAATATATCTAAAATAAAGTTTAAAACATTCCCACTGATAATGGGTATACTTAATGCTACACCAGATAGTTTTTCTGATGGGGGAAAATATTTAAAATCCACTTCAGCTTTTAAACAAATAAAAAAACTAAATAAAGATGGCGCAGATATTATAGATATTGGCGGAGAGTCAACGAGACCAAATGCAGATTTAGTTAGTAATTTAATTGAATGGAATAGGATAAAATCAAAATTAAAATATGCAAAAAAAAATAAAATTATTACTTCATTAGACACCAGAAAAAGTTTTATTTTAAAAAAATCATTATCATTTAGAATAAGACTACTTAATGATGTATCTGGTTTAAACCATGATATCAAAATGTTAAAAATATTAAAGGCATCGAAAATTCCTTTTGTACTCCACCATATGCAGGGCACTCCAAAGACAATGCAAAAAAATCCCAAATATAAAAACGTAATTTTAGATATTTATGATTTTTTTGAAAAAAAATTAGAATATATAAGAAAAAACAAAATTAATCATAATAATATAATTTTAGATCCTGGAATTGGATTTGGAAAAAAATTGAAACATAATATTACTATTTTAAATCAAATTTCCATTTTCCACTCCTTAGGCTTTCCATTAATGTTAGGTTTATCAAAAAAAAGATTTATTAAGGAATTATCTGGAAATAATGACAGCAAAGATAGAATTGGGGGCACAATATCTTCTTGTATATATGCAATACTACAAGGAGTTCAAATTCTTAGAGTGCATGATGTAAATGAAATAAAGCAAGCCATGAAAGTATTTAAAAAACTAATTTTTAATAAATGAGAAAAAGATATTTTGGAACAGACGGTATTAGAGGCACAGTAAATCGAAATAAAATTAATGGCGAAATGTTTTTTAAGTTTGGACTAGCTGTTGGAACTTATTTTAGAAATTTAAAGAAAAAAAAACAATCGGCTATTATCGCTAAAGACACAAGACTTTCTGGATATACTCTAGAGCCAGCTCTTGTTTCAGGATTGGCCTCGGCAGGCATGAATGTTTTTACTCTAGGACCTTTGCCAACAAATGGACTTGCAATGTTAACAAAAAAAATGAATGCTAATTTAGGAATAATGATTACAGCCTCGCATAATCCTTTTTATGATAATGGTTTGAAATTATTTGGACCAGATGGACTAAAATTATCAGACAAAATAGAGAAAAAAATAGAGAAACTAATAGATACAAATATTTTAAAACATTTAACTAAACCAAGTATATTGGGTAGGGTAAAAAGATTAGAAGATGCAAATGAAAATTATATCAAAATTTTAAAAAGCAATTTCCCAAAAGATTTTTCACTAAAAGGTCTTAAAATAGCAATCGATTGCGCAAATGGAGCCGGTTATAAATCTGGGCCTAATATTTTAAAATCGTTAGGTGCTACAATTTACAGTGTCGGCACTTCTCCAAATGGATTAAATATAAACTTCAATTGTGGCTCAACATTTCCAAATAAAATAAAATCTTTTTCAATTAAAAAAAAAGTTGACCTAGGCATTTCATTAGATGGCGATGCCGATAGAATAATTATATGTGATGAAAAGGGTAGTATAATTGATGGAGACCAAATAATTGCTATGATTGCTTTAAGATGGAAGCAAAAAAAGATCTTAAAAGGAGGTGTAGTAGGTACATTGATGTCAAATTATGGTCTGGAAAAACTTTTTAAAGAAAAAAAAATAAGATTTATCAGAACAAATGTTGGAGACAGATATGTCAAAGAAGCTATGAAAAATAAGAAATTTAATTTAGGTGGCGAACAATCTGGACATATTATTTTAGGAAAATTTGCAACTACAGGTGACGGTTTACTTGTTGCATTGGAAATCTTGTATTCTATGAGAAAAGGAAAAAAGGCAAGTGAATTATTTAAGAATTTTAAAAAAATTCCCCAACAATTAGTAAATATTAATGTTAAAGACAAATCTGTTATCCACTCTAGAAACTGTAAAAAATCTATTTCAAAAGCAAAAAAACTTTTAAAGAATAATGGAAGAATTTTAGTAAGATCATCTGGAACAGAGCCTAAAATAAGAATAATGTGTGAGTCAAGTAATAAAGAATTAATGAAAAAATCTATTAATTTAGTAAAAAAATCTATTATTTAAATTGAAAATAAATTCAAAAGTATTGATTATAGCCGGGTCAGATTCTTCTGGCGGCGCAGGTATACAGGCAGATATTAAAACTGTCAGTTCTCTAGGCTCATATGCAATGACTGCAGTAACGGCAGTTACATCTCAAAATACAACAGGAGTTTTATCGATAACTTCAGTTGCACCTTCAGAAATTTCTAAACAAATTGAATTTACCTCAAAGGATATTTTTCCTGATGCAGTTAAGATTGGAATGTTAGGAAATTTCAATGTAATTAATGCAGTTATTAAATCTATGTCAAAAATTAATGTCAAAAAAATTATACTCGATCCTGTAATGGTTGCAAAAGGAGGAACTAGATTAATTGATAAAAAATCAATTAAAATATTAAAAAAGAAATTATTAAAAAAAGTATCTTTAATTACTCCAAATATTCCTGAAGCTGAAATTTTAACAGGTCAAAAAATAAATTCGAAAAATGATATGATTTTTGCAGGAAAGACTCTATTAAAACTAGGAGCTAAAAATGTTTTAATAAAAGGCGGACATCTTAAATTAGGGATTACATATGATATATTAATAAATAAAAAAAATACTATTGTTTTTAAAAATAAAAAAATAAAAACTAAGCATACTCACGGAACAGGTTGCACGCTATCTTCAGCAATAGCGACATATTATTCATGTGGAAAATCTTTAAAGAAATCTTGTGAAAAAGCAATTAAGTATGTAAACCAAGCAATAACTTATGCTCCAAAATATGGAAAAGGTCATGGACCAATTAACCACCTTAACTCAATTAATATAAAGAATATATTTTCATGAAAAATGTTGTAATAGTTGGATCGCAGTGGGGAGACGAAGGAAAGGGTAAAATTGTAGATTGGCTCTGTAGTGAAGCAGATGCTGTAATAAGATTTCAAGGAGGTCATAACGCTGGACATACCTTGGTTATAGATGGCAATACATATAAATTAAGACTTTTACCTTCTGGTATTGTCAGAAACAAAATCTCTATAATCGGAAATGGAGTTGTAGTAGATCCGTGGGCTTTAATTGAAGAAATAGAAGAAATAAAAAATAAAGGAGTGGAAATAAATGAAGAAAATTTATTTTTATCCGAGTCTGCAACCTTAATCTTACCGGTTCATAGCGAGCTAGATGCTATGAGAGAAGATAATTCTAAAAATGCCAAAATAGGAACAACCAGAAGAGGGATTGGACCTGCTTATGAAGATAAAGTTGGACGAAGATCAATAAGAGTTATTGATTTATTATCAGCACAAAATCTTGATTCAAAGTTATCAACTCTTCTAGAGCATCATAATTATTTAAGAAAAGGAATGGGCAAAAAGGAATACAACAAGGAGAAATTAAAGGATGAACTTTTAAAAATTGCCCCTAAAATATTGAAATATACTAAGCCAATATGGAAAAAAATAGAAGAATTAAAAAAAACTAACAAAAAAATATTATTTGAAGGAGCTCAAGGAATACTATTAGATGTAGATCACGGAACTTATCCTTTTGTTACTTCCTCTAATACAGTTGCTTCTTCAGCGGCAACTGGTTCAGGTTGCGGAATTGATGCGATAAATTATATTTTAGGAATAACAAAAGCTTATACCACTAGAGTAGGAGAAGGTCCGTTTCCCACAGAGCTTAAAGATGAGTTAGGAAAAAAACTTGGAGACAAAGGTAAAGAATTTGGAACTGTAACTAGCAGAAAAAGAAGGTGTGGCTGGTTTGATGGAGTGCTTGTAAGACAAACAATTAAAACTTCAGGAATTAATGGAATAGCTTTAACTAAATTAGATGTACTTGATGAATTTGAACAGATAAAAATTTGTGTAGGTTACGATTTAGATGGAAAAAAAATTGATTATCTTCCGGCTTCTACCGAGCAGCAAATGAAAGTTAAACCTATTTATAAAATTTTTGAAGGCTGGAATTCGTCTACAAGTGGTATAAGAAAATTTTCTGATTTACCTAAAAAAGCACAAATTTATATAAAATATATTGAAGAATTTGCAGAAACAAAAGTTTTAACCATATCAACTAGTCCAGAAAGAAACGATACAATTTTAATTGAAAATCCATTTAAAATTAATTAGCTGGCAACAAATTTTTTGATTTTGCAGAATTTAACATATGCTTTTGTAATTTTTCAAAAGCTTTATTCTCGATTTGTCTAATTCTTTCTCGACTGATCTTAAATTTTTTACTTAATTCCTCTAGAGTGCTTGGGTCATCAGTTAATCTTCTAGAATATAAAATTTCTTTTTCACGATCATTTAAAATTTTAATCGAATCTGACAAAAGATCTTTTCTCTGCTCCATCTCTTCTTGTTGAGCTATCTTAAGTTCTTGGTCCATACTTTTGTCGATTACCCAATCTTGCCATTCATCTCCATCTTCTCCGATAGGAGCATTTAGTGAATGTTCCTTTCCAGCCAACCTTCTATTCATTGAAACAACTTCGTTTTCACTTACGTCCAATCTTTCTGCAATATTTTTTACATCTTCGTTACGAAGATCTCCTTCTGTATTTGGGGCAATCTGACTCTTTATTTTTTTTAAATTGAAAAATAGTTTTTTTTGTGCGGTAGTTGTTCCTATTTTTACCAAACTCCAAGATCTTAAAATATATTCTTGTATTGCGGCTTTAATCCACCACATTGCGTATGTTGCCAATCTAAATCCTTTTTCGGGCTCAAATTTTTTTACAGCTTGCATTAAACCTACATTGCCTTCGGAAATCATTTCATTTAAAGGCAGACCGTAACCTTTGTAACCCATTGCAATTTTGGCTACTAATCTTAAATGACTCGTTACAAGCTTTTCCGCAGATTTTACATTACCTGTAGCTTTCCAATTTTTCGCTAACATATATTCTTCTTCCGCGGCTAACATCGGAAACTTCTTTATTTGAGAAAGATACGCGGCCAATCCTCCTTCATTTGAAAGAATAGGTAGGTTATATGTTTTTGAACTACTCATAAATTAAATTATTTGACTATTTATTTAATAAACAATTTTTTTTTTACAACATCTAATTAGTTAGATTTTTCGAGCAGATTAATTATTTTTTTTAAATCATATGGAAGATTTGACTCAAATAAAAGTTTTTTTCCAGATTTTGGATGAACAAATCCTAATATTTTAGCATGCAAAAATTGCCTATCTAATTTTAAAATTAAAGAGTCTATTTCCTGATTTATGTTTTTTAATTTTTTATATTTTTTTTTATATTTTTTGTCTCCAACAATTTGATTCCCTTTGTAACTCATGTGAACTCTAATTTGATGAGTTCTTCCTGTTTTAAGTTTACATTCAACTAAACTCATTGTTGGAATATTCATCCCCTCAAAAACTTTAAGTGTTTTATAATTTGTTATTGCCTTTTTTCCTTTTGTAAAACTAACATCCATTAATTGTCTATTTTTTGAACTTCTTGTAATTAATGTTTCAATTAAACCATTTTGTGGTCTTAACTTTCCCCATACTAATGCATAGTAAACTCTAACTATTGAATGTTCGCTAAATTGTTTTGATATCTTTTCATGGCTTAAATTATTTTTTGCAATAACTATTAAACCTGAGGTATCTTTATCTATTCGATGAATTATTCCTGGTCGCAATTCATCTCCTATATTTGATAATTTAATTTTTTCATAACTCATTAAAGCGTTAATAACAGTGTTATCATAATTGCCTGGCCCTGGATGCATCGATATCCCCGCTGGTTTATTAATAACGATTAAGTCACTATCTTGATAAACTATTTCTAATTTAAAGTTATAAGGCTTTAAGGAGGTTTTTTTTGGTTCTGGTATTTCTATAGAAACTCTATCTCCTACATTTATTTTTTTCGAAACTGATTGTTTTATTTTTCCATTAATTTTAAGCTTATCATCCAAAATTAAATTTTTTATTCTTGTTCTACTAATTTGTTTACATTTACTAAAAATAAACGAATCGACCCTTTTTTTATCTGAATTTTTTTCGACAATTAAATTAATGATATTTTTCATAAATTATAATAATAATACATTATGCGCTCGTAGCTCAACTGGATAGAGCGCCAGATTTCGGCTCTGGAGGTTCAGGGTTCGACTCCTTGCGGGCGCACCATTTTTACTATTCTCCTATATTTATTAATGTTCCTTTTTTCCTAGCCTTACCAAATGAATAGTAAAACAGTGATATAGCAATTGTTAAATAAATAATATTTAAATAAAATGCTTTCATTATATTTTCATAGTTTACACTATGATCAATCAAAATACTTCTGGCTTCTTCAAAAATATATACTAACGGAAGTGAGTAAGCAATTTTTTGAAAAAATTCTGGTAAAATTTCAACTGGATAATAAATGCACCCAAATGGCGCTAATAAAAACATTGTTGACCAAGCTATATTCTCAAATGAAGGTCCAAATCTTAAAAGACCTGCAGAAACAAGTATTCCTAATGTAATACCAAATATGTATAAACTTAAAAAAAGAAAGAATAAGTTTAAGCCTAGATCTAATAAAGAAATTCCAAAAAGTGGGGATGTTAACAAAATTGCTGGAACTAATCCTATTAAAGCTCTTATTAAAGCAGTAACAACAAGTGAAATAATAATTTCGCCTATTTTAATTGGGGCTATAAATAAATTTGTGAAATTTCTGCTCCATATTTCTTCTAAAAATAACATATTAAAGCCAATGCTAGTTCTAAACAAAAAGTCATAAAGAATTGCGCAAGAAAGAATTACTCCAACTGCGTTATTGTAATAAGTGCTATGAGTAGCAAAAAAGTTTGAAATAAAGCCCCACAATGTTATTTGAATTGAGGGCCAATAGATTAGATCTAAAACTCTAGGAAAGGATCTTGTAATTAAATAAAAATGTCTTAAAAAGAGTCCGTATATTTTAATAAAGCTCATTTTCACCCCTTGAAAGTTTTAAGAAAACCTCCTCTAAATTTTTTCTTCCGTGTTTTTTTATTAATTCTCCTGGTTTTCCTCTGTCAATAATATTTCCTTCTTTCATCATCAAAATAGAAGAACACAATCTTGTGACTTCATTCATATTGTGTGATGCCAATAGAATAGAGATTTTTTTTTCTTTTACATAATCTTCTAAAAAAGTTCTTACGAAATCACCAATTTCAGGATCTAATGATGCAGTTGGTTCATCAAGCAATAATACGCTAGGCTCATTTATAAGTGCTTTTGCTAAGCTAATTCTATTTTTCTGTCCTGAGGAAAGTTCTCCAGTTATCCTATTAAGTAAATCTTCTAGTCTTAGTTTATTTACAAGATATTCAATTCTACTCTTTAAATTTTTAATATTATATAATTTACCATATACAGTTAAATTTTGTTTTACTGTTAATTTTTTTGGCAACTCAATGTAAGGAGAAATAAAATTTATTTTTTCTAATATATTTATTCTGTTTTCTTCAATTTTCATTCCTTCTATAATTATCTCTCCACTAGATGGTTTCAATAAACCTAATATCATGCCTATAGTAGTTGTTTTTCCACATCCGTTAGGACCGAGTAGTCCTATAATTTCATTTTCTTTAATTTTAAAATTAATACTATTTACAGCCAGCTTTGAACCATAAGTTTTTTTTAGATTGATTACTTCTATAGAATTTTCCATTATGATTTTGACGCTCTGATTAATCTATCATTAATTGCTTGACCAAACCCAATATTTGGGATTTTTTCTACTGAAATACTTTTGTACTTTTTTCTTTTTATCATCCTCAGTGTTTTATATAAATTTTTAGCTGCTTCTTTTAAATTTTTGTTTTTGGTTAAATAATAAAAATTTTTACTAGAAATTTTTCTTTTTTTAATTAATATAAATGCCTCATTCAGTTTTGGATTTTTGACGTTCAATTTAAGAGGTATTCCCGGAGAATAATGAACTTTTGATTGTCCTGGAGATGGAGTTCTAATTTTTTTTCTGCTAAATTTAAGATTAATTTTAAGAACTTTATTTATTTCACTTATTTTTATTCCTCCAAGTCTAAGTATCTGGGGTTTATTTACTAAACTTATTATAGTTGATTCCAGCCCCACTTGTGAACTACCTCCATCAAGAATAAATTTAATTTTTTTTCCAAACTCATCCTTTACATCTTCTTTAGATACAGGGCTTATATTTGTAGAAATATTTGCACTAGGTGCAGCCAAAGGATATTTTAATATTTTAAGAAGTTTTCTAGTAGTGTTTTTTTTTGGAAATCTAACTGCTAAAGTTTTTTTATTATTGGTTACATTCTTAGAAATTTTACTATTTTTTTTTAATTTCAAAACAAAGGTAATTGGGCCTGGACAAAAACGTTTAAATAATTTTAGAAAATTATTATTTATTTCACAATCATTTTTAAGCATTTCAAGGTAAATATAATGTACAATAAGTGGATTTTGTTTAGGCCTCTTTTTTAATTTAAAAATTTTTGCAGTAGCTTTGTTAGAGTATGCATTTGCGGCTAATCCATAAACTGTCTCTGTTGGTATACCTACACATTCGTTTTTATCTAAATAGAACTTAGACTTTTTAATATTTGAAAGATTGTTTTTCATGTATTATTACCAACTATTATATGAAAGATAAAAATTTGCTAGAT
>MDSW01032690.1_pt1 | contig 20406 bp, 10 predicted proteins | sample 811171 | NCBI WGS metagenome assembly MDSW01 (sample SAMN05326641, study PRJNA326480) | marine metagenome | isolation source: seawater | place: Atlantic Ocean: North West | collected 2012 | reverse complement strand
TCCGATCGACGAGTGCTGACCCACGAACACGCATTTAAGCCACAAAACGCCCGCGTAATCGAACCGCGCGACGCGAGTCCCCTCCGATCGACGAGTGCTGACCCACGAACACGCATTTAAGCCACAAAACGCCCGTGTAATCGAACCGCGCGACGCCGACCCCACCCGCGCGCGCGACGCGGCGCGCCATTCGACGCCGCTCGAGGTGCGCGACGCGACGCGACGCGACGGCGCGACGCGCGAAACCCGACGAACGATGGCGACGATCGACGCGACGGCTCGCGGCGCGGGCGCGCGCGACGACGGCGCGACGCGACGGCGAACGATGACTGACGCGAGGCGATCACGCCGTTTGCGCAGAGACGGAAATCGCGCACGCGCGCGCGAACGACATGGCGAAGTACTACGGCGACATCGCGAAATCGGCGAAGGGTGCGTGGAAGATCGACGACGACGGCGGGGGGGGGGAGACGCGAGGGCGCGAGGATGGATTGAGGGAGGATCGGGGGGACGCGCGCGAGGGCGACGACGCGCGCGGGGCGAGGACGACGAAGGACTGACGATGCGATCGATCGCGCGCGCGCAGACTTGCTCACGGGCGGGTTCAATTATGACACGAAGGTTTCCGTCGATACCAAGGCGGCCGGGACGGTGCGTGAGGCGCGGAAGCGCGAGGCGAGGCGACGGCGGAGAGACGCGAGGCGAGCGGCGGACGACGGACGACGACGGCGCGAGGGGGTCCGCGCGCGCGGTCGAGCGCTCGAGCGCGGCGCGCGGGAGGGCGGTCGATGGGGATATATTTTACGTCGTCGAGCGGCGCGCGCGCGCGAGGTTCGCGGGACTGACTTTCGGAATGGGTGCGTTTTTCGACGTCGCAGGGCGTGTCCGCCTCCGTCGTTCAAAAGGGCGAGGCGGTGAGCGGCGACTTGAAGGTGAACGCGAACGTTGTCGATCAAGTGATCGACATCGAGTTGAACCAAGATGCCAAGGCGAAGGTGACTGCGTCTTTCCCGTCTCTCATCCCCAACGGAAAGCTTTCCGTCGGCGGTACGGTGCAAGATCTCGAAACCGTCAAGGTTTCCGCTTCGGTGCTCGCCGGTCCCCTCGGCGTCAAGGCTGACGTCGCCAACTACGCGGCGCCGAAGGCCGATGCGAGCTTGTGCTATGCCATCGGTGGTGGCTTCGCGGTCGGCGCCATGGCGACGATCAAGAGCTCCTCCGCGTTGGCGTACACGGTCGCGGCGCAATCCAAGCAAGGCGACGTCACGTACGCGTTGACGGCGGCGGATCAATTCAAGACGTTCAAGGCCAGCGTGGTGACCGCGTTGGACAGCAAGCAAACCCTTGGTGCCGAAGTGGTTTACAAGAAGGCGGCGACGGCGACGATCGGCTACTCCAAGAAGATGGATGGCCACTCTTTCAAAGCCGTCGTCGCCAACCCGGTGAGCGCCGAGTTCAACCCGACGCTCTCCGTGCACGCGAGCCTCGGGAGCTTGATCCCGAAGACGACCGCCACGATCAGCTGCCAAGTGGACAAAACGGTACGTACGACGACATTTTCTTCTCGGAGTCGGAATCGACGATGCTCTCGACGACGCGACCCTTCTTCACGGCGCCTATTGTCAAACAATCGCCGTTCCGCCCGTGTTCGGATGGTTGCCGCGGGTTGCCAACATCAACAATGCTCGAAGATGGTGCCCGCGCTTCTCCGTGCGCGGTGCGCCATAAATAGTATTAATATTTCGCGTCACAAATTCTCGATCGTGTCACTGACCGCGCGCGACGGTTTCTCCCTTTCGAAACAACAGATGAAGTACAAGTACGGCTTCCAGTTCGCGACCAAGCTTTGATCGAGACGGCTCGGACAGCTTCCGTTAGAACACTAGCACGCCGACCCCGTTCGCCGAATCGCTCGTCATTTCTTCCTCGAGCGAGGTGGTGACTTTTAAAGTATACAATACAATATCACGACGGAACGAGCGCCGCGTCCCGAGCGGCGCTCGCCTCCCGAGCCGTCCGCGTCGCGCGTCGACGTTCCTCTAACACTAATCCAACACCGACGATCGTCGATCGTCACACACCGTCGCGCACCCACGATGGCGGTGCCGCCGGGAACGGGAAATCGACAGTTTGTCGATGACGCGCAGGTGCGTAAACGGACCGCACGCGCGCGCGTCGCGCGTTACGTGTCGCGCAAGCGTCGCGAATTCGTCACGCGATCGTCGAGACGCGATGAATCGTGCGCGCGGAACGCACCGTGTGGAAGCGCGAAGAAGGGGTTGAACGACCCGAATTCGCGTCTCGCGGGCGTGGTCGCGGGATGCGCGCTCGATGCGCGCGCGCGCGCCGTCTGAACGACGCGAAAGACGCGATGAAGACGCGTTCGCGCTCGACGAGCGCGAGAGCCAGAGGACTGACGCGACGCCGCGACGTTTTCCAACCCGTAGATCGCGGAGGAGCAGCGCGAGCTCGACACCAAGCTGCGATCGACGAATACGCGGGATAAACTCGATGCGCTGAAGAGGCTGATCGCGCTCATGGCGACGGGACGAGACGTGAGCGTGTTTTTTCCCTCCGTCGTGGTGAACATCGTGAGCGAATCGTTCGAGGTGAAGGTGTTGGTGTACATGTTCTTGGTGCGAACGGCGGATCAGAAGCCCGAGGAGGCGCTTTTATCGATCAATTCGTTTCAGAAGGATCTGGCGCACCCGAACCCGAGAGTGCGGGCGTTAGCGCTTCGAGTGATGTCAAGCATTCGCATCCAGGTCATCGTGCCGGTGGTTATATTGGCGGCGCGAAAGTGCGCGGTTGATCCGAGTCCGTACGTGCGCAAATCGGCGGCGCATGCGATCCCAAAAATTTACAGAATGGATAACACGCGAAAGGAAGAGCTCATCGAAATCATCGAAACGATGTTGCGCGACAGTACGCCCTTTGTGTTGTCGTCCGCGGTGGCGGCGTTCACCGAGGTGTGCCCGGACAGGATCGATTTGTTGCATCGACACTACCGCAAGATTTGCCGCATGTTGGTAGACATGGACGAGTGGGGACAGATTTTGTTGAGCGAGCTCCTGCTCAGGTACGCGCGATCGCAGTTTTTGGCCCCCGACGCGCACACGCGCGAGCTCGGCGGCGTTTCGGGTAAAGGGGAAAAGAAGCTCGAACTCGCGCTTCCTTCGACAAACGAAGCCTCTTACCACGAATCCAACAACGCCGGGATCCAGTCGATCGTGGCGAGTGGCGCGGCGTTCTATTCCGATTCCGATGAGGAGGAGGAAGACTCCGACGATGACAGCGACGATAGCGACGGAGGCAAGGCGAAGAAGGCGGGCAAGTCGAGCGGCGGCGCCACGGCTGAGTCTCGCGGTCCAGGTTGGATGGACGAAGACCATCGTCTTTTGTTGCGTTGCACGCGTCCGTTACTGCAGTCTCAAAACGCTGGCGTCGTTATGGCTGTTGCGGCGCTGCACTTTTACCTGAGCCCAGCTGCGGACTTGCCCAAGGTTGTTCGAGCGTTGGTTTTCACAGCGCACGGCAGGCCCGAGGTGCGACATGTCGTCATCAAGAACATTTGTACCATGGTCACCACGCAGCCGATATTGTTCCAGTCGCACTTCAATGCGTTCTTCGTCACTCCACGAGATCCGTTGCAAGTCCGCGCTCTGAAACTCGAAATCTTGACGCACATCGTCACGAGCGAAAACGCGCCCACGCTGTTGAGAGAGCTTCAAGCTTACTTGCGCTCATCAAACCACGATTTTGTGGCGCTGACGATTCGAGCCATCGGAAGGTGCGCGGCCATAATGCCGCAAATCGCATCAGTGTGCATCCGCTCTTTGCTCGAACTTTCGCTTCATCCTTCGCCAAAGGTTGCGTCTGAAGCAGTCGTCGTCATTCGCGCCTTGGTGCAACAAAATCCGAAGGAGCACATCGTCGTGGTGATGCGCTTGATGCGTCGATTGGACTCATTGATCGCCCCCGAAGCGCGCTCAGCGGTGATTTGGCTCGCGGGTGGTGAGATCTTTGATGGCGACGCGGAGAACATCAAGGCGTCTGATAAGGAACTCCGTGAAAAGTTCTTTGAACTCGCAGTGCAAATGATGCGTCGCGTCGTCAAGAGCTTCCCAGATGAACACGAGATGACGAAGCAGCAAATCGTGAACACATCGTGCAAGATGTACATCCAAGATCCCATCCGCATCGCGCCAATGCTCAAAGTCGTATTTGCGCTCGCTGCTGCGGATCCTTCGGTGGACATGCGCGATCGAATTCGCGTCTTCCGCGCCCTCTTCCCCGTGGACGGGAAGCCGAGCGCGGTCAAGCACTTCGGAGACGCCGTCGTGCTGTGCGCCAAACCTGAGCCCAAACTCCCGTCACCCGCGATGCAAACGTGCGAGCACGCGCTCGGTTCTCTGTCGCATTTCATGGATCACATGGCGCCAGGGTACACGCCGCTCGCGAAGCATCCGACGGTGCAACCGCCGACGAATGTTCGCGAGCAATACTTCGCCGGGGGATCGGGCAGAGAAGGCTCCTCAGCCATTGCGGTGCACAACGGCAAATCCAACGGCCTCGGTGCGAGTGGATTCTACAGCTCTAGCGATGACAGCGATGATAGCGACAGTGATTCGAGTAGTTACACGGGGAGCGACGATTCAGACGATAGCTCGGATGACTCTGGTGATTCCTCAGACGACGACGAAGACGAAGACGACGAATCGGACGATTCCTCGTCGTCGAACGACTCGGATTAGCTACCAATGACGAAACAATGTAAAACAAATCGCGTGTCTATATTAAAGCTATTATTAAGCCGCTCGGTGAATGAATGAATGAATGAATGACGCGTCACACGTCGAAACCGTTTTCGCGCGCGCGTTTGAGAAACTCGAGTTGTTCGTCGGACCCCTCCTCGAGCGCTTGAAACATGAAGATTGATTTATCCCCGATATCGTCCTTGATCGGCTGCGAATACTTGCGCAACGCAAGAACGACTAGAAGTGCGAGCACGACGTTCGCCTCCACCCCGCACACGTCTGCGCTCGCGCCGAAAAGATGACTCAAACACATCGCCGGCACGGCGAAGAATAAAAGCGCCGCCTCCGGCTTACCGTAACACATCCCCTCCTTAAACGCCAGCCCTGTCAACGCGGCGAACATCGGACCGACGAGCAAAACGCTCATCGGATGTTCCCAGACGTACACCGGCAGCGGCTCCTGCGCGCTCGTCGCGATCGCCGCGCTTCCCAAAAACCCCACCGCCCAGAGCGCGCGCATCGCCGCGCGAATCTCGCCGACGTACATGTGCACCATCAGCAGCGCCCCCCCCAGCCCCAATCCGCCCAAGAAGTACGCTTTTTCCGCGTCCACGTAATCCCCGGCGTGACACAACCCCGCGGTGAGCGCGGCGCCGAGCGACATCGCGCTCAACGACCCTCGATACGCGAACACCTCCGCGCGGTCCGCGGCGTCCACCGTCCAGTCTGCGTAGGCGCCGCGGTACACGCGCGGATCCACCGACTGTTCCGCCGCGAACCGCGGTCCCGCGCGAAGCGGTTTCAGAATATCGAACCTCGCGCGCGTTCGCACCGTCGCGCGCGCCCTCGCGCGCCCTCGTCGGCCCGTCGTCGGCGCCGAACGCGTCGCGATGACGTCCTCGATGCCTCGCGCGCCGACCATGTTTCCTCCCCTCGCGCTTCGCTCGCGCCGCCTCGGCGCCGCGCGTCCGCGCGTCCGCGCGCGCGCGTCTCTCCGCCTACCGCGCGCGCCTCGTCGCGATCGAGCGCCGCGACGCGTCGCGACGCGACGATTTGTGCCGCCGCGGTGCGCCGACGATCGGCGATCGGAATTGCGGCCATCGCGCGACGATCGCGCGCACACCGCGACGCACCGCGAGACGGACGCGAGGCGCGCGCGATGGGTAAATGGATGGACGATGACGCGCCCGGTGGGCCGCAGGGCGCGCGCTCGTACGCCCCGTACGCGGGCGCGCAGGCGAACGATGCGTGTCGGAATTGCGGCCAGCTCGGACACTACGCGAGAAACTGCGCGCAGAACGCCGGACTGAACGGCGGCCGCGGCGCCGATCGATGCAATCGATGCGGACAGATCGGACACTGGGCGAGCGAGTGCTCGCTGCCGTACTCGGGCGGCGCGGGCGCGGGAGGGTTCCGAGGGGCGGTCGGCGGCGGCGGCGCGCGGCCGGGCGATCGGTGCTCTAGGTGCGGAGGACTCGGACACTACGCGCGCGCGTGCCCGTCGCCGGCCATGGCGGCGTTCGCGGGAGGTGCGGGAGGCGCGCCGAAGACGTGCCATAACTGTGGACGCGTGGGACACATCGCGCGGGACTGCCGACAAGGCGGCGGCGCGCGAGGGTACGATAACGCCAGAGCGCCGAAGCAACGCAAGGGTGCGGGTCCGGACGATGTGTGTAATCGCTGCGGCGAAAAGGGACACTGGGCGAGCTCGTGCTCGCAACCGGACACGCGAACGGAGGCCGAGCGCACGAGACAAGCCAAGCCGGACGATAAGTGCCACCGATGCGGCGAGCTCGGGCACTTCGCCAAGGATTGCTCGTTGCCCCCGGACAACACGTGCAGAATTTGCAAGCAAGAGGGACACTTCGCCAGAGAGTGCCCGAACAAGGACACCGCGGCGGCAGCGAACATGGATGCGGACCTTGATAACTACATGAAGGAGGGCGCGGAGAAGAAGGAAAGCGGCGAGGCGTAATATATCGAACGCGCGCTCCTCGCGACGCTTCTTCAATAAATCCGACGCCGCGGTCGTTCGCCGCGCCGTCTCCATCACCACGAACCAGACGACGATGAAACGACACGATTACGCGTCGAACTCATCGTCTCGTCCCGGCGCGTGTGTTTCACCATCACATACCACGTAGTGTTGTCTTTGTAATGGCCTTCTAAAAATCAATCTCACAAACCCGTCTCGGAGCGCGCCACAACTCGCCTCTCCTGAATCATGTCGAAAAAGTTCTTGAACGCCCCCGACGACGTCGTGAGCGAAATGCTCGACGGCGCGTGCCTCGCCACGCCCTCGATCGCGCGCATCGCCGATCAGAACGTGCTCGTGCACGTTCGCGAGGGCGAGGACAAGGTGGTTGTGATTTCAGGCGGCGGAAGCGGCCACGAACCAGCCATGGCGGGGTATCTCGGTCGAGGCATGCTCGACGCCGCGGTGTGTGGGAACGTCTACGCCAGCCCGAGCGTGGAGGCGGTGCTGAGCGCGATTCGCGCGACGACGACCGACGCGGGGGCGGCGCTCGTGGTGATGAACTACACCGGGGACAGATTAAACTTTGGATTGGCCGCCGAACGCGCGAAACTCGAAGGTTTCGACGTGGAGATGGTGATCGTGAATGACGATTGCGCGCTGGCGAGCGATCGAGTCGGGATCGCCGGCAGGCGCGGGCTTGCGGGGACGCTCTTCGCGCATAAAGTCGCCGGCGCGGCGGCGGACGCCGGTAAGTCTCTGAAGGAAGTGTGCGCGGAAGCGAGGGCGTGCGTCGAGGCCACGGGGACGATGGGGGTAGCGTTACAAGCGTGCACGCTTCCGGGATCGTCTGGCGTCGCGAGAGAGATTGCGGAAGGGACGATGGAGCTCGGACTCGGGATTCACGGCGAACCGGGAGCGCACACGGCTAAGACGACGAGCGCCGATGAAGTCGTAGAGACGCTCATGACGAGTATTTTCGCGCAGAATGAAAAGATTGGGAAACTGAGCGAAGGTTCAAACGTAGCGCTCATGGTGAACTCGCTCGGGGCGACACCGTTGATGGAGTTGTACGTCGCCGCCCGCGCCGCGTTCTCGTGGCTTGCGGGCGTGAAGAAAATAAACGTCACGCACGCATACGTCGGCACGTTCATGAGTGCGATCGATATGAACGGTTTTAGCGTCACCGTATGTGCGCTCGATGATGACACTAGAGTGCAGCGCCTCGAGGCGCCGTGTTCATGCTCCGCGTGGCCGAAGACGGCAAAACTCACTCCTGCGAAGCTCTTGTCGGTGTCAGCGCCGGCTTCCGATAGAAACGAAACCATCGCGAGCGGGCCACCGACGACTCCCGAGGGTGTCATGGCGTTGAAAGCTATCAAGCGCGTCGCAAAGGATCTCATCGCAGTGGAGGATACTCTCACAAAGTACGACACCGCGGTCGGCGACGGCGATTGCGGCACCACGATTCGCAAGGGCGCTGAGGCTTTAATGAAAGCTGCGGATACTTACCCGCTTGACGATGTCTCGGCGCTTATGCGTGCTATCGGGGACACAATCCGTCAGAACATGGGCGGTACGAGCGGCGTATTGTACGATATCTTTTTCACCGCCGCGGCGGATAAACTCGCAAAGGTTGCCAAGGGCAAAGCGCCGAGCGTCGACATCGTCCTTCTTGCGTTCTCAACGGGCGTGCAGGCGATGTGCCAGTACGGTGGCGCTCGCGCTGGTGATCGCACGATGCTAGACGCGCTCGTTCCTGCGTTAACAATGGCGACGACGACGTATATGTCGAAAAAGTCTGTCATCGAAGTTGCGTCCGAAGCCGCAAAGGCGGCTGCGAACGGCGCCGAAGACACAAAGAGCATGAAGGCAAACGCCGGACGTTCAAGCTATGTCAACCAAGACGTGTTGAAGGAAACACCTGACCCCGGTGCAGTCGCGGCGGCGACGTGGATTAACGCAATCTTTGCTGCAGTGTCTGAAAGTTGATTTAATGCTACGTAATGCTATTTCTAAAGTCACTCTGGAGGTCGCGGCGCGCGGCGAAATTCTCGCGGAACCTTCGTCGTGCCGTACCTAGGAGCTGTGAACGTTGGTCGCTCATTGAGCGCTGCAATGTTTGAACTCACGACTACTTCGCTTGCCTCGTTATTTGCGCTTTCTATCGACCGTTGACGTCGGAAGTTTTCTCCACCGTACCAACGATCGGAAGCCGCCTCTCGTTTAGCGAGTCGATCGGCATGGAGCGCACTTCTCGCCCTGCGCTGTCGTTCGAGTCTTTCCGTCGGTGGTGGTGGCGGCGGATGACGCACAATCTTCGGAGTCGCCTGATCCGGGACCCTCTTAAATCCTGTGGTGCCTTTCACCATCGTCATACGACCTCCGATGGGTGGGGCCGGCCCCTTGCTCGGATCGGAATCGCGTTCGATTTCTACTCTACCGCCTCGCGTTGACTTTGCCTGGCGGTGCGAGTTTCCTGAATGTTCCCTTTCCTTCATTTTACGCCAGAACTCGTTCAATCGAAGCTTGGATATCGTCTCATCCTTCTGGCGTTGCCTCTCGACAGAGCTGTGAATGATTGCACTCACGTTGTGCAGCGTCTCGCGCGAGGGGGCCGCGCCACGTACATCTCGCACATCGCTACTTTCGTCGTAAAGCGTGATTGCCGTGAGAGCTGAATCGTCCGACAATAGCGCTCGCATATCACTTATGCCGCGCTCGGCCGCCGCGCGAACGCCGGCGTTGTCGTCGGTGTTTACGATTTTCAAGAGCACGGCGATAAGCTTGTCGGTGTCTTTTTGTAGCCCTTGTACTTTGATATCGCCGTATAGACGCCGATACATCGTCTTTGACATCAACGCTCCCCCGGGCATTTTGCGCTTTGCCGCGTCCACGAACCTCTCGAATGCAGCATCCGTGTACGACCCCGTTACGGGTACCTCAAAGTCATAAAAATTGCCCTCGGTTCCCCATACGAAGAGAGTAATCAAATCCACCAAGGCGTGTATCGAGAGTTCACGCGTCTCAGCTTCATCGTCGATCAGCATACCGTACAACGCATCGTGCACAAACTGCGCCGCCGACATAGAAATGAAAGCTTTGTAAGATTTTTTTGATACCTCGCCTTCGTCAGATTTTGTATTCATCACTCGGTAAACTGCGCTCATCTCCAGTTTAATCGATTGATGAAGAAGCTCGATGGCGTGAATTTTCTCTCGTTCTTTACCGGGCTCCATACTAACGATCAAGTGAGAGAGAGCGCTCAAAAACTCAGATCTGCACGCATCTGCGTTCGTCAGCGCGTAGAGGATTTCAGAGACAAACGTCTCCTTGGACGATCCAGCGTGCGCTTCCATACATTCAAAGAGAACTTTCAATCCATCGACGGCAAACACGCTCGGTCCCGCGTCACCAACTCGAACTAAAGTCGCGAGAGTCCGAATGGAATAGAATGATATCTGCTTGTCCGTGCTTAGTGAGGCGTCGAGCAGCGTCTTCATGAAATCATGCGCGAGCTCAAGTCTTTCTTCATCCGCCTCGTTTTGCAACCTCCCGACGGCGGCATAATAACCCAGAGAACTGAACCAATTCAATTCAGGTCTATTCTTCGCTTTGACTTCTTGACGTAGCCAGCTACGCGCGACGTAAGTCACGCGCTCAGCCTTGTCTAGTCTGCGGACCTCATCCGTGTCCGGATCCCTCACGTGCGTAATGGCTTGAGTGAGCTTTTTCGCAATCGGTCTCGGTGGAATCTCGAACGCATCGTCAATTATTTGACGAAACATTCTCGCAGATACGACGTAATCTTCGCCATACATATCCAAATCAATGTCATGAGCTTTAAACAAGAGCGTCGACATGAGGTTTGCGAAGTCAAAAGACTGAATGCACTCCATCGATACCGTCGCCACGGTCGCTTGAAACGTTTTACTCTCCCCACCCTTGATGCAGTCTTTAACCGTGGAGACAATCGATTTGACCGCCTCCCATGTCGACGCTGGACTATCATCGTCGCACCAAAGTGCGATCTCTACCGTTCCCTGCACATACGCATGTATCACGCTTCTGATGAATCCTTCGCCGGCTACTTGGAGAAATTCTTGGTCTGGATCATCGATGATACAATGCATGATGATACCGAGCTCCTCAAAAGCGTCACTAGCTGTATCCCACGCGTCTCCAACGTCTTCATTCTCGCCGTCTTTCGTCTGCGAGGCCCTTGGCATGTTCGTCTTCTTCACCAAGGGAGAGAGCAATTGAGTGCGTTGCTCTGTGCTGAGAAGGTTATAAAACGCCACGAGCGCGACGACGCGATCTCTTCTATTCTCTGCCTCAACTTGTTCTTTGATAAACTCCGGCGTCATGATCTTCTCAACCTTTTCCACTTGCTCTGGATCGCTCAATTTTTCAAGCTCTGAGCGAATGCACTTGTGATCTCCAAGACTATGATTGAAGACACGCACCATCACCATCGCGATCAACGTCATGATGATGCCAATCACAACTCCCGGGCGCGTCCAGTTTGAACCACCCGTGTGTGGAACTAAGCCATGAGACATCCAAGGTGGATTATTGAAAATTCTCGAGAAATAGGTGACGACGGCGAACATAAACGCGCCACCGAAAGCACCAGCTCTCGATTCATTCCGCTTTTGCCCGAACCCGCGCAAAGACTGAATACTCATGTGCGCCACGAGTAAAACGAGGCAGACTACTACTGGCATGATATTTCGCAACGAGTTCAGACTTTCGAGTCGCGCCACGGAATCAAGTGCAGGGACGCCATGACCCGGAAGTTCACCTTCCATGTACGCCGCGATCGTAGCCAAGGAGACCTTCAAAAAGATGCTTAACATCTCAAAAATTGGGACGGGGCGTAAGTTGGGTTCAAGCGTCTCCGATACCACAGCCATCTTCATCGATACTGCAATCGCGCCGAGGCCAACGAAGAGTGAAATCATCAAGTTATCGCCGAAACTCGCGCTGGGGTCCTTCGACACGTGAATCCAAGGCGTCGGTGTGAACGACGTCGTCACCATGAGAAAGCCGAGCGAAGCAAAAACCATCGGAACGAGAGCGACTCGCAGGATTAACACGCGAAGTACGAACCCGACAGCTTTCACACGGTCTCTAAAGTCGCCCACGCGTTTCGAGTATGTCCTGCGCCTCAACGCGTACTCCGCCATGAGCTCCATTCTCTCAGCAGCTTCGCGAGGTATCAAGCGCAAATTGAGCGGCGAAGTCGTCTCCAAGCGCACGGTTCGGAGTATAGCTTCATCGCTACCGTTCTCCCACGCGACGTCGGGAACAACTTTGAAACGCTGTTTTTCGCGATCGCGCACTGGAGTGAAATCATCTCGCATCGCAACTGGTTGAAGAAGAACACGTCGCATCGTCTTGCTCATCATCGCGTGCACTTTGGCCAACTTGTTCACTTGCACAGTCTCTTCGTCGACTTGCGCACCGCCACCTGATTCGGCGTCTGGGTCGTCCGAGTATTGCGTTAATGTTTTATCGCCGCCAAGCTCTACGTACTCCGCGAATGCCCACATGCATTGATCAAAATGGTCTCGGACACGTCCACAAAACTTGACGACTACAGGGCAAATGACAACGCCGAACAAAAGCACGACGAACCAGTTCGTGAGCTCCGTCTTGGCACCACGCTCCGTCATATCCGGGCCGAATAAACCAGGGTAGAAGAACACGTCCGCTATCGCATCGCGATACATTTCGTTTGAATGACTCGAGCGGCGCCATGCAAACGCCGTAAATGCAAAGAACTCGATGTACAGCTGGAATCGAAGAAGATTGTGGCTCCAATACTCCTTGTCCAAGACCTTGGCCAACTTGTAACGAAACATTAGTGCAAACGTAGCGCTCCTTAGTCGCACGGTGTACTTCACCCACGCCATAAGTTTCGATGCGGTCGCGACAAGTTGCTCGCCAACCATACTTCGACGCCGCTCGGCGCGCTCCTTTGCGTACAAATTCTTCTGAAACTGTTCCTCAGCTTCGTTCCACAGTCCCGCCTCTTTGGCCGCTCGTTCTCGCGCCGACTTTTTCTTGTCGACGAGTATATTTTTCAAATCTCGATCTAAATCAATCTTCGTGACGTACGTGATGTGCTCGCTCTTAATCTCCTGCGTCAATTCATCCAGCTCTCGCTTGTACTCGTCATCCAACTCTGCGTCGGCTTCACCGCTCCCAATCATCTTATAAGACGCCCCGACGTCTAAAATAACGTTTCTCTTATCCTCGAAATCGGAAGATTCAAGATTTCGACCGAACGAGTACGCACAAAACGCGGCGAACGCGATGAACGCCGCCGCCACAGCGGTATTCGTCGACGTCTCGCAAGTCCACGAAACCTCCACCTCGAGCGTCTGACTCGCGTAACAACCGTTCGTATCCACCAATGCTGCAGAATACTTCCCCTCGACGTCCGGTCGCAGCGTCGCCCGCGCGCTTCCATCGACGTCAAACGTCGCGTTCGCGAACGACGTCGCGTTCGTCAGCGCGCTCGTCGCCGGCCACGACATCAGCACCCACCGCCGCGTCGCATCACTCGCGCTCTCGAACACGTAATCATCAAAGCATCGTTTCTTAGTCGCGTCCAGCGTCGTGGCGTCGTAGGGATCGCCACCGCGACCGGCGATTTCGAGCGACGTCGCCTTGGCGCCGTCGTCCGCGCGCGCCGTCACCGCCGCCATCGACGCGCTCGACACCGAGCACTGCGGCAGCGCGTCCACCGCGCGCGCGAGCGCGAGCGCACCGATCACCGCGAGCGTCAACGCTCGCGCGGCGCCGTTCGCGCGCGCGCGCGTTCGCCGCGCGCCTCGTCGTCCCCGCGGCATGGATTCGCTCGCCTCGGACGCGCGCGCGCGCGCCCGCGCGCTCGCGCGCCCGCGCGCGCCGCCCGCGCGCGCGGCGCCGAGCGATGACATCGCGCTACGCCTCGCGCATGCTCGCGAGACGACGGATCGCGGGCGACGCCGTGCGTCGCGGTTTACCGTCGCGCTGCAAACGGTCGATGCTCGTCAGAACGCGACGACGACGAAGACGACGACGAAGACGACGAAGACGCGCGCGCGCGCGCGACGGAGGCGCGGCGAAACGCGCGTCGGCGTCGCGACGACTGCGCGGCGCGAACGCGCGCGTGACGGCGATGGACGACGTTGCGAATGATTCCGGGCACCGTCTCGGAACGCGCGACGGCGGCGACGACGACGACGACGACGCGGAAGAGGACGGCGCGCGGTTGACGAGCGAACCTTCGACGTCGGGCGCGTCGCTGAGATACGCCACCGCGCGCGACGTGCCGTTTCGAAAGCTGTGCGGCGCGTTCGAGGCGTTGCAGAACGAACGCGGTCGGTCCAAGGCGACGAGCGCGCGGCGGTATCGAGTGCTCGATACACTGCACGATCGATGTCTCGTGAGCGCGCGCGATGGAACCCGCGTCGACGCGTTCGACGCGTATCGGTTGATACTGCCGGCGTTGGACAAGGAACGAGGGGCGTATTTCTTGAAACACGACGCGTTGGCCAAGGTGGTGGTGTCGGCGTTCGACATGTCTCGAGCGAGCGAGGACGCGAAAAAGTTGGAGGATTGGAAACGAAAGGGTGGCGGTAACTTTCCGCAAGTTGTTCGAGACGTTTTGGCGGGTGGACATCTCGCGGATCGTGAGAAAGATGAAGACGCGCGCACGTTGACCATCGGAGACGTGAACGAGGCGTTGGACGCATTGGCGGCGTGCGATAACAAGGATCAGCGCGCGTCGACGCTGCGGGCGCTGTTTTCAAAGATGGATGCGACGCAAGTGAAATGGACGTGCGCAATCATATTAAAGGAAACAAAAATTTCAATGGGAGAGAAGGCGATATTGCGTCATTATCACTCCGAAGCGAATGACTTGTGGGATTGGACTAGCGATTTGCGAAGAGTTTGTGAAGACTTACCGCGGCGAGACTTCCGGATGAAGCGCGAGGACATCGATGTGGGCGTAGGTTTAATTAATCCTCAGATGGCGAGAAGGCAAAACAGCATCGATGCCGTGTACCGCGCGTTGAAAGGTACGCAGTTTGTCATCGAAACCAAATTCGACGGCGAGCGCATTCAAATTCACAAAGACGGCGACATCATCAACTACTGGACGAGAAACATGAACGATTTTGGCCCTCGTGGCTACGATGTGATGAATGCTCTCTTTCGTCATTTGCCAAAGCGATGCATTCTCGACGGCGAACTCATGGTTTGGAACAAGCTTCGCGATCAGTCGTACCCGTTCGGCGCGTTGAAGAATCTCATCAAGGCTGCAAATATGCGCAAGGCCAAGGATGAATTGTTTCCACTCAAGGCACACCTCGAAAACCGTGATGGTGGTGATAGCGACGGTGAGGAGGATCTCATGAGCTCCAAGTATGCGTGGTACGCCGAGAACGTAAAGAAACTCACGTATGGAGACTTGGAATTGGTCTACGTTCCGTTTGATATATTGTATGCCGTCGATCGAAGTGTGAAGACTCATAAGCTGAGAGAGCGGCATGAACTTTTGAAAGAGCATGTGCGTGAAGTATCAGTCATGTGTGGGAATATTCGTGCTAGAATTCTTCTCGCGACGCCCGATTGCGCGTTCTCACGTGTAGGCTCAACGAAGGAGGATATCGAGCGCGCGCTGTTAGAAGCGATGGATAACGGAGAGGAGGGATTGGTGATCAAAGATCTCGACGGTCCATGGATACCAGGTGATCGTAGCAATAACTGGATGAAAATCAAACCAGACTACTTATCGAGTGAAGATTTGGACGTCGTTCTCATCGGCGGCTATTACGGCGCCGGTGAGTTGCGCGGGGGCAAAATTTCGCAGTTCCTCTGTGGCATTGTGGAGGCAACGAACGATCCGATTAGCACCGCTTCAGATGGAGTCAAAATCATGAGCTTTTGCAAGGTAGGTACTGGTATCAGCGCCATGCAGCTCGACGATTTGAGAAGTCGGCTAGGCGACTTCATGCACAGAGAAAAGCCTCAAGACATGAACTACAACGTCACGGATGCTTACAACGAAAAACCGGACGTTTGGATCTGGCCTCCTCAGCGATCATTGGTTGTGACGGTGAAAGGTGACATTCGTGCGATTCGCACGACAACTTTCGCAACTGGTTACAGCCTGCGTTTCCCCCGCGTCACCGGTATTCGATATGACAAAAAATGGTCCGACATCTTGACACTCTGCGATCTCTTAAAGACGATTGAAGAGGAAGCACCGACATTGAAAGTGAATATCGACGATACACGAGGCGGTACGAATGCCCGAAAGCGTTCGCGCACGACGGGACCCGCGACGCTACTACCTGCACATCTCATGCCGGTTGACGTTTCGGGCGTCGTGCAGGAATCTGAAATCTTCAAAAACATGCAAGTGCACATCGCGAACTGTGAAAGTCGAGAACAAAAGCAGGAGCTGTTCAAAGCTGTCATCGCACGTAGTGGTACTACGAGTGAGTTGTGGCACAAGCATGTGACGCACAGCGTTGCGTTGAACCGCGACGGCTCAAAGTTCAGGACGGCGAGTCGGGAAGGCGATGTGTACACGATTGCCTGGCTCCAAGAGTGCATTCACGAAGGACGTGTGGTACCGCCGAAACCTCGACATCGCTTACATCTCTCAGCGACTACGTGGTATGGTACGGATGCCATGGATCGATACGGAGATGATCATTTCTCGGACTGCAATTTGGCCGACGTACACGCGCTCGTGCATCAAGTTGGCGATCAAACTAAGCGTTGGAAAACTGCCGAAGTTCCAGCATTGGTGGAGCTCGATCGCGAGTATCCATCGGTGTGTGCTGATGTGAAACTTTTGACGTTTAGGGGTTGTGTGTTCGAGATTGACGATTCTCTCGGCAAAGATGCGCGTGTCGATGAGCAGAGTAGTATGTTTCCAAGTGTGCTGGCGGGCGAACGTCGAAACGTTGAACAGATTCTTCGGATTTATGGTGGAAAGCTCGCACCTGAAGGCAGAATGGGGACACATATTGTGCGCATGTACGATGACTCCGTTGTCTTTGAAGATATGGATGATGGACGAAAGCAAGTTTCGCTCTCTTGGGTGAAACGTTGCATCGACCGGTCGACAACGGCTGATGTAGTCTAAATTTAGCGGCTGGTGTTCGCGTCCCCTGAATGATTGACGCGATACGATGCGCACGTCACAGGACTTGGCTCTTTTAGAACCATTTGTTCCGAAGGCGGCGAAATGGCTCTCGTCGCACGCAGCTGATGGATGTCTCTCCATTTCACGCCGCCGCGGGAGAGCCGCCTTGCTCTTTGTGGATATGAATGACTTTGTAAAAGTTAGTAATGGTGCGGTTCGCGAGCACGCATTGGCTGCCGCATCTTTCAACCACATTCGCCCGTCTATATACGGTAAACGGCGCAACCTCGAGGCCTCCGCTCGATGTGCAGCGTGCTTACGAGACGTGCTCGCTGAATACTTTTCTATACTCGCAGACATCGTGAGCGCGTACGACGGCGAGGTGTTGGCATTCATAGGGGACGCCATGCTTGCTGCGTGGTTCGTACGCGGCGACATGGATGACGATGAAGAGATGCGGTGCGCCACAAAACGGGCTCGGCTCTGCGCGCAGGGCATTCTCACGAATGTTCACGGGCGTGCCTTGAAAGAAATTGTCACCATCACGCTGAAAGCGATGATCTCTGCAGGCCCAGTCGTCGCCATTCCCACCAAGTTTCCCAATCATGCACGCGGTGTGGTGGTAATCGGTGACGCGTTTGATGACTTAAGAGCGATGAAGGGATTAATGCAATCGGGGAAGGTCGTTTTCAATGCGTTAAGTTGCGCACTCCTCGCATCGGGTGGAAACAGAGACACGGCGAGCGCAACGACATCGATTTTCACGACACTGCCACGCGCGCGTGTCAAGGAATTCATCCCGTCGCACGTTTTCAACGCATTTGCAGATGGTTTGATCGGGTTCGACGATAAAACACCTTCCTTGAGCGAGGTGTGTACCGTCGCCTTTGTGCGATTCAATCCCAAAGGAGACGACTGTGTAGTCGAATGCATCGGCGTCGTGCATCGCGTGGTTTCGCAATATCAGGGCGTTGTTTTGCAAAGTATCGTAGATGACAACGGGCCTTCGTGCTTGTGCGCGTTCGGCGTTCCCGGAACCCCCAAGCGCGGCGCGACGACGAGAGGATTGCGATTCGCGCGAGATCTCTTGAACACGCTAGACGGTGCGCTGACGCACGCGCGGTGTGGGTTGTCCACAGGCGTCGTGAACATAGGTGCCGCGTGTGAGGTGAACTCTAAGTCGCATTCCGAGTTCTCGCTCGTCGGTGTCCCAGTGATACTGGCCGCCCGACTAGCTGATGCGGTGAAACCTGGCGTCGCGGCGATGGATGAAGAGACGCGTGTTTGGGCGGCTTCAGCGCTCAACAATAATGCGCGTACGTCTCGCATTGAATTATGTTTAAAAGGTTTCCCGCGAGCGATGACAACGTTTATCATAGAGTAGCTGCAACTAACTGATTCTTTCTATTCAATATCACCAAGTCCTGTCCTAGTTCTGTCGTCTTCGTCTCTTGATTGTGCGGCGCACCGCGTGTCGGCGAGCGCCTTGGGTAATTTGTAAGCCCACTCACACGAGCATGTTATTGGATCTTTCAATACCTCTGTCACGACGCCTCGAGTGGCGAGACGAGATTGCTCTCCCTCCGCGATGCCGCAGTGCCGCTCCACAACTCGCGGCTCGTACTCTTTTCCATCCTTTCCCCCGCCGCTGCGAGGTCGACCTTGCTTGTCGTACGCTTCGTTGAAGCAGAAGTACTGGTCGTGGTTGAGCGCGTTGTTGATCGCCGTATCAAATGCCTCGTCCTTTTGTTTATCATCGAAACCGCAAAATGAGCCTTCATCGAGTTGGTCGATCATGATGACGCCGTGATCGTTATACGATTCCAGCGCCTCGACGGCGTCACTCGCTGAGAAACCGCGCTCGATGACGACATCAGCCATGTTTTTGTCGTCTTTCGCGCCAATTTTAACGTGAATGACATCTTCTCGAACGTTCCCTTTAAGTCGCATGTCTTCGAGGAACCCTGCTTCGCGAAAATCAACGCCCAAGTCATGCAAGCCTTCGAGGTTGTAGATGTGATCCATCGGGCACGCGTACGGCAAATGCGCCGTCTCGGCGCCGAGCGCGCGACATCCGGCGAGCGTGTTCCATATTTTATCGCAGTAACATCGCGCGGGTGGTAGCACAAAGATTCGTCCGAGCGCTTTCGCCAGGGCGAAGCCGTTTCGAATCGTCGTTCTTCGCAATCTGTCCTCTTCAAAGTGTCGCGTGATGGCGGTTAAATACGCATCGTTTTCCATGCCGATGGCCCGAGAACCATTGAACTTCATCTGCGACCCTTTGGTGGAGATGGTCAAGTACTTCTTTGGCTTCCAATAATCTGTGTCATCGTCTGCGTACCATAAACCATGCTGTCGCAGTCTTTGACGCTTGCCGTACGCGTACCGCGCAGAATCGCCGTATTGGTACGTCGTGTGCACCGCGTACGGCTCACCGTCCTCGGGGTGGTACAAGTGGTGCTCTTGCACGAAGAAAGTATGACCGTTGGAGAATTGCGCGATGGGCAAAACGCCCATGCGAATCGTGCTGTTTGCTGCGAAGACGATCGAGCGATAGCCCGGTAATCCGCGCTTGTCATCGGGAACCGCCACCGCGGGCGCGAGCGCGGGAGATCCTTCGCGCACGAGCAAATTCAGCGCCGGCTGGTCGCGCATCCACGCGATCTCGCTCGTCGCTACTTTTTGCTTCCACTTTTCCACGAACGCCTTCGCCGGCTCCGTGGGCCGAATGTGCACGATGCCCGTGTTAAAGTTGACGTTGCGACAGTTGGCGTTGTCGGCGCGATCGTTCACGGTGTCGATGCAATCGCTCGATATCAGCACGTCCGCGTATGCGTAAGTGCCGTTGTTGAATAGCTCGCGCGGATCGCGCATCCAAACCACGTCCGCGTCGCTCAGAATCGGCGCTATCCCAAGCTCGAGCAAATCTTGAATAAACTTCGTCTTCACCGTGCCCATCTTTTTAAACGTCTTGCTCTTTTGCGTGATGAACTCTTGATCCCTATTATCCAACACTGACCGCCCCGTGAGCAGCATGGATGGTATCCCAGCCTTAACACATAGTGTGTGCATCTCTTCGTCTAAAGCGCCGACGAATATCGGCTCTAAACTCAACTTTTTCGCCGCCGCCGCCCAATTGAAGACGAAATCCTGCACGCTCGCCGTGCCAAACGTCACGAACATCTCCCCCCCAGCCTTAGCGCCGACCCGCCGCAACTCCTCCGGCACGTGTTCCATCTTCTTTCCGAGCTCCATTTTCGCCGCATCATCGAGCGCATCCGCGGAAACGTCCTTCCACGCCTGTCGCATCCACTTCGGCTCGTCGTCGTCGATCGCCAGCCCCGCGAACGTCGTCGCCGGCGGTTCCAACAGCGCGAAATCCATCCCACGATCCCTCGGCCTCGATCCCGTCGACGCCGCGTCATCGCGTCGGTTCAATTCCACCCGTCCTTTTTCTCCCTCGTCCGTCGTCGTCGTCGTCGTCGTCGCCGACGCGAACCGATTTCTCCGCGTCGCCG
>MDSW01120892.1_pt1 | contig 20407 bp, 14 predicted proteins | sample 811171 | NCBI WGS metagenome assembly MDSW01 (sample SAMN05326641, study PRJNA326480) | marine metagenome | isolation source: seawater | place: Atlantic Ocean: North West | collected 2012 | reverse complement strand
GGTTGGGCCCGTGGGGCCGGTTTCGCCAGTTGGGCCTGCGCCTCCTGACGTTCCAGAAGTACCAGAAGTTCCGCTACCTCCTGAAGTTCCAGAGCTTCCTGATCCGCCGGGAGCGCCTTGAGGACCGGTTGGGCCCGTGGGGCCGGTTTCGCCAGTTGGGCCTGCGCCTCCTGACGTTCCAGAAGTACCAGAAGTTCCAGAAGTTCCAGAAGACCCCTCTACATCAGAAATGACAGAGTTAGTGTCCCCTAAATCAAAAGACCTTACTTCGACTTGAGAATCTGATTTTGGGGCTTCTACAAAGTTTAAGCCTGTGAGAGTAGTATCGACGGTATAGTCTACTGTTGGGTCATTAATTAAACCGTCTACAGAAACTATAAGAGATTTTTCATTGCTTGCAGAAAATGGTAAAGCGTAACCTGTAGTTGAGCCATCTCCCGTATAACGAACACTGTTAACAACTAAGCCAAATTTTACCCCACTACGATACATGTCTCCCCAAAAATTAAAATGCCCAGAAACGTCTAAAGCATGGGCGGGGGAGTTGTTATTTACGCCGAAATATTTATTTTCATCATCATAATACAGGCCAGTACCGCCTTGGAAGTAGACACCATCTATCCCTTGAGTCCCCGTATAGTAAGAAAGATACCCAGAAACCGCAGCTGCATTTTCAGCAATGTTCCCTGCTCCGCCGCTGCCCCCACTAATTTCTTGCCAAGACCCGGCTTCTTTTAGGTAAATTTTTAAAGTATCTGTCGCAAAGTACGAAGCTCCGTTTGTAGCATCAGCTAGAACACTTGATTTTTCGCTATCAGTGCCTACAAATTTATCACCTACGTACCTTTTAACCGACATTAGAAATAATTACACTAATTTATCTACCTCTTTTATAACTTTATCAGGAGTAATTGACGTAGAACACTCGAAGTTTTTATCTCTTGGGCACCAGTTCCAGTTAGCTCTATCGAATTTATGGTCTGTATCATGCCAGCAGCTATTGCAAACGTTTTTGTTTATGATTCTGTGAGGTGTGGAAAATTCGTGGAATTCACTTGTAAAACCAGAAATAAGTATAACTTTTTTATTTAATGCCCACGCCAGCCAACTCATCCCGGAACTTAACCCTATCATGAATTCGCAGTCATTTATTATTGAAGCTGCATCTAAGGAAGAGTTAATCTCAGGGTGAATAACATTCTTGAGCTCTGGTAAATCCATCCAAGGAAGTCTTTCCCTTTGGACTAAAACTACTTTGTATCCGATAGAGTTTAAATAATCTACAACCGTTTGCCAGCCGCCTTTGTGCTGCCAATGTTTACATCCCGCAGTAGAAGAAATAGATATGCAAACGTATTTTTGATTGTTTAGTAAGTTGATTTTAGGGGGAGAATCAATTTTGCATTTTATTTCTTTGTGATCTCTAATTCCTAACTGATCAGATGCTATTTTGTAGAGAGGTAGTTTTTGCCAATGTATGGGATGGTTGGGGGTGACATCATCTAAGTAAACGCCTATCCACCACTCGTATTTAATTTTTACGTCTGTTGGGGAGTTGGGTTCTATAAAAGTTATGTCAGGGTAGGAGTTTCTGAATAGTTGATTATGAAAAGTAGATACGTAAAGGTCGCATTTATGTATTCTCCTAAACTCCTCAACTTGGGGCACCCATGAAATCGTATCTCCTACCGACTTAGAATCAAAAACTATTAAAACCTTTTCACCTTTCAAGTCTAAATTATGGTCAACTATTTGAACGCCATTTTTAAATATTTGGATATTCCAATCTACATAATATCTTTGTATTGGTGAAAGCCAGCAGTTTTTAGAAATTGTATTAGAGCATAAAATATCACCCGTTCTTCTATCTGAGAATTTAATTTCGTATTTCTCATCTGCTCCGCTACCAGTAATTTCCACCTTCGGCGATCTTCGAAAAGAAATTAATATTTTTTCAGAAGGACTCACAAAATTATTATAATTGAATTTAGTGTTTTTGTATTCTTGTAACAGGTTATGCATCTTTAGACTTTTTTAGAAAACTCATTATTACTTTGCATATTTCAAACCAATTCCTCCTAACTGCAAATTCTTTAGAAATCTTTACGGAGCTATCCCAGTTCTCTATGACTTTTTGAAAAGCAGATGTGATAGAAGCTAAATTAGCATTACAATGGTAGATTGCTCCGTCCCTGTCTCCAAAAGTCTTTGCGATAGTAGATATAGCTGGCATACCGGTTGACATGGCATTTAGATAATAGCTACTTAAACTATCTAAATTTGTTGATCGAAGATCTAAGATTAGGTCGTGCTGAGACAGAAACTCGGGACATTTAAATAAGTGGGGGGAACTGCATTCAATTCTACAATTACTGTTTTTAGTAAAAAATTGATATTCAGTATTAGCGAAGTACTCACATCCGTAGTTTAAGAATGTGATTGATAATCCAAATTTAGCTGCAAATTCATTCGCTAATTCATAGTTAAGAAAATCTTGACCATTTTTGTTATTTTGCCCTAAACATAAAAGATTGATTTCAGATGGTTTTACCTTTTTTCTTTCTACTGATATAAGAGAGGAATTAAATGTATAACCCCAACAAACATGTAAAAGTTTATTTCTTAGTTTTTGATCTTTGAAAACTAAAAGCCAATCAATTGAACGACAGACGCTAAAAAAAGAATTTAAAATAGCATTTTTACAATTCAGAAGATAATGACTGTCTACATCAGCATTGTTAAACTCATTAATAAAAAAAACATAATTATCAATGCCAGCATTAATCAAAGAAATAGCTTCGGAAGCTTTATATACAAAAAAGAAGTCTGGCTGAATTCTACCTGATATCGCATCTTCAATATCGATTTCAAAAAGCTCTTTGCTCATTCCTTGGAATTCTTGCGTATGAGCTGACAGCATGTCTTCTATATCAGTAGGAACTGGACCCACCAAAGTTCCTTTAGGTTTTATAATCGCAATTCTCATTTATATATTTAAGTACTTATGTTTTTTTAATGATCTAAGCTTGTCCTCTAAATCAAGAGGGTTTAAGCCTAGTATGTGATCCGCTAGTTCTTCAGAGCTTGAATCTTTCCAGTCAACAGGGTTTTTATAAGATTCGTATTGCTTCCACCAGTGCTCTCTTATTAAACCTTTGTCTTGCTGCAAATGATTTCCGTATCTATTGATTCCATTTTCTATTATATCATATCTACCTATTTTGTACGTTGCGTAATATCCATTTTCATCATTCCAAGTAAATTCTTTTGAAGATACGTCAGGTATATCGTAAGGTTTATGGTTTTCTATGTTGTACGCTTTTTTGTAGACCGGGTCAGGAAAGTAAGCGTCGGGAGGACATATTTTTAAATTATTTTGATTAATTTTTTCAAAAAAATCATAGAACTTAGAGAACACAAACACTTTAGAGTTAGACTTTCTTTGATATTCTATGCACTTGTCTAGCCATATTCTGTTTTCATAAAGGTCATCACTCTCTAGAAGTACGGCAACATTTTTACCAGAATCATTATAAACGTGCTGGTCTACGAGTCTAATTCCATAGTCTTGATCATAATCATAAAGGTTAATAAACCATTTAGTGTGCCATTCTCTAAATATACCATACGTTGCATCTCCATTTACTATATGATCTATCAAGAGTCTAGGCTTGGAAATGTTACCTAAATAAAACTCACCAAACTCCATAAGGAAGCTTTTGCCTTGAGATTCTCTTATTTGGACATAAGGTCCATTATTGAAAGAATAGTTAAATTTCATTGCTTGTAATATACATAGTCTTCCGCGACCAAAGCGTCTATCATGCCACTTTCTAAATGAACAAATGCTTGATCTGGGGAATCGATTATAGGTTCTCCATGACCATTAAAAGAAGTATTCAACAGGACAGGAATATTTGTAATTTTATCGTAGCTGTCTAGGATGTCATAGAATTTTTTATTTCTTTCTGGGTATACAAGCTGAGGCCTTGCTGTCCCGTCGCATTTATGAATTACCGCTGGTATCTTATCGATCCATTCTGGTTTAGTGTCGTAACACATAGTCATAAATTCTGAAGTCATGTGAGATTTGGTTAACTCAAAAATTTCCTCAGCTTTGTCGTGCTTTACAAATGGCGCGAAAGGCATGATTTCATGTCTGCCTAATCTTGAATTAAGAAGTTGATGAGCGTTTGGGTCAGTGGCTTTTACGATTATGCTTCTTGCGCCTAAAGCTCTTGGCCCATGCTCAAAGCGTCCTTGAAACCATCCTATGATTTGACCTTCATCTATTTTCTTAGCTAATAGGTCAGGGTCATAAGGCTCTCTGCGAAATCTACCGTTATTAGAATTTTCGATTTCTTCGTTGGAGTAACCAGAGCCCAAAAAAACATTGTTTAGCCTTTTAGTTTCCCTTTCTCCTTTTTGATGAGCTAATGTAAGAGCAGCTCCCAAAGAAAGGCCATCATCCCCCATTGGAGGAAAAACAAAAACTTCTTTAACCCAAGGAAGATTATTAATCGCTTGATTTAATTTTACATTTGCGAACAAGCCTCCTACCAAAACTAAATTTTTATATTCTGGATAAGTTTTATTTAAATGATTTAATAATTTACTTAATTCATTTTCAATAACTAATTGGACATTACAGGCAAGATCCGCTCTTCGCTTAAAGTCAGCTTTATGAATTTTTAAGGGGTTCAATAAAAAAGCAGTTTTACCCGGAGAGTCAGGAGGGGAGAAAGTAAAATCATTATTGTAGTAAAAAATTCTGTTGATTTGCTTGTACAGTTTTTCATTGTACTCTCCATGAGCAGCTAGCCCAGTTACTTTGCCTTCATCTTTAAGCATTTTCCAGCCCATACACACAGTCGTATGAGCGTACATTTGTCCAGCGGACCCGCAGGACCAAACAGGCATGTTTTTGATTTGGAAAAGTTTGTTGTTTTCAGCTAAGTATATTTTACCAAAGTCGGTATCGCCCCCTCCATCATAAGAAAGTACTATTGTTTTTTCTTTGAATCCAGAGGTCAGATACGCTCCATATGCGTGACAAGTGTGATGATTAACTACGGTAACTTTTTCAGGATCTACACCTAATCCGTCAACAAACTCATTACATATAGGAGCGCAAACAGCTATATCATCAAAATCAGAAATCTGAATGTTATTTTGATCTAGAATCTTTTGGACAGCTTGACTAGGAACTCTGCCGAAATCATCCCCTGATTTAATTCGGACAAGTCTTTCTTCTTCAAAGCAGCATACTATTTCGCCATCTTTAACATAAGAAGCTGACGCATTGTGACTACCTCCAAATATTCCTAAAATTTTACTCATTTTCTAAGTATTCTATGCATGTATTAATTTTTTCAGGATCTTTCATGCCATGAAAAAGTTTTATTAAACTTTTATCCTTATTGAAACTTATCCATCCTCTGTCTGCTCCTTGCGATTCGTGAATACTAATTTGAACTCTGTTCATATTTTCATTCCAGTCTTTATCGACATCACAACTTTCAAAGTATTTTATAGTGTCTACATTGACAGTATTCAAATAAGTTTGAGGCAAAAATTTGTCGTACCCTTTTTGCCAGAGCATTACGTTGATAATTGTTTCTTCATGATAAGGAGCTAGCTCTTGCCAATTTTCAGATATATCTTTGGAGTGGCAAATTTTTTCCCATTCTTCAATAAAAGGTAGGCAGTCTTTGTTAAACAAAATTGTGCCAGTTTGTCTATACCAAGTTCTAGAGTCTTCTTTTACTTGTAGCTTGTCCATCAATGGGCGCTCAAGAAACTTTGATCCGTTTTGCATCATCATGTAGAACGGGCCTTCAGTGAGTAAAGGATAGTCATCTATTTCATTCAGGTAATCAAAGATAGAATCAAAGTTTCTATTTGCTATCATATCCGAGTCTATATAAACCCCGGCTTCGAAGCCTCTTTTAATACAATCTATAATTAACTTTGGTTTCTGGCAAAGAGTTTTATAAGTTGCTTCATCAAAAGAATCTTTAAATAAGTCTCCTTTAGAATCTGAAATAAGATTTGGTTGTGAATTAAAGTCAGTACGAAATGGAATTTTAATTAAATTAGGGTAATCAAAATCGGCTTCACAATCTTGAGTATAAAGAACGATTTTATGATTAGAAAATTTTTGTAAACTTTTTACTAAACATTCTGCCGTTTTTAAATATTGTTCTGTCGCATGTGTTACTACGACTTTTTTAGACAAAACGTTTTTTATTAAAGCGCAATTTTCTTCTATATCGTCACTGAGAAAAGATATGTTGGTTTTATTGTCATAAGCCCCCATGTAAACTTCTAAATTTCTTAAAGCTAAGTCCATACCCCAAGAAATAGCTTCTTTTATTACTATAGGATTAGTTTCCCTGTCTGTAGCATGACCTCTGGAAGTAAATACAAAAAGGTCCATACATTGATAAAATTTTTCAACATCATTACGTTCCCCCCAGATAACACAATTATCTGTTTTATTATTTACTATTGGCTCCCAGTAATCTTCGAAATTACCAGCAAGATTTCCAACAAAGTGAAATTGGATTTTTTCGCCTTGAAGTTTTTTTGCATACTCAAAAATTTCTCCTTGGTTTTTTCTGGGAGTAAACAGACCTACATTAAGTACGTGTTTATAAGACGGGTCTAATCCTAGAGATTTAAGGCTTGATTCCCTATCAGGACGAGCTTTTACTTCCACTGGATACTCTATAACCTCCATGGGAACTCCGAAGCTTTCGTACTTCTCAAGGTGCCACTTACTAATAAAAATAAATTTGTCAGGCAGATACTTTTTGTTAATCTGTGGGTCAAAACCAGAGTCATGAGAGGTTTCGAATATCTTATAAGTTCTATCTTTACTGTAAAGTTTTTGAGCTAACTCATCAGGGAAACCCCCGTAACAATATTTCTCAGGAACCTCTTCTAGGTGAACAAAGTCAGGGTCAAACGACTCAATAATGTCCATTAGCTTCATTCTGTTAGCTAAATGTTCTTCGGGGGACTCATTGAGAAATCCAAGCGTTTGAAACCTATTACTTGGGACTAGATCTAATACTTTTTGCCTCTGAACAACAAACTGCTGACTATATAGAGTAAACTCAACGACAAACACATCGCAGCCATCTTTGAGTAAGGTCTCAAGCCTTTTCCTGAAGACTTCAGGCATACCTCCTGTCGAAAGATGCTCTGCTATAAGTAAAACCTTAGTTTTAGGGTTTTCTTTCGGCGCAGGAATAATTTTTTGAGTGTTATTAGGATCCCAGAGAGAAACACACTTCTGAAAAACTTGCATAGCATTTGGATGGCACTCAAAAGTATCTTTATTTTCTAAACAATCTATTAGCGGAGGAACCCCATGTATTGTGCCCCATTCTGGAATTCCATACTTTATATCAGAGCCGCAAAAGATGTCGCATGAGCCTTTGACAAAGTGGTATCTATAAAGTTGAGAGCCGTGCCTGTAAGGAGCCCTTAGTATCGGGTCAATAGAAGACCCTAATTGGATTATCTGAGTATCAGTAGTACCGGCTAAATGCAGCAAGCCAGAATCCATGGTTACAAAGCTACTACTTTTATCTATAACGTGCCAACACTCACTAAGTGAAAGTTTGTTCGTTAAATTAACACCCAAAGAAGGTTCAAAGTCATAAGCGAACTTGTCTTGTTTCCCCCAAAAACCAACTTCATGGTCTTGCTTGCCGACAATTACGACTGGTATGCCAGCAAGGGCCAGCATAGAGGCCAACTTTTGGAACTTTTCTTTACCCCAAGATCTAGAAGGCCAAGTTGAAGCAGCATGAAGACAAACATAGTCATCTGGTAAGTCTAATTTTTTCTTACTAAACCCCGAGTGGGGGAAAAACTCGCAATGCATTTCACTTGGTCTAAGCATAAACCCAAGTTCAGTAGCATGGAACTGACGGATATCATAAGTGTTATGTTTTCGTTCTGGCTTATCTGCACCATGAGAAGCAAACTCAAAAAAGCTTTTGAAAACTTCGTATTTTCTAGAGGCTTGTTCCGCACATTTTACTTCTTCATCATCAAACCTTTTTACAGACAAAACGTATGGACTTCTGTCAAAGACCTGAGTATGATGGGTGACTACATGAAATTTTTCACCATAGCAATGGTGCAGTTTTCTAAGTATGGGAGTTGCACAAATAGTGTCTCCTAAAGCTCGAGAAGCTATCAAGTAGCATTTTTCCATGTACTTGAAAGTATACCCTCAACAAAGCAAAAAATCAAATTATAAAGGAAAAGAGGACAAAATAATGCCTGTAGCTAGATAAGATGGGGCAGCTTGGCCAGACGGACTATCTAGAACTAAATATCCGTAAGAACTGCTTTCTGTTGAGGTATAAAATTTAGATTCGTAGTCTTCGCCTGAATACAGATAAATGTTTTTATTTACATGTAAATCATCAAGATAGGGTATAAAATCTCCAGTAACAGTTTCATGTCTTAGTATGCTTGTCTGGCCACCGTCTCCAATTCCAGAATAACCAGAGGTAATTAATCTGAACTGAAGCCTTTGAGGGAATTTAGGAAAGTCTAAAGGGATAACTCCACTAACAGCTACCTTATTCTCTTCTGGGACATAGCTTTTATCGTGATCTGCTACAAGCCCAGTAGTGAAGTTAATGCCAGTAGCAGACGATAAAGTTTCAATACTGGTCAAAGCTCCTGCAGATTTAGGGTCGTCTGCAAACTCTGAATGTAAAAGAAACAATTCCGTTATACCACTCAATCTAGCTCCAGTTATGGCGAAACTGGTTCCAAGAGGACCTTTAGCGGGGCTAAAACCAGAAATTACTGGACCTTCAAATTTGTTAGGGCCTGCATAGTATGTTGTAAAATTTAAAGGCATAATTAACAGTCTTGTGAAAGTATGTGTTGATTTATTCTGTCTTGAGCGTTTTTAGCTTGAGCTGCTTCGGGTAGTGAATCTAAATCTCCGCAGTTAACAGATTGATTTCCTAAAGACCCTCCTCTGGGAGCATCAAGGGCAGCATAATTCAAACCATCGTCCAGTATGACTTCTTCATCTATATTACAATTAATATCACATTTAGAGCAAAGAGATAGGCTAATTGAAACTTTCTCCCCAGCCATAATTGCTCCAACAAAACCATAAGGATTTACCATCCCCTCACCAAAAGTACCAGAAAGCACAACGACACCTGTATTAAAGTCGCTAATAGGATCACCATACTTGTCATGCGTGCCAGTTAGAGTACCAGACAGACTGCCTGTTAAGAGATCGTAGTAAGTTCCTCCTTGTTTGTTTGATATTAGATATTTTGGAGTATTGTCAAAACCTCCGGATAGATTTTTGGTTAAAAATTTACTGAATATCGCTTCGTCCCACCAGCCCTGAAAGTCTCCGTGACGAGCTGTAAAGGCTGGGCGGTGCCAAGTGCCAACAATATTTCTAGAAACATCAAAGCAATTGACTCCGGTAAAATAGAACTGTTCCCCCACTGAGAAGACATGATTAACTAATCCATATTTACCTCCATCTGTAAAGCTCTTATTGGCTCCCGGAATAAGCCTTCTAAATTCTCCAGATATTTCTGGTTGGGGGATAAACACCTCTTTCGATTGATCAACAACCATTCCGTAACTGTTCGTAAAGAATTTCTCGTGAGGACCAGTGGCTTTAGTCTCCGAAATCTTAGAGCCGCTAGTTAAATATATACTATCACATTGAGTTTCTCTATTAGGGTAAAAGTAAGCTCCTGTTGCTCCCCAGCTAGTATTTTCATAACTTGTTCCATGATATTTCACGGTCCCAGAAGGATGAGCAAATCTATAATCTTGAGATTTAATTTGTTCTTCTGAGCTAGGATTCCAAGCTCCTCTCATTCTTATATCTAAACCCGGATAATTTAAGTTAACTCCTTGTACTAGGACTTTTTGATCATCTAAGAAAGCTAACTCTGGGGATATTTTTTCTATACGACTTAGATATAAAGGATCTTGAGAAAGAACTCTAGTACCATTTTTTGATTCTAAAGTAATATATCCACTTTTAGCAAGCGTAGCAGGAGTTGAGAATTTTATTCCAGTTGGCGAAGAACCTTCTAGCAAGACATGATTACATGGAACTTCAACATAGTAATCCGAATTAAATTTAGGCCCATCTTCACCGTACACAGAACTATTCGGGGCTATGGCATGAGTATTAAGATATACAGGGTCTACGCCGCTAAGATAAACTTTTCTAACTTGATCTAAGTTATCTCCAGACAAATACAAGTTCCTATTAAAACCAATGGCTTCAGGTGTAAATCCATCTATTCTTGGCACAGGTTCAACTAAGGTTAATACGTCGTCTGAAACAACCGCTCCTCCGGTAGCATACACAGTTATTTGTCCTCCTCTCAAGCCGGTTGGAACTTGAAATGAAAAAGAAGTACCATAAATACTATTCTCAATTGAGCCTACGGTTCTATCTCTATTTTGCCAATCAGCAGCAAGTGAACAATTTTTGGTTTTTAGATAATTGTCAGATGTTATCAGGGTCTCTCCAACGAAGACATTCCTAAGGCCAGTCAGAAAAGCCCCTGAAACTTCGACAGTATCTCCTTCTTGAGCAAAACTTGGAGTAAAGCCACTAATAGTAGGCTTAAGGAAGAGCATTATATCTTGAGGACCTACAGGCTTATGAGAGCCTACGGTCAGGGGCCAATTTTTAGAACCAAAACTTTTTATTGGTGATAAGTCTACTGGAGTTTCTACAAAAAATTTAATTCCAGTATCAGATATTGGAACTGGGTTTTGTCCTGTTTGATGCGGTATTCTAAATGAAAGTCCGGTATACTGCCCAGAGAGTATGTGCGAAGCTTCCGAATCAAACGTAGTGGGTAAAGAAATTGCTTGCGCTGGAATAGCACTTGCATTGTCCCCTTCAAATACGTTTATATATATTTTAGAATCAGGGTATAAATTATTTCCACTAATTATTATTTCGTCTCCAATGACTCCTGTAATAGACCTATTAACAAAATCTCCGTGATGGGCAGGGTCGTTTTCAGTATTGTTTACATAGCATCCACTTGGCTCAGGCTTACCCATTACAACAAGCCCCGAGCTTAAAAAGCCGCTAGTTACGTAACCGCCTCTATTAGCTTCCAAAACTATGTCAAATATGCCATGCCCTGTGAAAAGAAAATTACTTTTAATGTAGGCATCGAACGAAGTGCCAGCAGTACCCGCTGAACCCGCAGTTCCCGCGCTAGCTTCTCCTCCTCTGAACCCAGTGGGTATACTAAAACTAATAATATCAGCGCTAGCTGTTGCGCTCTTAGAGACGCCTAACTGAGAAGAAAATCCTGATATACCTCCATGTAGTATTTTAAAATCTTGTGCAGTTAGAGTATTTTCTGTCGCTACGTTATTAATTGAGCGAGGCTTTAGATGACCAGAAATAAATTCATCTGAACCTTTTGTAGTGCTTCTTTTAACTAATTTTAAAGCAGAAGCATCTGAAAAATAATTACCACTAATAAAAATAGTATCTCCTGCTTTTCCAGATAAAGAGCTCGTACTGTTTATAACCGGAGCGGGAGCTACAGGAGAAAAACTCATACCTGAAGGGTGAACTTCAAATTGAGGAGAATGAAGCCTTAGTAATCCGCTTTTAGCGGTTAGAGGGATAGTTCCGGTAAGAACTGTGTTAGGACTTGTAGCGTCAGGGTACACGATACCGGTTTCTCCGTTATAGTCTATAGAATAAGCAGAGGAGAGATTGCCATGATGAGGGCTAACAGAATAAAGTAAGTTAGAGTAAAAATTTCCACCTGTAATAGTTATAGTAGTATCTAAAGTTCCGCTAGCAATATGTGAGCTAGGCAGAGTCAAACTCGATTTTGAAATACTAGCTGATATGCCTGATATGAAAACTTCTGGAACATAGTCTACTGGGGCTGAAGCTACGACCCCGCTAGCTCCTGATATGGTTATTCTCCCGCCGGGATACCCAGCATCATCTTTTGGAGAGCCTAATAGCATCGTATTATTACCAATAGCTTCTCCTGTACTCGAAAGCACTTGAAATCCAGAAGAAGTTGCTCCGCTTAGTTTACTAAGTGGAAGATTACCAACAGAGCCTGTGGCGTTCCCTAGGGGGTCTACCATAGCAGAGAAACCATGGCCTTGTAAGGTTATAAGCCCTCTGGGTTTATTGTTATTAGAAAAAGTAGCTTTAGTTATTTTAGGGAAAGGCACAAAATGCCTTCCTATTAAATGATTGTCATTTGTGCTCGTAATACCACCTCTTGCAGTCGACTTCATGGTGATATGTCCAGACATGCAATTTTCTGGTACTATAGCTTTAATTTCCGAACTTGGACCAGTTGAAGTTATTTCAAAATCAGCATCTATCATGGTCATGACTTGACCAGAAGTGCCGCTGTCTCCTTGAGGACCGGCGTCTCTGACAAAATAGACATGATCAACTTCATTGAAATATTCTCCTTTGATAATTATTTGATCAAGGTATCTAGCTATATAGGATTCTGTAGTTCTATTAGATTCAAAATAAGATGTTATTTTAATTCCCGGATCAGTTATCGTTACATTCGATGAGCTAGAAGTTCCAAACTCGCATCCTTCCGTAAAAACTGAAATTTTAGAAGAACTAGCTCCTTCGGGGACTTTAAAATTAATTAAAGTTTTTGAGATGACAGAGAAGTCTTCTACATCTCTATCCCCAATGGTTACCCTAGTTACATCCACAAAGTTCGTACCAGTAAGACCATAAGTGTTGCCCCATGCATGAGCTCCAACCGTGTTAGTAATCGTTGGGCATTCCCCGAAAAAAGATTGCTGAACAGTGAGGTTAGTTGTTAAAAGCTTACCAACTGAAGTCTTGATATTTCTTTGAGATATCGCACCGCTAACTGGATACTCTAAAGTAACAGAAGGCACATCTGGATGAGCTAGAGTGACTTTGAAATCAGCAGTTTTACCATATATGGGCAAATCCCCACTAAGAGAGTCTAATTCTAAATTAGCTTGAACGGATTTAGGCCCAAATACGACATGACTTGGCAAGACCTCCCCAATCTCATAACTAGCTTCAACATTTGATTGATAGCTATAAGAAAGAGCAGAAATGTTGTCTACACTGTAAAATATTTCCTTATCTTGAACTTCGTTAGAGGTTATCTTTACGTCTTGGACATTAAAAACAGACACATCCCCTCCCTGACTCAAGCCATCCGTGGAAGAAATGTTAGATTTTGTATGTTGTCCACTTAAAGCGCCAAAAAAAGTTATTGAAGCTTCTGCTGTTAGTTTAGAGTTTGGAGAAAAACCTAGAGCATAATTAGTTAAATACCCAGAGCTAAAATTCAGACCACCAAAATTGCCACTTAACGTTCTGTAGTGGGTCGCTGTTCCTGAATCATTTACTATATAATCTTTTAATGGATCTTCTCCTGTGATTAAATAAGAAATGTCTAAGGTTCCATTAATACCATCTTCAGGAGAAAATATATAGCTGTATCTTTTGTCAACAGTATATGTTGGGGAGATACTTGCATTTAAATTAAGGGAAATATTTTGTGCAAAAAATTCTTTAGGATCTGCTCCTGCCGGTCCATAATCTGGATCGTAGTCTGCAATAGTAATTTTAGAATTTTTATAATTTAAATACATATTAGAAATATTTTTCAGTATTGATTCTAGTTGTGACTATGTCAGAAATGTTAGATTGTATTTCTGTTTGAGTTACTCGGTGTCCTGATAAATTTATACTTAAAGTAGAATCAGTCATGCCATTATCACACGACAAAAGGGTAGGTGAAAATTTAGCAAGACCAGAATAGGTTCCAGAGTTAGCTATGTCTGCATGTTGGCCAGTGATGCCGCTAACATGAGCATTGTAAAGTTCAGTTTTAATTGTTGAAATTGTTTCTTTCGCGGCTAGAAAATCAACCTGAGAGGGGACTTGCTTTCCAATGCAGTAAAGCGGCTCATGCTTCGCTGAGAAACTATAATTTAATCCTAGTGTTGGGTTCTTTTTCGCATGGCCTGATGCAGTTACATCAGTTTCAATAAGGTAGGTGGACCATCCGTGAGCGATTGATCTGGAGGTGTCGTAGTTTATTGTCGAATTGTGCCTGCTAAATTTGCCCAAATTTTTACCGGTCACCAAATCAAAACATGCAAAATCAACTTGAGCCGCCATAGCTTGATTCGGGGTAGCGTTAAGGGAATAATTATTTAAATAGAAAGTTCCCGTTGTACCTGCAAAAGATATATCACATTTAGTAGAATTATGATTTTTTAAAAGTCTAACCACCTCAAAACATGGTTCTGAAGCCGTTTCTAAAAAATAATTAAAAGAAATAGATGCTTGAGCAGGGCCATTTGGCGCCATACCTAATGATCCAACCCTACCAACGCTGTATGCCTCTTGAGCCGAGTTAGAAATAGACAAATTACATCTTTGAGCTAAAAGCCCAGTATAAGATGCCGCACCTTTCGGTTTTACAGCTATATCTATTTCATTAAAGTAAATCATAATTTTGTCTCATCAATTAATGCCCTGTAAGTTAATGTAGATACAGCATTACCTTCTATATTAGCTCCTTGAGATTGCGAAACCAAAAGTAAATCTGTAAAAGAATAAGTTTGTAAAAGCCCATCAGTATTATGATCAAATAATTGTAAAGTAAGGTTTTCAGCATGAGGAGAGCATGGAAAATCTCTAAGTACTTTGTGTTCGTAGCCCGTTTTAGATCTAAGGTCGTGAGCATCTAAATCTATCTGGAAAGAACATTCTACTGCAATTGGGAAATCTCTACATATTTTAATGGGGGTTTTTTCACCTAAGCCATACACAGGTCTTCTGTTAACAGATATATTTATAGAAAAGCTATTTAGTCTATTGCTTTCGAAGTCGTCCATGCTAATTTGTAAGCTTCTCGGGTCTGCTATTTGCAAAGTGAAGTCTTTACCGTTGCTACTATTTTGAGTTGTAGAAGTATGCGCATCAATTTCATTATTAAACTGTTTTGAGTTTGCGTTCAAAGATGTTAGCGGGCCCATATTCCCGAAAACGTCAAAATCTGCGCTTATTTGAGGTATTTGACCTATAGAACAGCTAAAACTGTAATTAGTAAGAACACCTGAAGTAAAAGCTAAATCAAGAGTGTCGACACTGGCAGTTTTACCTTCTTCAGTTTCATGGAGATACCCATTGGTAACATAATCTCCGGTATAGTTAATATATGGATCATTTGAAACATATAAAGTAGAGGTGGAAAACTGACCTATATAAGGGCCGTTAGCTATCTCAGGGTAAACACCTGTTTGGCCAATATGCTTCAATGGGATAGAGGGAACAGCGTAAGACATTTGCACGCTTTGCGTTCCTCTAACCTCTGTCGATGAAAGAAAAAATCTTTGATTCTCTCTCCTTAACCTTAATGGACCCGGAATATATGCCATTCCGAATTATTTACACTAATATTTGGGTATTTAGTGTAAATTCTATTAGGATTAAGGAAATGGCTAATATCTACCAGACAAAGACTTTAAATAAGAGGGGCCAAGAGCTATATGAACTCAACCAAGCTTATGATAAAAATGACGTTGTTAAAGTGGTTACAGAGTACGTCAATTCCGCAGGAGTAACCGTTACAGCTACAACAAACTCTATTCCTACAGATGGCGACGGTAATCCAACCGTGCAAAAAACTTTTTATTACTACTACGCTAGAAATGATGTGGCGTCCGGAGCGCATGGAGCAAGTGATTTAGCTCCAACTATTTCTGAGTCTTTCTGGGGAGGACTGAAGGAAACTAGTAGAGGCAAAGAACCAGAATTCTTTTGGAAACCATCTTACTCTTCTTCTGTAAGTCACAGGCCTAGGTCTACAAGGGTTGCTTTTGGAGATGGATACGAGCAAAGAACTGCAGATAGCATCAATGTAGATATAACTGAGTTATCTTTAACATTCGATAAAAAAAGAAAAAAAGAAGCTACTGCTATTTTACATTTCTTGCATGCTCGAAGATCGATAGAAAGTTTTTTATTTTCCCCTCCAGAGCCATATAATCCAATTAGACAGAACTATTTTGTTTGTAGGAGTTGGTCTACGACTTTTAACTTTTTTGATAACTATACTATATCAGCAAATTTTGAACAGGTAGCGTCCTAAAATGCCGACTTATAATAAACTATCATTATCTCAAGCAGAGACAGCTTCAAGGGCTTTGGCGAGCGAGACTTTCAAGCTGGGTCCTTCTTCTGTTATATACTTATTTGAAATAGACTTGTCTGATGTGTTGATAGACAAACAGATAATTTTTAGGAAAACAGACTCTAATGAGGATGAAAGAATTCTAAGATTTCATAATTCTATAAATTTCTTAGAGCAAGGTCAATCAATTTACTGGAGAGGTAAGAGATATTACCCAGCTCCGTTTAAAATGGATGGGTTTGAGGCGACTATGCAAGGGACTATACCTAAGCCTAAAATGGGTATAGCCGTTCATGAAGAAGGGGTAAAGCCTCTTTCAATATTTAAAAGCAAGCTAAGAGAATTAGATGACTTAGTTGGCAGTAAAGTAACTAGGTATAAAACTTTTGCTAAATTTATTGATTTTGAAAATTTTAAAGAAGGTGAAGTTCCTCAGGGATTTACACCGGGTATAAATGCTGAGTTCCCTAGGGAAATATATTACATAGAAAGGAAGTCCGCTGAAAACAGATTTGTTATAGAGTTTGAGCTTTCCTCAAGACTAGATGTCGAGGGAGTTAGGCTCCCAAGAAGGATAATATTATCATCTAGATGTCCTTGGACATACAGAGGAGAGGGCTGCTGCTATGAATACCCAAATAGGTTTACTACTCTGCACGACGGAGTATCTTTACCTGATAATTTTAACGCAAGAGCAATAGCCACACAATCTGGAAACAAAATAGCAGATATGCTTAAGCTTGGGCAGCAGCAAATAATAGATAGAGGTCAATGGGAGCCAGAAGCAGATCCTGCGTATAAAAAAGGTGACGCGGTGTTTGTATCTAAAGATTTAATTAATTATTATTTTGTGGCTAAAAATGATGTTCCTGCCGGGGTGCAACCGCCTAACTCAAAACACTGGATCGCAGATGAATGTAGTAAAGACATACCGGGTTGCAAACTAAGGTTTTTACAAGAAGGAAACAATTTACCTCTTAGGTTTGGAGGATTCCCTTCTGCGGAGAAACAGAGAGGAGTATAATGAGACTATTAGATAAGCTGTATTTAGAGATGAAAAGATATTCTGAAAATTTTTCAGATACAGAGTCTTGCGGCCTTATCTATAAAAATAAAAAAGGTGAAAGTCATTTTAAAGAATGTAAAAACATTCATCCAGATCCGATTGATTTTTTTGAAATATGCCCTAGCGAATACTTAAAGATCTCTAATCAAGGCGAAATAGAAGCGGTATTTCATTCTCATCCAAAATCTGGAGGGCCATCTGAAATGGACATAAAAATGTCTAAAAATTTAGAACTACCTTTTGTAATATATTCTTTAGAAACTAGAAAATTTTACCACGTGGGATGTTAAACATTAGACAAAAAGATATTATAAAAGAGCACGCTTTAGAAGAAACGCCTAAAGAGTGTTGTGGCGTGATCGACTCTTCAGGAGATGTTGTAAAATGTTTAAATACAAGCCCATTCCCCGAGGAGGCTTTTCAGATAGATTTCAGTCAAGTTCCGAACGCTAGCGAAGTTCAATCTTTTTACCACTCTCATCCAGTCAGCTTAGACTTTAGTATGACTGATAAATACTACTCTCATAAAAGAAATATTCCCTGCATAGTATACTCTGTAGAGAGAGATGATTTTGCTATCTATTACCCTAATGTATTTTTTGAATTACCTCTTTTAGGTAGAGAATTTATAACTAATGAAGTAGATTGTATAACTTTAGTAAGGGACTACTATGGTAGAAATTTAAATATTAACATTCCAGATGTGGTTCATCAAATTAGACAAGTTGAACCTAATAAATGGCCGGAAAGAGAAGAGTTTTGGACATACAACAGAAGGTCTAATAGGGAGTTTGTAAAAATTTTTGAAGCTAGAGGGTTTAGTGAAGTAGAAGCGCCCCAAAAGCACGACATAATACTTAGTGATAATGGGATAGTAAAAGCTTTATCTCATTGCGCTGTTTACATCAGCGACTCAGAAGTGATGCATCACCCTTATCCATCTGATTCAATAACTGAGACCTTAAGTTCTTTTTCTAAAAATTCAAAAATTGTTTATATGAGACATAAGTTAATGGTATGAAGAAAAAACTAGTTAATATAAAATTACATGGTCATTTAGGCAAAAAGCTAAAAAAGCCTAATTGGAAACTTGCTATATCTAGTGTTGGCGAAGCTATAAATGCTATTAACAACTTAACAAGTGAGAAGTTAAAGAAGCTTTTAATTAAAGACCATAAAAATGACATACGATATAATGTTTTGATAAATGGAAATGATTTTGAACATGAAAAAGAATTAGATATAAACAATCCAGAAACAATAGCAGAGTCAGAGCTATGCGTTAAGGGTGATTACATAGAGACAATAGACATAATACCAGTTATTCAAGGAGCTAACAGACTTGCTAGTATATTTACTGTTGTCTTAGCAGTGATACTTATTACTATAGGGATTATAATAACTCTACCCCCGGGTTCTCAGCCTTTGGGCGTTGCTCTTATCATGGCTGGTTTGGCGTTATTAGCTGCGGGAGTGGCAAACCTACTATCTAAACCACCAAAACCCGGCATAGTGGAGACAAGCACGGGGTCCTATATGTTTAATGGGCCTCAAAACACTAGCAGGGAAGGTAATCCTGTTCCTATAGGCTATGGCAGATTAATTGTAGGAAGCCATATAATAGCGGCTAGCTATGATATTGACTACCTGTCTGCTGATCCAACCGATAACCCATTATTTACAGTATAAGAAATGATAGAAGACCAATCAGGAATATTTTTACAAGGAGCTCATAAAAAAGCAAAGAGACCTTCTATTGCTAAAGAGGGTATACTCGGCAGAATAGGCGGAGGTAAAAAAGCTGTATCTAGGACTCAGATACAAGTTCTTGATTTAGTGTCTGAAGGAGAAATAGAGGGTTTTGTATCTGGTAGATTTTATTATTCTGGGCAAACTGGAGATTATGGATATGTGTCTGGTAGATTTGACCCATATGACTCTTACGCAGCTAGAGCTTCAGATACTGAAAGCGAAGTAGATGTAACATCTACTGATGACATTCGTTGGTTAAGATCTATATACTGGAATGATGTTCCATTAGTAGACACGTCAGAGCAGTTAAATTACGGGTACATAGACGTAGCTTTTGTTAGAGGCACCCCTAATGGATTGGGCGATAATCAAACCGGCTCAGGAGCGGCTGAAACGTCTTTTAGTAGAGACGTAACCAGAAGAGCTACCAAAACAAGAAATATAAGCGAAAGACTCAGGGGGCCAAACTATACATTTAAATCTAGCGGTAACCCTGCTGAGAGTTTTGATGATTTATACAATCCCAATGCCACTACCCGGGAGGATCAGCAAAAACATAGAAGGGCTGTTGTAAATGCAAGAAGATATAGAGTAGTTAATAAAAACTGCACAGCAATTCAAGTTAATGTAAAGATAGCTAGCCTACAATACAGAGAACTTAGGAAGAAAAAAAGGCTCGGTAGCGTTTATAATACAACGGTAGAATATTTCATAACAGTAGAACCTGTTTTCACGCCAGACACAGATTTACCGGAAGCCGTGATTAAAGGCTTTTCCAAAAGCAAGACTAGAACCTGTAAGGGTAAAATCGATAATGGATTTATTGATACAACTGAAATCAAACTAGATAACATGTCTTTCAGGGATGATTTCTTAGGATGGGATGTTGTAATTACTAGGAAAACTTTTGATTCAGTAGATAGTAGATACGCAAACACTACTTTTGTAGACAGTCTAACAGAAATTTATGAGAGCAGCTACTCTTATCCTAATTCTGCCATAGTTAGCTCTAAATTTTCAGCAGAATTCTTCAGTCAAATTCCAAGCAGGAAATTTGATATGAAGCTCATGAAAGTAAAGGTACCCAGTAATTATAATCCATTATTAAGAAATTATGGACAGATAAGCGGAGGAGCTAGGTACGAAGGAGCTACAGGATTAAGCCCTAATCTTCAAGACGGGAGTGGCCCACAAGGCCTAGCCGGAAAAGAGTCAGAAGCTGAATACTCTTTTCATAGGCCAAAGGCTGGCTCAGTAAACGGAACAGAAATAATAGGAGATTACGCATGGATATCCACAGACGGTACCGATAATCCAGATGGACAGGACTCTGATAATGATTATTTTT
>MDSW01050597.1_pt1 | contig 20407 bp, 10 predicted proteins | sample 811171 | NCBI WGS metagenome assembly MDSW01 (sample SAMN05326641, study PRJNA326480) | marine metagenome | isolation source: seawater | place: Atlantic Ocean: North West | collected 2012 | reverse complement strand
GACGCCTTCGCGGCGGCGCCGATCGCCATCTCCGCGGAGGTCGAGGTCGAGGTCGAGGACGACCCGCCGCTGAAGCTGCTGGACGCGAGCCGCTGGCGCGCCTTGGCCGCGGCGGCGAGCCTCGCGGCTTCGTGAATCTCGCGCGAGATCTCCGACGCCGCGCTGAGGTGGCGGAGCGTCGCGGACCTGTCGTGCTTCGTGTCCGCCGCCGCCGCCGCGGCCGCCGCGGCGGCTCTCACCTGCGGTGTTCGACGCGGACGCGCGGGGAAGACGGTGAGTTCGAGGCCGGGACGGTGGACGACGCGCGTTTCGCCGCGAGGCGAGGCGCGCGTTTCACGACACGGGGAACGAATGTCGCGTCGCGCGGAATCGATGGGTTTCGTGACGACAGGCGCGGACGGGGCGACGCGGGGGGGGGTCGCGCGATGCGGGTGGCGACGCGCACCCTCTGATGGTAGCTCCCGCTCGTGTCGCCTCCGAACTCCTTCGTCGTCGCGGTCGCGGTCGTCATGACGTTCTCTTTATCCTGCGAGCGTAGGGAGCGGGGGGGGGTCAGCGTCGTCGCGGAGGCGACATCGAAGCTACGACACGAGATGCGTTTTCCCAGATGAGCGTTTCGCGACGCGCGGACGCGACGCGAGCGGGGCCGTCGCGAGCGGCGACGCACCTCGAGATGCCCTATCATGTGTGTTCGAGCCCGTCTCGATGGGTGTCTCCGCGCGCGATGCTCGTCCGTGCCTCGAACCGAGCGCTCTCGCGTGTGATGCCCCGCGCGCGCGAGCCTCCGAAAGTCGTACCCCCGAGCCCCGCTCCCCGACGCTGCGGGCCCTCGCCAAATCACTCAGGGAAAAAAATCGACGTGTTCTGACGTGGACGACGATCTCGCCCGCCCCCCTCACTCGCGCGGGCGAGAGAAGGCGCGCGGAGGCACACGCGTCGACGCCGGAACGTCGCGCGCGCCCGCATCTTCGTCGCGAAGGAGTCGCGCGCGCCGCGTCGCGAACCCCCCTCCCACCCGCCCCCCCGCGTCCGCCGCGAAGAAGAAAAAAGAAGAAACTTCCTTCGATCGACGATGCCTCGAGGAGGCGGGGACGAGGACGACCTCTACGCCGTCCTGGGCGTGCCCCCGGACGCGTCCGCGGACGCGATCCGCAAGGCGTATCGTAAAGCCGCGGTGAAGTGGCACCCGGACAAGAACCCGGGGAACCAAGAGCAAGCGGAGTCGATGTTCAAGCGCGTCGCCGCGGCGTACGAGATCCTGTGCGACGACTCGAAGCGCGCGGCGTACGACCGGTACGGCATGGCCGGCGTGGATCCGAACTACGCGGGCGGCGGCGGCGGCGGAGGAGGAGGAGGAGGAGGGGGAAGAGGCGGCGGCGGGTTCGGGTTCGACTTCTCCCAAGGCCAGCGCGGCGGGTTCTACCACGACCCGTTCGAGGTCTTCCGCCACGCGTTCGGAGGCCGCGATCCGTTCGCGGGGTTCTTCGACGACGACGATTTTTTCGGCGGCGGCGGCGGCGGCGGCGGCGGCGGCGGCGCGTCCTCGCGCCACCACGCCCCCGACCCGTTCCACAGCATGATGGGCGGGATGATGGGCGGCAGCTTGTTCGGCGGCGGCGGGATGATGTCCGACATGATGAACATGCACTCCTCGTCGTCCTTCGGCGGCGGAGGCGGCGGGTACAGCAAGAGCGTGTCGTCCTCGACGACCATCGTGAACGGGCAGCGCGTGACGAAGACGGTGACGAGGGAGAGGTTCCCGGACGGACGGGAGGAGTGCCACGAGGAGGAGCACCGGGACGACGGCGCCGGGGGTGGCGGGTACCTCGGCGGCGGCGGCGGCGGCGGTTCCCGCGGGGGTTCTGGTTCGCGCGGCGGCAGAAATCTCTCGTACTACTGACGACGGGAGAACACGTGTGCATACGTTTAGGGGAGACAGGCGGAAAATCGGTCACATCAACCCAGGGCTATTAGGGCTATTCGTGTACATACGGACACGGGAAACTATCACGCGAACGAAACGAATCGAAACGAAATCGCTCACGCGATCGACGGCTGCGACGGGTCCGACCGCAAGCCGTCCAGCGCTTCCTCCCCGACGTCGAGCGGCGGTTTCTTCTCGCCGCCGCCGCCGCCGCCGTGGGACCGCCTCGGCGCGGCGGTCATCTTCGCGAATAACGTTCGCAACACCCGTTCGCGATCGGCCCACGACATGTCCTTGATGTCCACGCTCCCGTCGGATAACGCCGCGGTGGACGACGTCGACGTGGACGTCGACGTCGCACGCGCCCCGCCGCCGCCGCCGCCGCCGCCGCCGCGCGTTCGCTCGCTCGCGATCTCCTTCTTCACAATCTCCAACGAGTCGATCATGAACCGCTCCATGTCCCCGCGCTGTTTCACCGCCTCTTTCGCGAGCTTCTTGATCACGCTCAGCTCCTTACTCTTAAAGTGCAGCAGACGTCTCAGCTCGTTCGCGTCCTCCGCCGCGGCGCTTCGGTCGCCCCACGCCTCCGTCGCGATCCTCTCGCGCTCGTCGTCAAAGTCGCTCGTCACTCGCTTCACCGCGTGCTCTAACGCTTTCACCCTATCCTTCGCGACGTCGTGCTCCTTCTTCTGCGAGACAAACCGCTTCGCGTACACCTCCTCCATCTCCCGCCGGAGCTCCACCTCTCGCCTCAGCTTCCTGTTCTCGTTGAACAGCACCTTCTTCTCCCTCTCGAGCTCGGCGCTCGCGCGCATGTGCAGCCGCAGCTCGTCCGCGAGCTTGCGGTTCTGCGCCAGAATCCTCTTGCTGTTGTCGTCCAACCGCGTCTCGAGGTCCTCCGAGGTCTGTCGCTTGAGCTCGTCGAACTTGTGCTCGTACTCCTTCGCGAGCTCGCTCTTCTCCAGCGCGTTGGCGAGTCGCGTCTCGTTCGCGGCTCTCGCCGCCTCTTCCCTCGCGCGCGCCAGGTCCGCCTTAGCGCCCGCGATCTCGTCAATCATCGCCTGTTTCCCGCCTCGGAACTCTTTTACCTCATCGAGCTCGCGCTTCATCTCCTCGATCGTCGCCCGCAGCGCGTCCGCGGCGGTCTTCGCGTCGGCCTCCGCGGCGCGCGCGTCCGCCTCCGTCTTCTCGGCGGCGGCGGCGCGCTCCGCGGCGTGCGCCTCCTCTCGCCGGGTCGCCTCCTTCGTCGCGAGATCGAGCCTCTCGGACGCGTCGGCGAGCTGTTCGCGGAGGTACTGCGTCGTCGTGAACTGCGCGCGAATGGTCGGAGGGCGAGAAGAGGAGAGGTGAGCGTCGGGGGCGTCGGCGCGACGAATACGGCACGGCGCGACGGACGAATCGAGCGAAAGCGAACGCGAACGCGGGAACGGCACGGAGACGCCTGTACTGGGGGGGGCGACGACGAGGGTCGCGCACGTTCTCTGCCGCGGTTGCCGCGCGCTCGTCTTCGAGCTCTTGCTTTTGTCGCACGCTGCGGGGGGAGAGCGAGAACGCGGGGGCGGGTATCGTCTCAGCGTCGAGCGAAGGATTTTTTCTCTCGCACTGCATTCTCGTTCCGGGACGACGGACGACGACCGCGCGGGGAGACGACGGCGAGACGCACATCTTATCGTATTGGTGCTTGTAATCGTTCAGAATCTCCTGTCTCCGCTGCTGCCTGCGACGATCGAGACGGGGCAGAGCGCGTCAGCGGCGCGCGACGATCGCGCGAGGCGTCGCGCGCGAAGGGCGGGGAGATCCGAAAGGGGGCTGCATGATTCCTCGCGACGACGAGACGCGGGGACGAGCGTCCGGGCCGGGACGCACTCCGCGAGGGCGACGAACGACGCCGCGGTGGTATCCTCCGGCGGCGGCGGCGGCATCGCGGGAGCTTTCTTCTCGTCATCACCCGCGGGCGCGTCCTTCGCGGCGGCTTTCTTCTTCTTCCCCGCCATCGCGACCGCGCGCGGCGACGGGACGCGCGGCGAGAGTGTCTCGCCGTGGACCGGAGCGTCCTGCGTGAAATTCGGCGAGCGTCCGTGAAACCGGATCGCGGGCGTTTCAGCCTGGACGATTTTCACGTTCACCCATATCCAGTTTCAACTCGACCCACCAGAAACGATTTCACCGGTCGCGCGTCCTTCACCGCGGCGCGCGAAGCCGCGATCGACAGCTTCCAACGGTCGGCACTTTGAATTTCCAACGGAGGCGAGCGCTCGCGCTCGCTCGCGTGTAAGTTTTGAAATAACAAAGCGGAATAAGTTTGAACCGCATCGCGCGCGCGGGGACGACACTCCGACGACGCGCGCGCACTCGCCGCGGTGTCCTCGAGACCGAAATCCGTCTCGTGACGTCCGACGCTCGCGGAATATCGCTCTCGTCTCTACGAGCGCACATCGCACACACGCGCTCGCGTCGTCCTCCGTCGTTCAAATGCTCGCGGACAAAGTGACTTCGCTGCCTCCCGTCGTCGGGTGCGTGCGAGAGACGCGATTTTCCGCGCTCGCGTCGCGCCGGGAATCGCCCGCGCGCGCGTCGTCCTCGGCGCGATTTTCCCCGCGAGCGATCACGACACAACCTCCACGGCGTCTTCAAGCTGACGCGTTCGATTTCCTCTCGTTTCCCAGGCGCACGGGCGGCCCGACGCGGCGTTCCGCGAAGGGTGGGTGGACCCCAGACGAGGTGCGCATCTTCCCCAGAAAAATCGCGAGTGTTTAGCCTCCGCCGAGGACGCCGAGCGCGCGCGCTCCATGACGCGTCCCCGCGCGCGAGACCCCCGCGGCGTGTTCTCATCGCGCCCTCGATCGGTTCCTTACCGCTCGCGCGCGTCGAGGGGGCTCGCGCGGGGCCACTCGCGCGGTCTTCCGCCTCTGCGGGGATGCTTCAAAAGCCCGCCATTTGCCTGCGCTCGCGCGCGTCGACCGCGGGTTATTCCCTCCCCGAGGCGCTCGATCTGAGACCGTCGTCCTCGACGCTGACGCGATCATCCCCCCCTCTGCGCCCTCGACGATCAGGACGACATCCTCCGCCGCGCGGTCGCGCACTACAAGGGCAAGAACTGGAAGAAGATCGGTGCGCGCGCGGCCCGTCCCTCGCCTCCCCGCATCGATGCCCCGCGCGTGCGACGCCAGCCGCTCTCTCGCGCAGCGCAGACGGTTGCCGTGGGCCGATTTCTAACGAACTCGCGCCGCCCGAGGGCGTCGCGCGTCGTCGCGCGTTCGCGTCGATCCGCGCGCGCTCCCCGCCGCGCGCTCCCTGACCGGTCGCGCGACATCGCGCGCGGGGTCGGGACGCGCGACATCGCGCGGTCGACGCGGCGGCGGGCACGCAATCTCGCAAACCCTCCTCGCCTCCTTCCCCACGCCCGCCGACGCGACCACGACCGATGATGATCTCTGGGAACTGACCCTCGACCGCCCGCCCCCGCTCAAATCCCTCTTTACCCACTATTTTCAGCCGAGTACTTCGAAGAGCGCACGGACGTCCAGTGCCTGCACCGCTGGCAGAAAGTCCTCAACCCCGAGCTCGTGAAGGGCCCGTGGACGAAGGAGGAGGATGACAAGATCATCGAGCTCGTCAAGGCGCTCGGCGCGAAGCAGTGGAGTAAGATCGCGCAGCAGCTCCCCGGGAGGATCGGGAAGCAGTGCCGCGAGCGGTGGTACAACCATCTCAACCCGGAGATCAAGCGCGAGGAGTGGTCCAGGGAGGAGGACCAGAAGCTCATCGTCGCGCACGCGGAGTACGGGAACAGATGGGCGGAGATCGCGAAGACGTTCGTCGGACGCACGGACAACGCGATCAAAAACCACTGGAACAGCACCCTGAAGCGCAAGGTGGACGAGGCTGTCGCCAGAGGGTTGCCGCCGCTCGCCGCCGCGGACGCGGCCGCGGACGCGGAGGGGAAGAAGGCGAAGAACGCGGACAAGAACGGCGCGAAGAAGCAAAAGGCGATCGCGGGCGCCAAGGCGTCGGGCGCCAAGGCGAGCGACGTCGGCGGCGCCGCCAAGACGTCCAAGGGGAAGAAGCGCAAGGCGAGCGACGAGCTCGCGTTCGGCGGGCCCGGTGCGAACAAGCGCGCGAACGACCCGGACATCGCGCACGCGGCGGCGCAGATGATGGGGCAGTACAACCTCCACGCCAACGGCCAAGGCGGGAACCACGCGGCGGCGGCGGCGGCTGCCGCGGCGGCGGCGGCTGCCGTCTTCGACGCGACGCTTCACAACATGCTCATGTCCCCGACGAACGGGAACTCCAACGGCGCCGCGGGCGCGGGCGCGGCGCCGTCGCCGTTCGGCACGGGCACGACCGCCGCGGTGCAGCAGCTGTTCGCCGCGTCGCCGTCGCTGTATAACAACGCCAACTCGAACGGAGCGCCCTCCCCCGACGGAAAGTCTGGCCGACCGTCGCCGTTTCCGATGACGGAGCTCTTCGAGTCCATGCACGACGGCTCGCCGACGGGGAAGTCCAACGGCGCCGCGTCCCCGCTCGGGGCGCTGTCGACGATGATGGCCACCGGCGCGAGCCCGCTGCTCGGGAACTTCGCGGGCGGGTCCCCGATGAACCTGTACAACGCGTTGCTCTCCTCTCCGGGGGGGAGCATCCTAAGGAAGAACACGGTGATGCGCAGCGGCGCGACGCCGGCGTCGAACGGCGCGAACGCGAACTCGATGGCGCCGCCGAGGACGCAGGGTGGCGGGGAGAAGACCGCGGGGGGTAACCCCGAAGACGCGTCGCCGTCCATCTCCGGGTTTGGCTGGTTCGACACCCCCGGCCGCGGCGGCGCGGCGGCGGCGAAGGCGGGGCGAACCCCCGCGGCGAAAGAGCCGACGCCCGGGCGGACGACGCGCGCGTCCGCGGCGACGAACGCGGCGGCGGCCGGGCCGCCGAGGATGGCGAACGCGGAGCTCGCGGGGCTCGCGTCGCCGCCGCACGTCAAGGGCGGCGGCGCCGGCATCCCCGGCCGTCTTTCCTCGATTTTCCGTCGAGCGCCGAGCGGGAACGATTTGAAGACGGCGAACGCGATGAAGGGCGGGAAAGAACCCGCGGCGTCGGACGACGTCTTGGAAGTCATGCGTCAGCTCGAGGAGTCCAACGCGGGGCTGTACATGCAAGCGGAGGCGGTGATGGCGCGCGAGGCTGCGGAGGAGGAGAAACGCGGCGGACGCGCCACTCGGGCACACGGCGGGGTGGGCGGCGAGGACAAGGGGAGCCCGGGCGCGGGGGGCGGGAACAAGTTTTCGCCGTCGCAGTACCTCACGGCGATGTGATGGAGTACCTCACGGCGAGGGCGAGGGCAGGGCGATCTGTTCGCGGGGAGGGAGTTGGGACGACAGGCACACAGAGTGAATTGCTTGTTCGCGGTTGGCTTCGTACACGGGCGCGAGTCGCCTTTAAGAGATGTTTTGATAACCACACAGTAGCAGCAAGTGTACTTACCGAGCCGTCGACGCGCGCGCGCCTTCCTCTTCTCGTCGTTTCCTCTTCTCGCGCGGCGCGACGTCCGTCTATTCCCCGTCGTTCGTCCCATCGCGCGTCCGTTCCGTTCACCCTAAACCCTAAACCCTCGCGAGCGCCATCGCGCGACGACTACCCTACAGCGCGCTCCCCGCGAACACGCCTCGTATGGACGCGTGCACGTTGCTCCCGCTCGCGTCGACTCTGACGGCTCTGTCGCCGTCGACGACGACGCCCCCCGCGCGCACCTCGTACTCGAACCCCGCGAGCGCGCACCGAGGGGACTTGACCACCTTCACGACCCGCGTGCCGCCCCCCGCCGCGTTCGCGTCGCCGCCCCCGGCCGCGCCCTCGAGAACGAGCCGCGTGTTCACGCAGTGCGCCCACTTCGTCCCCAACGCCGCCGTCACGGACCCTGAGGGCCGTTCCATACAAAGCGATGGCGGGGTGGAGTTGAAAGGCGTCAGTGGGCGTTCAAAGGCGTCGCGGTCGGGGATTGAAAGCGTGGGGTGGGCGGAGAGACGACGGCGAAAGTCCTTAAGGATCGGCGTTCACCACGCCAACGCGGTCGTATGGGGACCAGTGTATAGAACGCACCGGACCCGGACCCGGACCCGGCGTCTCTGGACCCGGCGTCTCTCTCCGCGCCGCCGCCGCCGCCGCCTATTCCGCCGCCGTCCCCCTCCTCCCTCCCAGCCCCGGGACCCGTGTCGTGCCCCGCCGCGGCGCCGATCCGCGTCGTGACCTGGTTCGTCACGAACACCGCGAGATGCAGCCGCTCCGCCTGCTGCTTCAGCACGCTCGCGATCTGTCCCAGCAGCTCCTGCCGTTGTTGCAGCTGCCCGCGTCCAAACTCCGCGCGCGCGAGCGCAGCCATCGAGTCCACGACGAGGAGCCGCACGCCGTGGTCGATGAGCGCCTCCTCGAGGCCGTTGAGCCGCTGCAGAATCTCCGACAGCGTGCTCGGGGTGAGGACGAGGACGCGCGACGTGAGCGTCGTCAGCGACGCGCGCGCGTCCGCCTCGGACGGCGCGCCGTCGCCGTCGCCGTCGCCATCATAGACGGATGGAAACTTCGCGCGCGCGATCTCCGCGAGACGCACGCCGCTGAACTTCTGCTCCGTGTCGATGAAGACGACGCCGCCGTCGAGGCCGCCGACGCTCTTCGGCGCTGCCGCGGCGACGGCGAGGGTGAGGCAGAACTGCGTCTTCCCCGCGCCCGCGGGGCCGACGAGCTCGCTTATCGACCCGGTCGGGACGCCACCCTTGAGCGCGAGATCTAACGCCGCGAGGTGCGTGGGAAGGAACGCGGGCCACGACGCGCCGCCGCCGCCGCCGCCGTCGCCGCTCGCGCTCGCGCGCGCGCCGGAGGACGATCGCGCTGTTCCGCCGCCGCCGCCGCCGCCGCCGCGCTGCCTCAGGAGCGCCATCGCGGTCTGCGGCTTGGGGCAGACGCACTTCGCGACGGACGCGACGACGCGCTCGGCGGTCGGCAGCGACACGTCCAGGAGCTCGACGAGGTCGAGCGACGACCGCGTGAGGACGTCCTCCGCGGTCCTGAAGTTGTGCCCCTCGAGGCGGCTCAGGACGTCGACGTCCAGGCCCGCGACGCGCGCGAGGCTGCGCTTGGCCGCCATGACGCGAGCGAGTCGCGCGCGCGCGACAGCTTCAAATGAAACTTCTCATCGGAGCGGAGCTCTTCTGAGCTTCGCCGGACCCGGCCGACGACGACTTGACGTTCAATACATCGGTCAGTTAAAAGGGAACGCGATCAAATGTTGAAACCGAGGGATGGGTGAAAAACGAATGCACGGAACGATCCTCAGCACAGACGACGCGCGTGTCGAAAATCTCGAGTCGTGGCGCGGGAGGGGCGCGGGCGGACGCGCACACGAGAGCGCCCGGGTCCGCGGGGACGGGCGCGCGAGTGCGTCGGCGCGCTCGCGTGATACGTCCGAACCCGTCGTCGACGGTTCGGACGCGCGAGGCGGCGTCGAGGCGGCGGCGACGCGCGCGTCGTCGTCTCACAGCAATCTTACAGCTGTAGGAGGGGACCTAATTTGGGCGACTCGGACGACGAAATCCTATCGTCCGCGTTGACGCCGACGCGATGAGCGCCCCCACCGCGCGCGCGGCCGCGTCCTCGTTCGACGCGGACGGCCCCGAGGCGTTCCGCTCGGGCACGCTCAACCTCAAGATGGACGCGATATCCGAGCACGTCTCCCTCGTCGGCGCGGAGACGCTCCTCCTCGAGAGCCTCGCGCGCGCGAAGCGATCGTCCGCCGTCGTCTCTGACCCTCGGTACCGCCGAACGACGATCATGCGGGACGACGAGCCGCTGTTTCAGCCGCACGCGAAGGGCGACGGCGCCGCGCAGGTCCGAAGCCTGGGCGACGCCGCTCCCGGCGGGCGCGGCGTCGGCCGGAGGCTGGAGGGCGTCCACGCGATGAAAGGGTCGAGAGAGGAGAGGCACTCGCTGACGACCGCGGCGTGGGACGAAGAGCGAGACTCCTTGTGCGAGGAGGCGAGAGAGAGAGTCGCGCGCGCGGTCGGCGCGTTCCGCGAGCGCATGCAGCGCAGCGACGACGCGATGGCGTCGAGGACGTCCGTGTACGACGACGACGACGCGCTCATGCGCGTCGAGGAGGATGAAGTTCGGAGCGTCTGGGACGAGATCGCGAACGCGTCGATACCGACGCGCTCGTCCTGGATCGACGCTCTGGTGGCGGAGATCGACGTCGCGGAAAAGGAGGTGAAAGAGAAACTCCGCGAGTCGATGACGTACGTCATCGACGCCCTCGTCGCGGTCGCGCACAAGACGCGAGGAGAGATCGAACGCTACGCCGCGGACGAGACGAGCGCGTTGAACAAACAGTCCATCGAAGACCGACGCGGCGTCGCGGAGCTCGTGAAGCGCCTGCGCACGCGCGAGGTGGAGATGGAGAAGCGGGAGTTTGCGCGATGGGAGGAAGGGTTAGAGAAGTGGCGGCGCGTGCGCACGGAGCACTGCATCGCGGAGTACGAGGCGCTCATCGCGAGCGACGCGCTTCAAGACCCGCCCACGCGGAGAGAGCTCATGGAGTCGCTCGCGACGCACCAGGCTGGCGCGCACGCGTCGCTCGTGGAGAACGTCGAACGCCTCGGGCGGAACCACCTCCCGCCCGGGACGCAGTACATCGAGCGCTGGGAGCAAGGGTTCGAGGTGCGGCACGAGGACCATGGGAAGGTTGTCGATCACTTTTTGGAAAAGCTTCGCGCGGACGAAACGCGAATCTCCGCGGAGGCGTCGCAAACGTTCGAGACGCTGCGCGCGGACGTGCAGCGCTACGCCGCGTACGACGAGGAGACGCAGTTTGCCATGCTCGAGGAGCGCGCGATGACGCCGGCGGTGAAGCGCGCGGAGGAGGCGCAAGCGTTTATCGATCGCGTGGAGACTTTCATGCGAGAGCAAGCCGCGGATTGGAAAGACAAGAGCGAGAAGCTCGTCGACTTCATGCGGCGGGTGTCCAAATACCGCGAGAAGCACTTCGCGAAGACGGAGAAGATTCACGAGGACAACGTCGCGGAGCTCGCGACGCAGCGCGCCGCGTTCGAGGCGAGGGACGCGGAGTGCGAGAACGTCTTCAAAGAAAAAGTCGAGAGGATGGCCACGGCGGCGACGGAGGAGGACCTCGACGAGATGTTCAACGACGCGAACGGGACGCTGGACGACATCGAGACGAACTATCGCGACCTGCGCGCGAACGGGACCGCGACGGCGGAGAAGAACCCGATCTCGCAGTCCGAGGAGTGGGCGGATTATCAGAGAAAACTGTGTCGGATGTTGCGGCTGGTTCCCAACGTGCCGCCGAAGCGGAAGCGGGGGGAGGAGGAAAACGCGGAGGGCGAAGACGGTGAGGGAGCGGAGGAGGAAGGCGCCGAGGAAGGCGCCGAGCCCGAGCCCGAGCCCGAGCCCGAGCCCGAGCCCGAGCCCGAGGCTGAAGCCCCCGAGGCGACGGACGGCGAAGTGACGGAGGCCGCCGCCGCCGCCGCCGACGGCGAAGCGCCCGCCGTCGAAGAGGAACCAGAGTCCGAGGAAGAAGAAGAGTGGGACCAGTGGGTCATCGACGAGACGGACGAGACGAAGGAGTGGAGCTACCACAAGACCGCGCGCGGGACGCTCTTCGCGGTGTGGACGGACGTGTACGAGGACGTGATGTTCCCGCCGCCGCCGCCGCCGGAGCCGGAGCTAGACGAGGACGGCAACCCGATCCCGCCGCCGGAAGAGCCGGAAGAGCCGGAAGAGCCGGAAGCGCCGGAAGAGCCGGAGTTGGACGAGAACGGCGAGCCGATCCCGCCGCCGCCGCCGCCTCCGCCGCTGCCGTTCATCGCGGAGCTCTCCATCGCGGAAGACGCGGCGCGGCCGCTGCTCGAAGCCGCGATGGAGGTGCTCCTCGACGAGGCGGAGGAGCACTTCGAGCGCGTGATCGAGCACGCGAACGATTTCGCGCTGAACGTGACGGAGGAACTTCGCGACGAGCTCGAGGCGAATCTTCGACGGCACCGCCCGAGAGCGGGGCGTGTGGACGAGGACGATCGCCACGCGCGGTCGCTGCAGCTCTTGGAGCAGCGTCGGCGATTTGAACGGCACATCGCGAGGTCCGCGGAGGCGGCGCAAAAGGCGCAGGAGAAGTTCCTCGCCGCGCTCGTGGACGCGGAGAACTCGCTCGGGGAGGAGATCGCGAAGCTCGTCGCGTTCGAGACGGGCTTGGTGGACATACTCTCCGTGGAATCCGTGCACATCTCCGAGCGCGAAGAGGAGAGGGAGCTCGTCCGCGTCCGGAAAAACATCGCGAAGATCATCTACGACCTCACGAAGAAGGCTGCGTTCGACATGGACGCGGTCGTCTCCGCGAACGAGCTATTCAAGGACGACGTCCTCGTGTCGTTCGAAGACGGCGGTTTATACGCGCAGGTCAGCATCGACGGGTACGTCGAGCAGCTCGACGACGTCGACGCCGCCGCGGAGGGCCTGCACGAAGAAAATTTGGAACGCGTCGGCGAGCTCAAGGAAAAGTTTGCGCAGAAGGACGACGAAGCGCACGCCGCGTTCGAAGAGTCCGTGCCGCATCACGTCAAGGACCTCGCGCTCATCGAGACCGTGGAGAAAATTCGAAACAAGACGCGCATTCTGCAGAGAGACTTACTCCTCGCCTCGGACGCGGAAGCCGCGGTGCTCGCGGCGGAGATCGAACGCCTCGCCGAACTCGCGTCGGGCGCGAAGGGGGCGTACTCGAACGAGCCTGCGGGGACGTGCTCGGAGACGCTCAAGTGCCTCGCGCGGCTGCGCGAGAAACTCCTGCAGCGGTGCGAGTTCGTCGGCGTCCTCGCGGACGGCGTCGAAATCGAGCATCCGCCCGCGGAGATCGATCTCGATCCGCCGCCGCCGCCGCCGCGGAAACCCGAGGGCGACGACGACGAAGACGCCGGCGAAGCCGCGCCGGCGCCGGAGGAGCCCGAGGCGGGGGACGCCGACGCGGAGGACGCCGACGCGGAGGACGCGGCGATCGCGTTCGACCAGAAGACGCTCGCGCTGCGCATGGAAGCGGTCGCGGCGAAGTTCCGCGCCGACGTCGCCGCCGCCGCGGACGCCTATTTCGCCGACAAAGACGTCGAGCGCATCACGCGCCCGGAGCGCATCCCCGCGACGACGGCGGGATTCGTCGAGCACCACGAGCCGTTCATCGTCGAGCTCGAGGAAGTCACCGCCGCGCACGTGGAGACGCACGCGAGGGAGTTACGCGTGCAGGTCATCAGCCTCGGCGACGACGTCGCCGCCGCGATCGAGCTCGCGATGGAGGACCTTCTGAAGGATGGCAAGCGACGCGTCCGCCGCGCGATGAAGAGCAAGGCGGCTGAGTTTTCAACCATCGCGAAGAACCTCGTGGAGTTAAGAAAGGACCACGACCACCGACTGCGACCGAGCCTCGCCGCGGCGTCGCGAAGCGCGGAGCTCGAGGAGCTGTGCGTCGAAGAGAAGGACCGCGGGAAGCGGGCGATCGCGAACATGTCCGGGGAGTGGGCCGCGGTCGCGCGCGCGGTGTCGGCGGAAGCCGTCGCCTTTGGCGAGCGCGCGAATCGCGCGACGCGATTCGCGGCGACGCTGTTGAGCGGACTCGTCACGCCGCTCGACCTCCCCGCGGAGGGCGCGGGCGCGGACGCCGCCGTGGGGCTGCGGCGCAAGAACCTCAAAGAGCTGCGGCGGATGCGCCTCGAGGGCGACGACGCGAGTTTCCCGGAGATTGAAGGCGCGTCGGAGACGCGCGCGGCGAGCGGCCGCCCCGCGCATAAAGAACGCGAGTGGCCCGGTTTGCCCGTCGCCGAGCTCGCGCTGAGCTCCATGGGATGGCTGCCGTGGAGGGAGGTCCACGTGGCGTCCGCGTCGACGGTCGCCGCGAGCACACACGGTGGGGGCGGCGCGTCCGCGGCGGGGTCCGCGGCGGAGGGCGACGCGGGAGACGCGGCGCCCGACGTCGACGACGCCGCCGTCTCCGCGGCGGCGGAGGAGGAGGAGGAGGAGACGATCCCGGGCCCGCCGGCGTCGGTGTGGGCGCTGGACGTTCCGAGCGTGCACGTCGCGATCCACGGCCGCGACCGCGCGTTCGACGGCGTCAAAGCCGAGGTGAGGGTGGCTCTGGACGAGCTCAAGAGGGAAATCCAGACGCGGTTGGACGCGGAGCTGTTCTTCAAGGGGAAGTGGGCCGGGCTCGTGCGGCGCGCGAACGCGGGGGTGGAGTGACTGGAAGAAGAGGGCGGTCGCCGCGCCGAGAGGTGAAAAACTTGTAATCCGAACGACACGTCGTCACACGTCGACGCGCGAGCTGATGGCGTCGACCTCCGCGACGTCGGCGTCGCGCGCGGCCCTCCGTTCCTCCCCGTCGTCGCGTCGCCGCCGCGACGCCGCGCGCGTCGCCGCGCCGCCGCCGCGCGCCGCCGCGAAGGGCGGCGGTCTCGAGACGGGCGCGAGGGACGACGTCGTCTCCGTCTCCCTCGAGAGCGTCCTCAACTTCCGGGACCTCGCGTCCGCGGGCGGATCGATCGCGCCGGGACGCGTGTTCCGCACCGCGACGCCCGGGAACGCGAGCGAGGCGGACGCGGCGATCGTGCTGAACGACCTCGGCGTGAAGCGGCTGTTGGACCTTCGAAGCGAGGACGAGTTCGAGGCGGACCCCGGGCCGCTGCAGTCGGCGTTCCCGGAGATCATATCCTTCACGCGAAACGTCGACGGGGTCGACGACCCGCTGCTGCGCAAGTACGGCAAGGAGGCGTACGACGCGTACCTCAGGAGGCAATCCGACGCCGCGTTCTTGGACGGGATCGACGACGCGACGCGCGCGGGCGCGCTCGTGCGGTATCACGCGCCGCTTCTGGAATACGAGAGGTACTACCTCGCCATCTACGACCGACTCACCGCTGTGGAGAAGGTGAAAGCCGCGGTGTTCACCGCGCAGGCGTTCTTGTACGACGACACGAACCAAAAGGAGCTGTTCGTGGGGAAGGTCAACGCGGGCGGGCTGCCGCTGTTGAACGAGGTCATGGTCGACGGCAGCGGCCCGGAGATTCGCGCGGCGCTGAAAGTGATCGCGAAGTCGACGGCGGCGGCGCCGACGGCTTTTTATTGCAAAGCCGGGAAGGACCGGACCGGGCTCGTCGCCGCGCTGACGCTGCACTGCGCGGGTCTGAGCGAGGACGAGATCACGGAGGATTATCACAAGTCCGAGGGCACGGGGAAAGCCGCGCTGGGCGGGGGGCGGATCGAGCGAGGGGTGAACATCGATTACTCGCGGTTTTACGGATCCCCGAAAGCGGTGATGGAAGGCGTCCTGGCGTACGTGAAGACGAATCACGGCTCCGTGGACGGATACCTGGACTCGATCGGGTTCGACGCGAGCGATAGAGAAGCGCTGAGAGAGGCGCTGTGCGACTAGCTAGATTCGAGGGTAGCATCGTCTTATACGTGGGTCATCATCGTATTCTTCATACTCAATCGTCCGTCTCATCGTTCGTCTCAGCGCTTCATCGCGCGCTCCACGATCGCGCTCGCCTCGCGCACGCACTCCACGTCGTCGTCCTCGGTGTACGGCATCACCTCAACCCCGAGCCGCTCTCGCACGCGCAGCTCGGTCGCCCACGCGCGGAGAAGCGCGCACAGCGTCATCGCCGGCTTGCGCGACGACGCGAACGCCGCGGTCGCCGCCGCCGCCGCCGCCGCCGCCGTCGCGCGCTCGTCGCGCAGCGCCTCCGCGATCTCGGGCGGGATCTCCAACCCGAGCGCGCGGAAGTGCTCGAGCATCGCGAAGGTCTCGCTCTCGTCGTCGTCGTCGTCGCACTCGCGCGCGGCGCCGCAAGCCGAGTAGAAGCTCTGCAACGCGCGCGCGAACGTCGGGTCCTCGACGTCGTCGTCGGACAGCGCCGCCGCCGCGTGCGCCTCGGTCTTCATGACGTCGCACAGCATTTTCAGCGTGTCCGCGGCGGCGGCGTCCAATAAACGCCTAGCTGACGTCGGTTTCGCGCCCTCCGCGGCGAGGATGCACGTCACCGTCTCGGGGTCGTACGGTAACCCTCGACTCGCGAGGTCTTCTTGCTTCGCGCGGACGTCGAAGACGTTTTTCTCCGTCGACGCCTCGGAGACGGCTCGGTGGAGAAGCACCGTCAGCGGGGGAAGCGCGCCGGCTTCGAGGAACGCGAGCGCGCCCTCGCGCGCGTCGCTGCGGCGGGTTTTCCGTCGCCGGTCGCGCAGCTCGACGCAGAACGCGCCCGCGACTTGCTTCGCGAACATGCACGCCATCGGGTGGAGCTCCGCGGCGGCGGCGGCGGCCGCGGCCGCGGCGGCGGCGGCGTCGTCGCGCGTCGCGGACAGCTCGCGCCGCAGCGCGTCCACGGCGACGGACGCGAGGCGCGACAGAAGCCCCCTCGACAGCGGCTTGCATCGCTCCTCCGTGGCGAACAGCGAGGTCAGCCCGTCGAGCCGCGCGTCGTACGCCGCCGCGTCGCGGCTCGCGTCGAGGAGCGTCCGCGAGACGGACGCGACGACCTCGTCCTCGGTCGCCGCGCGGAGGTTCTCTGGCTTGCATCGCACGTCCGCGTCCGCGTCGCCGCGATGGAGCCCGCCAAAGACGTGCACCTCCCAGCGCCCGCGCGAGGCGTCGAACGCGCCGCGGCGGCCGACGACGCCGTTGAGGTGCCTCGCCGCGTCGCTCTTGAGCCCGCGCACGACGACGAACGCGCCGGGGGCCTCGGACGCGCGGTCGTCGCGCTCGCGCTCGTGCTCGGGGGGTGTCGCCGGCGCGATCGGGTCGCGATCTGGAGATCGCGGCTTCGCCGGGGTGATGAGCGGCGGCGATCTCGCGTCCTTCGGCATGACGAGTGCGCGGCGGTGGCGGCGGCGGCGGCGGAGGTCGGCGGCGGGAAGGTGTGGCGGAGAGTTTAGGCGCGAAGAAAAACTTGATCAGTTTGAACAAGACCGCTCGGTGAAAATAACGTCGGGGCGCTTTGAAGCCGCACTTCTCGATGCGCGGCGCATCTGCTCGCATCGCGCTTACGATGCTCGCGATCACGCAACGCGACGGGATCGCGAAGAGAAAGCGCGACGACGGCGAGCACGTGCCCGAGGAAGAGCTCGACCGCGAGTACGGAGACGGCGAGTGGTTGAAGAAAACCTCGGAGAGTGGGCTGAAAGCTGTCACCGTCTCCCTGGCGTTCAAGGGAGATCTGAACAAGCTGCGGTGGATCCACATGCACGATTGTGCCGTGCTGAGCACATACGCGTGCTGGAACGCAGCCGAGGGCGGTCATCTTCACGTCCTCGAGTGGCTGCACTCGATGAACTGCCCGTGGACTGCGAAGACTTGCGAAAAAGCTGCCGAGGGGGGACACCTCGAAGTCCTCAAGTTTGCTCGAGCGAACGGGTGCAAGTGGAACAGAGATGTCCTTCGTGCTGCTATTCGAAAGAATCACTTTGATGTTGTCCAGTGGCTGTGCGAGAACGGATGCAAGCGCAATGAGTGGACAATGTACGAGGCTGCTCGGTTCGGCGACTTGGATATCGTCAAGTATTTGCGTGAGATCGGGTGCGAGTTGGGTGGTCCACGGACTTGTCGGCAAGCTGCTCATAACGGGCGCCTCGAGATTCTGAAGTGGTTACGGGATCACGGCTGCCCGTGGGATTCTGCAACTCCAACCACGGCAAACTATCACGAGCACTGGGACATTCTCAAGTACGCGATCGATAACGGCTGCCCCGGTTCCGAGGAATACGCAGACAAACTCCCTCCCGAGTATCGCGCGTGAGACGAAAAGCAACATACGACGACGACGACGTGAACATGAACGAGCCCGATGCGCGACGACGATGCACGCGAGAACTCGAACTCACGCACACGAATATGAAGCTGCTCTTACGCGTACTCTTACAACAACAAACGATGCGCGAATCGAACCCGCGCGCCCGCCACGCGTCCGTCCGCCGCGTCCTCACGCGGCGGCAAACGCCGGCACCGGCGCGGCCCCCACCGGCGCCCCACCGTCCCCTTCGCTCCCCTCCCCGTCGCCGCTCGCGCCCTTCCCCGGCGGCGGCGGCCACGCGGACCGCCGCGGCAGCTCCGAGGACGTCCGCTGCGCGAACGCCCTTCGCACGTCGTACGCGAACGTGACCCAGTTCCTCTTGATGAACTTGTAAATTTTACTGTCCGAGAAGAAGTGCTTCGCCGCCATCCCCATCACCATCGCGCCCAAGCTCAGCGCCTGCGCGATGTGCTCTCGAATCGGCACCGCGCGTAACCCGTCCAGAAGCATCGATCGCGCGGCGCCGTCCGTCGCGAGCATCTTCGTCGTGTCCCCGACGAGCTCGAACGCGGCTTTCAAAGGAAGCTTGATCCCGCCTCTCACCCCAGCCTCGGCCATGGTCACGAGCTCGCGTAACCGTGCCCAGTCAAACTTCCCTTTGACGATGATCACCTTGAACAGACGCAGTCGCAGCGCTGGGTCCGGGTCCGTGAGCAGCCTCCGCGCGACGTACGGGAACGCAGCCTCGAGGAAGTTGAACTTCGGGTCCAAGGTCAGGCAGATGTTCTCTTGCGTCAGCAACGCGCGAATCACGAGCGAGAAACGCTCGGGCACGCGAATCGGGTACTGAAACAGGAGCTTGTTGAACTCGCGAGTGAGCCCGCGGAAGGAGAAGTTCCCCATGCTCGCCATGTTCGCGAGCGCGCCGTCGCCCCACACCTCCTGTAACCCTTTCGCGACCGGCTCGATGTCGCTCCCGGCTTGAAGAAACCCGAGGTCGCTCAAGCACACGGCGAGGTTGTCGTAATCGCGGTTCATGACGTGCACGACGGCGTCGATGAGCGACTCTTGGTTCGCGCGCGAGATCTCCGCGACGTTCCCAAAGTCCACGTACGCGATGTCCCCGGACGGCAGCGCGAGGACGTTCCCCGGGTGCGGATCGCCGTGGAATAACCCAAAGTCTAACAGCTGTCGCAGACCGCTCTCGACGCCGTTTTGAAGGAATATTCGCATCGCCTCGGGGGACTCGAACGCCCCCGGCGCGGTGCACCGCGTCCCGGGCTGCCAGTCCATCACGAGCACGCGCTCGCCAGAGTACTCAGTGTACACCCCGGGTATCTGCACGCTGTCGTCGTCGCTGAAGTTCCTGCGGAAGTCGCGCAAGTTGAGCGCCTCCTGTTTAAAGTCGAGCTCCTCGAGGAGCTTCTCCGCGAACTCGTCCACGAGCAACGTCGCCGGGCACCCCAAGTTTTTCCTCGAGAAGTCGTCGAAAAACTTCTCCGCTGCGGCTCTCAGGATGTATAAATCGAGCACCACCTGCGGCCGCGTCCCCGGTCGCAATATCTTCACCGCGACGTCCGTGCCGTCGGACTTCAGCGTCGCCCTGTACACCTGCCCGATCGACGCCGCGGCGATGGGCTCCGGGGTGATGTACTCGAAAATCTCCGACGGCTTCCTCCCCGCCTCCTCCTCTATGATTCGCATCGCCTCGTCCGTAGGGAACGGCGGGACGCGGTCCTGCAGCCTCGTGAGCTCCTCCATCGTCACCTCGTCGACCAGATCCGGTCGGTTCGCGAGGTTCTGCCCGAGCTTCACGAACAGCGGCCCCAAGCTCGTGAGCGTGTCTTTAAACGCGGTGGCCCATCGGATCCCGCCGTCCCTCGCGTCCGCGTCCTGAAGCGCCTGCTTCCTCGAGTACAGCTTCGCGAACGCGGAGGTCACCTTCGCGCCTCTCCGCGCGAGCCTGAGCGGCTTCGACAGCGCTTCTTTCTCGATCACGCTCGGGTCGTACCGCGTCACCATGCGGCAGAAATCGGAGTCCATCTCCAGCTTCTCCTTCCTCTCTTGCTCCAGCTCGCGCTTCGACTTCTTCTTCGCCCTCTTCTTGACGACCGTCCCGACGTCGTCGAACGAGCCGGTGCCGGAGGAGGACGTGGACGCGACGTCCGCGCTGGTGGGCGACACCGCGCCGTGCGTGGACGTGGACGTCCGGCCGGCCGTGCGGTGGACGTGCGGCGACGCGCGATTCGGCGACGACGCGTTCGGGGCCACGAGGACGGCTCGCCGCGCCAGATTGACCTTCTTATCGGCGGCACCGCCTCGCGCGACGCACCGCGCGTGATGCCGCGCATGGCGGGGTTGGCGCACGAAACTCGCGTGCGCCGCGGTCATGGCGGACATCGCGGCGGCGTGACGCGATCAAAACGAGGAACGCGCGCGTTGAGACCCGTGGTGCGATGGGGGTGCCCGGAGGTCTTATCCCGGCCGCGGCTTCCGAACACGTTTTTGATCTGTCATGCTCACAGGGTCGTTCCATACAAAAAATGTTCACCGGTCAGTTGAAAGGGGACGCGATCAAATGTTGAATACGAGCTACGGGTGAAAAACTGTATAGAACGCACCTGAGAATGAGATCGGTCCACCGACCGCGACCGCTGTGCGAGTGTCG
>MDSW01034522.1_pt1 | contig 20411 bp, 13 predicted proteins | sample 811171 | NCBI WGS metagenome assembly MDSW01 (sample SAMN05326641, study PRJNA326480) | marine metagenome | isolation source: seawater | place: Atlantic Ocean: North West | collected 2012 | reverse complement strand
TCGTCACTCTTCACCCGCGCTTCCCTTTCAACGTTTGACCGGTAAGACGTTCGACTGACCGATCGCTTCACCCACGCAGGCGGCGGCGGCGGCGGCGTCAACCCGAACGGCCTCGCGCGGTCGCAGAGCGGCGGGCTCGGCGGCGGTAATGGCGGCGGGATGGTGAACGGCCCCGGCGGCGGCATGGGCGCGCGCGGGGGCGTCTTCGGCGGCGGCGGCCCCGGGGCGGTGCCGAGGCCGTCCGGCGCGATGGGCGGCGGCGGCGGCGGCGGCCCGGACCTGCTCGCGATGATCAACAAGCAGCCCGGCGGTGGATCCATGGGCGGGTCCATGGGGAACGCGTTCGGCGGCGGCGGCGGGCTCGGCCTGGGCGGGATGGGGATGGGGATGATGGGCGGATCAGGGATGCGCGAGGATCAGACGCCGTTCGACATGTCCGAGTTTCCGAGCCTCGGGGGGCCGCCGCCCGGCGGCGGCGGCGGCGGGCGCGGCATGAACGCGTTCGCGAACGGCCCGGGCGGGTTCGGCGGCGGCGGGATGGGGAACGGAGGGTACCAGCCCGGCGGCGGGATCTTCGGAGGGATGGACGGCATGGGCAGCGCGGACGGGTACGGCGTCATGGCGCTGCAGCAGAAGCCGCATCCTGAGTTTACGATGCAAAACGAGGATTTCCCCGCGTTGCCCGGCGCGCCCGGCGGCGGCGGCGGCGGCGGGAAGCCTCAGGGCGCCGACGATAAGGGCATGGGCGCGTTCCCGCCCATGGGTCGGGGCGGCCACGGCGGCGTGTTCCAGCCCGGCGGCGGGCTCGTGAAGGGCCTCGACCTCGGCGGCGGCGGCGGCGGCGGCGGCTACGGCGTCGACGACGGCGGGCCGTTCGGCGGCGGCGGCGGCGGCGGCGGCGGCGGCGGCGGGATGAACCTCGGCGGGAACGCCTACCCGTCCTTACCCGGCGGCGGCGGCTCCGGCGGGTCGTCGTACGACTCGCTGTCGTTCGGGACGTCGCGCGCGGACGGCGGCGGCGGCGGCGGCGACGGCGGCAAAGGCGGCGCCCCCCCCAAGCCCGCCGGGTCGCCCGATCGCTTCGGCCTCCTCGGGTTGCTCTCCGTGATCCGAATGTCCGACCCGGACCTCACGACGCTCGCGCTCGGGACGGACCTCACGACGCTCGGGCTCAACCTCAACTCCCCGGAGCCGCTGCACAAGACGTTCGGGTCGCCGTGGGCGGACACGCCGCCGCGTCCGGAGCTCGAGCTGTTGCTCCCCGCGTGTTACGGCGTCCACGTCCAACGCGTGCACCAGGGCGTGTTTCAAAAGTTTCAGCAGGAGACGCTCTTCTACGTCTTCTACAGCATGCCCGGGGACGAGGCGCAGCTGTACGCCGCGGACGAGCTCATCGCGCGCGGGTGGGGATATCACAAGGAGCTCAAGGCGTGGCTCATGCGCGTCGCGAACACCGAGCCGGTGATGAAGACGGACAGAGGCGAGCGGGGATCGTTTTGGATTTTCGACGCGTCGAGTTGGGAGCGCGTGCGGAAGGATAACTTTAACCTGCAGTACGACCAGCTCGAGGTGCGGCCGCAGGTGCCGAGGGGCGGCGCGGTCGGTGGTGGGAAGGACGGACCCGGGAAGGAGAGCGGCGGCGGCGGCGGCGGCGGCGGCGCGTTGCTGAACCAGGGCAAGTGATCGGTCGTTCGGTCGGTCGTTCGTTCGGATTCGATTCGATCATTCGTTCGATCGCCGCGGCGCCCGCCGTCTCCGGGGACGCGAGGGCGCGCGTCGCGACGAGAGCGACGACATAAAACTTTGAAAATCTTTGAATAAAAATGGAAAATATGAAAACGTCCGTCGCGCGCGCGTTTCGTCCGCCCGCTCGCTCGAGCGCGATGTCTTTCGTCCGGCGCGGTCTCGTCGTCGCTCGGAGGCGCCGTCTACGTCTCGTCGTCCGTCAGCACTTTCTGTTGGTGCCTCGAACTAAGACGCCCCCCCTCCCCAGAGCTCATCCGCGCGGCAGCGCTCGCACGGCGGGCGGGTTCGCGCGCGGGAGTCCGCCGCCGCGTCCGCGCGCGGCGCGCCGCCTCGAAGACGCGATGACGCGCGACGGTAAGGTCAAGGAAGGACCCGGCGGACGCGCGTCGGATCGAACCGCGACAGGTCGAACTCGAAAGGTCGATGAGATCGACGTCGACGTCGACGCGACCGCGAGGGACGGCGTCGACCTCCTCGACCTCCTCCCGCGCGCGCTGATCGATGACGTCGTCTCGCGACTCGACGGCGTCGCCGTCGCTCGCCTCGGGATGACCTGCCGCCGCATGCGCGCGGCGACGCGGTCGCACGCGACGTGGCGACGCCTCGCGGAGGCGCAGGAGTCCGCGCCTTCGCTGACGCGTCTCGACCTCGTGACGCGAGACTTCACGTTCCGCCACCTCTACGCGTGGCGGCGGCACGTGCTGCGATACGCGACGGCGGCGCGCGGGGGCGTGAACCGCATCGCGGTCGCGGACGCGTCGCGAATCCTCACGTGCGACCCGGTGCTCGGCGGCGGGAGAGCGTACGTCGCGCACGAGAGCGACGCGGGGCATCCCTCGGCGAGGGTGTTGCCGCATCTGACGTGCTGGGCTCCCGACGGCGAGCTCCTCGCGGGCGTGCAGGAGCACCCGGACGGGTGCGTCGTCGTCGTGTCCGCGCCGCCGGTGACGCTCCGGGTCAGGAATTTGAGAGGGGGGCACGGCGGCGCGGAGGAGGAGGACGACGGCGGCGGCGCGGGGGAAGGTTTTATACCCTGGTTTAGGCCGCGTCTCTCCGGCGGCGGCACGGGGAGGCAGCGCGGGGGCGAGTGCGCGTTCGGCCCGACCGGGGACGAGGACAGCACCGCAGGGCAGGGGAACGGCGCGGTCGCGGGCGGCGGCGGCGGCGGCGGCGGCGCGGACGACAACGAAGGAGGCGTCGCGGCGAAAGCGGCGAAAGCGACGACGACGACGACGACGAGGCGCGCGGTTCCCGCCGCGCCGCCGCCGCTGCCGGTCAAGAACGAGCTCACGCTCGGGACCAAAAAGCCACTCTTCGCCGCGTTCGCGCCGTGCGGGACGCGCCTGGCGATCATGCACGTCACGCCCGACGGCGAGCGCGTCGCGCTGCACTCGTTGGACCTCTCCGTCGCGCTCGCGAGTCTGTACGGGAAACACCCCGGCGCGGGCGCCGCCGCCGGCGCCGCGAGCGGCGGCGACGCGCGAGAGGCGATCGCGCTGATGACGGCCGCGCGCGAGCTCTCGTTCGCGTTCGCGCCGGATAGCGGCGACGTGTTGACGTTCGAGGACGGCTTTCGCGTCGCGCGGACGTCCAGGAAGCCGCGGGAGCCGCTGGTATCGATGACGGAGGACGCGTTCGACGACGACGACGACGGCGGCGGCGGCGGCGCGGCTTCGGGCGCGAACGGAGGCGGCGGCGGACGACCGCAGTTCGTAGAAAGTTCCGGCGTGCGCGACGACGACGACGACGACGCGCCCACGTCCGGGGAGGTGTCTTCCGCGGTGAAGTCGCTGTGGTGGCGCCGCGGCGTCGAGCTCGCGAGCGATTCGTTGGAAGCGATCGGCGCGGCGATGAGCTCCGCGATGCGAACCGTCGGTGGAATAGGAATCGCCGCGATGGCGGCGACGACGAGGGGCGGCGCGGGCGGCGCGATGCCGCCGGCGAAGCGACGGAAGAAGACCGTCGCGCCGGTGAATCGAGGGAACCGAAGCGCCAACGCGAAGCGCGCGCGGCTGGCGAAGACTTTTTCGACGCCGCCGCCGCCGCCGACGACGACGCGGCCGACGGCGAAGAGGACGCACGCGCGCGCGATCCCACCGAGTCGCAAGGTGCCCGCGAGCGTCGACGCCGCGTTCGCGCGCGAGACGGTGCACGAGACGATCGTGGACGGGTTGGCGCACATCGTGCAGTGGGTGCCACCGGCGCGCGACGGCCCGGCGGCGCGCGACGGCGGCGCGTGGTTTTTCGGCGACGGCGACGAGGACGAAGTCCTTAAGGAACGGCGTTCACCACGCGAACGCGGTCGTATGGGAACCAGTCACGACGCGGACGAAACCGAAACCGAAAACGAAAACGAAACCGAAGACGCGCGCGGGTGGTGGCTCGTCCCGGTGTCGTTCCCCGACCGCGTCCCCTTCGCCGCGCACCTCGCGCTGATCCCCGCGCCGAACACCGCCGCGAGCGGCGCTGCGCTCTTGAACGACGCGAGCGCGCTCGACGCGCGCGTCGTCGCGGAGCTGACGCCTCCGACGGTGTATCATCAATACCGCGCCGCGGTGAAGTTCATCACGAGCTGCGCGCCCGGCGCGAGGATCGTGTGCTGGGCGGACGAGGACGCGCTGTGGGCGAAGCAGCCGCGCGGGGCGGACAGGCTCGCCGGGGAGGCGACTGCGTTGAAGGTGCTCGACCTTCGGACGTGTCGGTTCGGGGAATTCGAATTCCTCGAAGGCGCCGCGTCGGCGGCGCCGCTCTTGCGCCACGTGCAAGCGATGCAGTGGTCGAAGTCCGGGGAGCGGCTCTTGTTTTTGTTGTCCGTGCACTCCGCGGACGACGCGGGCGCGCCCTCGCGGGCGACGCATCAGTGGTGCGTCTGGGATCCGCCCCGGAAGGGACTCGACGCGGCGGCTCGTCGACGCGACCGCGACGCGCCGGTTTCCGATCGCATGGACTACTACGGGAGCATCACGCGCGGGTCTTTCCACACCCCGTCCGCGACGTTTCTCGACGGGTGCCTTCCCGCGTTCGAGCAGTTCGCGGCCACGCACTCGCTGTGGAGCCCGGGGGAGGACGCGATGTGTTTCCCGGCGAGGCGGTTGCGACGCTCGAACGACGACGACGACGACGACGACGACGACGACGACGAGACGAGCGAGGTGATTTACGTGCAAAAGTTTCCGCGCGGCCGCAGGAAGAACCATCTCAGTCAAGACTTCTTCGAGGACGGGTACTTGCCGTTCACGGATATCACCATGGCGATCCCGGTCGAGGTGGCCGAGGGGAGCTTTTGCGCGTGGTCGCCGTGTTGACGCGTAGCTAGAACATTTTAAAACGCCTTAGGCTCGCCCGCGTCTGTCGCGGCCGCCTTCGCGGCGGCGGAGTATCGAACGCGCCGAATGTCTTCTTCGTATCGTTTCCACTGGATCGGATCGGCGCGGAGCATCTCATCCAGCTCAGCGCGCACGCGTTCGAGGCGCTCGTTCGTGAACGCGCCGTCATCGTGCTCGGAGATCAACATTATAGCATGACGCGTCTTCCGAGCCTCCTTCCCCAAGTCCGGCGGGTACCCCTTCTTGATCGCGTCGAGGTGCCGCTCCACGCCCGCGATCACCGCGTCCCACCCCCCGTCGACGAGCGCCAGCGCCTTCGAGAGCTCGAGTTTCCACCCGGCGGCGGAGAGCACCAAAACGATCGCTTGCGCGTTGAAATCCCGAGCCAGGCGCGGTACCTGACGCGCCAGCTGATCCCACCCGTCGTCGTCGATCGTCATCGCGAAGGCGTCGAGCTTCTTCGCGGCGTCGACCGTCAAGGCGAGTTCTTGACTCTTCATCGCCGGCGCCGTTCTCCGGGCCGCCGCCGCGAGCGATCTCCAGCCGGCGTCGCTCACCGCCTCGGGCGCTTCGGGCACACGGCGCATCTCCGCGTACGCGTTGACGACGTTCGACACGTTTTGCGCAATCATCACACCCGAGGTGCGCTCGACCGCCGTCGCGAAATGCGACCAGCCCGCCGATGAGACCTTTACCGCCGCCGCATCGATTTTCCCGAGCGCGTTGAGCACGTTCGCGATGTTCTGGTTGTTCATCTCCGGCGTCAGTCTCTCCGCCGCTCCGATCAAGCGCGACCATCCCGTCCCCGAAGAGACCACCTCCGCGGCGGCGTCGACCTTCCCGAGCGCGTTGAGCGTGTTCGCGATCTCCTGGGCTTTCATCTCCGGCGCGAGGCGCGACGCCGCCTCAGAGAGGCGTCTCCATCCCTCCGGAGATATGGCCGCCGCCGCCGCGGGGAGCTTCGTCAGCCCGTTGTAGACGTTGCTGACGTTCTGCGCGATGAACCCCCCCGCGTTCCTCTCCACCGCCAGCATCAGCTCCCCCGCCGTCTCCGCGTCGACGTCGCCGGCGCCTTTGTCCGCGCACAAAACGCCGAGGCCGTGGATTACGTTCGCGACTGCTTGCGCACGAAACGCGCGACACCGCCGCCGCACGAGCTCGAGCAGACGCGCGTACCTCGGGTCCCCGCTCAGGTTATCACGCGAATTCGCGACCTTCCAGAGCTTGTTCACCGCGGTCGCGACGTTCACTTCGTTGAAATCGCCTCCTCGCTCGGCGACGATCGCGAGCAGCTTCGCCGCGCTACGGGACGCGACGAGCTCCCCGTTCAGTTTGCGAGCCTCCGCGAACTTTTCAGGACTGAGCCCGCCGCGACCCCCGCGAGCACCGCCACCCCCGCGCCTTCCGCGACCGCCGCGGCCATCTCCACGACCGGATCCGCGACCGCGTGCCGCCGCGACGACCCATCCGCGATGAAGCCGCGCCGCGAGAGGGAAACGGCACGACGACGACGACGACGACGACGACAGCGACAGCGACGGCAACGCCTGCAACGTCGTGGTCGTCGCGACGCCGCGGCCGCGCGCGCGCACGGCGCACGACGCGGGGTCGCGTTCGCGGCGGCGTCGCGACGGCGCGAAGACCGCCGCGCGAAGCGCGAGTGCGACGCGCATCGCCATCGCGCGAGGCGGCCGTGCGCCGGTGCGCGGCGAAGCGAAGTGACGGGAAGAGAGAGCAGAGGCCGTCTCTCGGAGAATCAAAGACGTTTTCGTCGGATCGCACAATCGACGCGCGCGCGTCCACGCGCCAGCGAAGTCCCGCGCCGCGTCTCGCCGCGCGATGTGGGACGGCGACGATCGCGCCCGCGGCCGCGCGCCGCCGCCGTCGCGCGAGTGCGAGTGGGCCGCGACGGAGGCGTGGCTGCTGGGGGGGTCGGAACGAAACGCCGGTTCGAGATCTCACCATCGCGCGTTCCAAGAGCCCCCACGGACGAACGCCAACGCCGCGGGAGGGGACGGCGTCGCGAGGAACGAAAACGCGCCGCCGCGTCCACCCGGAGGGTTAACGGACGAGCAGCGCGCGCGCATCGCGGCGAAGCGCGAGGAAGCGCTGCGACGACGAGGTAAGGCGGTCCCCAGATCTGCGCCTTCGCAATCGCGCCCGCGAACCGTCGTCTTCACCCGTCTCATCACGCCGCCTCGTCCTCTCGTGACCTTACCCACGGCGGCCGCGGCGGCGAACGCGAACGCGACCGCGCCGCGCCGCGCCGACGCCGCGCCCTTCGCGCGTCCCGCGCCGACCGCCGCGGAGACGTCGCGCGCGCGCCAAGCGCTGACGCAGACGCAGACGCGACTCCCGCCACCGCCGCCGCCGTCGCCGCCGCGACAGCTGTGCGTCCCGCCGCCGCGGCCGCTGCCGCGACAGCTGCGCGTCCCGCCGCCGCGGCCGCCCGCGACGGCGTCCCCGCGCGACCGCCCTCCTTCCCCGCCGTCGCCGGCCATGCGCGACGTCGACGTGTTCCCGGCGCCGCCGCCGGTCTTATTCTCCCCGCCGCAGTCGTCACCGACGCGGAAGCGACGGTTCGCCTCGGCGCTCGCAGCCGCGTTCGACGACGGCAGAGGCGCGCCCTCGGCGTCGTCCTCCAAGACGCGCCCTTCGTGGCTGCTTCGCCCGCGCGACGCCGCCGGGAACCCGCGCCCCGCGACGCCGACGACCCCCGAGCTCCGCGACGCGCTTCAACTCGCGAGGGCGCACGACCCGGCGACGTTGACCGTCTCCGACCGCGAGCTGAGCGCGCTTCCGAACTTCACGCGGCAATTTTGGGAGACGAAGGTGCGTTCTACACACTGGTCCCCATACGACCGCGTTCGCGTGGTGAACGCCGTTCCTTAAGGACTTTTGCCGTCGTCTCTCTCCGCCCAGCTCTCGCTTTCAATCCCCGCCCGCGACGCCTTTCAACTCCAGCTGACGCCTTTCAACTCCACCCCGACGTTCGCTCGTATGGAACGACCCTAAGCGCGCGCTCATGGACGTCGTCGTCATGTGCCGCCACGGCACGTTCTACAACATGTTCGACGTCGACTCCGACGTCGGGATCGACGTGGGGTTAAACATCAGCGGCAAAGCGTGCGCGTTCATGCAAAAAGTCGGGTGTCATCACGAAGTCTTCGACGCGTGGGCGAGGAAGGTGCTCGCGAGGGGGTGGGCCGTCGCGCGCGTCGAGGAGACGGACGAGAAGGACGCCGACCGCGGCGGGATCATCCGGCGGGAAGTGACGGAGATTCTCACCCCCGCGCTGGATCGCGGGCTGCTGCGGGACGACGCCGCGTCGTACCTGCTCGCGCTCGCGGAGGCGCCGTGGCCGCCGGAAGACGACGAGGACGGCGACGGCGACGTTCAGATCGGCGTCACGATGATCGACGCCGCCGTCGGAGAGATCATCCTCGGGTCGTTCGTCGACGGGCCGTCGCGCGACGTCCTCGCCGCGCTCCTCGCGCGCGTGGAACCGCGCGAGGTGATCGTCTCCGTGACGCGGCGGCGCGGGAAGGCGAGCGACGCGACGCTCGCCGCGCTGACGAAGCACGGCCGCGAGCGAAGAGACGCGTGCGCGTTTCGACGCGTCGAACGCAGCGACGGCGCGACGCCGGATTTTACGCCGGAGGATACGCTCGCCGCGGTGGCGCACTTCGGCGGGATCGAGCGCGGCGACGGCGAGGGCGACGGCGACGAGCTGCGACTCCCGCGCGCGCTGAGAGACGCGTCGCCGGTCGCGATGGAGTCGCTCGCGTACGCGGTGCGACACTGCGCGTGGGCCGGGTGCGCGCCCGCGGTGTTGTGTCAGGGGACGTTCCGGAGGCTCGTGATCGGCGACGGCGAGGCGCCGCCGCCGCCCTCGGAGACTACAGGTACTGGCGACGACGCGTACGACGACTACGCCTCGGATCCTCCTTCCGCGGCGGCCGCGCTCGCGGCGATGGGGATGCGCGCGACGTACGACCCGGACGACGCCGCGAACGTTCGAGTGGACGCCGCGACGGCGGCGTCGTTGCATCTCGTCCGCGGCGACGGCGGCGGCGGCGGCGGCGGCGGCGACGACGCGTCGGTCGGGTCGCTCCTCGCGTTCCTCGACGACACGGTGACGCGCCCCGGGCGGCGGCGGCTCAGGGAGTGGATCCTCGCGCCGCTGAGCGACGCGCGGGAGATCGCTCGGCGGTTGGACGCGCTGGACGCGTTGTGCTGTCATCATCGCGGCGGCGGCGCGGGGGGCTCGGCGACGATTCTCGAAGGCGTTCGACGCGCGCTGCGGGCGATCCCGTGCGACGCGCAGAGGGGCACCGCGCGCGCGGTCGCGCTCGACGACGCGTGCGCGCGCGCGTCCGAGGCTGCGCTCGCGCACGGCGCCGCGCCGCCGAGCGACGTCGCGGCCGTCGTCGCGGGCGCGGGCGCGGCGGCGGCGGCGGCGGCGGCGGCGGGTCGACGCGGCGGGCGCGCGCGTCTCTTCGAGGAGACGCAGGATTCCGAGGAGGACGGCGATCGCGTGGGCGAGGCCGCGGTCGCGTTCTGGTCCCCGCGCGGAAGGGATCTGCGCGCGTTCGTGGGGACCGTCGACGCGATCGTCGCCACGGCGGAGGCGCTCGCCGAGTTACCGGCCCCGGGCGGCGGCGGCGGCGGCGGCGGCGGCGGCGGGATACTCGGATCGTTCCGCGAGCTCGGCCGCGCGGTGCTTCGTCCGGCGAAAGACCTCCGAGCGCGCGTCGAGCTCGCGTCCGAGCTCGTCGCGCGCGTCTGCGGGAGGAACGGCGGCGGCGGCGGCGGCGGCGGCGACGACGACGACGCGCGCGCGGCCGCGAAGCCGACGCCGTCGAAGCGCACGAAAAAATCAAAGAAGATCGCGGCGCTTCGCGACGCCCCGTGCTCGTGGCTCTTCGAAGAAGGCGGCCCACTCGCGACGTTCGAGGTGTTACCATCCCCCGGGACGTGCGAGACGTTCGACGACGCGATGGCGTACCTCGTCGACGCGTCCGCGCGCGGGACTTTCGACGACGACGACGACGACGACGTCGTCGAGGACGCGGCGGCGGCGGCGGCGGCGGCGGCGGCGCGGGAAATTTCCTCCGTCGTGCACGAGTTCGCGACCGGGCGGCACCTGTGGCGCGCGGTCGTCAGCGCGGGCGCGGACTTGGACGCGCTTCAGAGTTTCGCGTCGAGGACGGGGTCGGGCGCGGTGACCGGGCCGTTCTGCCGTCCGACGTTCTTGGAAGACGACGATGACGACGGCGGCGGCGGCGGCGGGAACCGGCTGGAGCTGCGCGACAGCTGGCACCCGCTCGTCCCCGTCGGCGACTCTCGCGCGACGATCGCCGCCGACGACGCCGACGACGCCACGGCGCCCTTCGTTCGCAACGACGTCGTCCTCGGCGGCGGCGACGCCCCCGCGTGCATGCTCCTCACCGGCCCCAACATGGGCGGAAAGTCGACGTTGTTGCGCCAAGTCGCCGTCGCCGTGATCATGGCGCAGTGCGGTTGCTACGTCCCCGCCGCGTCCGCCTCGCTCCACGTCGTCGACGCCGTCGCGTGTCGCATCGGCGCGGGCGACGGCATCGCGAGCGGCGTAAGCACGTTCCTCGCGGAGATGTCCGAGACGTCCGCGGCGTTGCGGCGGGCGACGAAGGCGCGTTCTATCTTACACTGGTCCCCATACGACCGCGTTGGCGTGGTGAACGCCGTTCCTTAAGGACTTTTCCAGGCGCATCTCTCCGCCCACCCCTCGTTTTCAATCCCGACACACCTCGACGCCTTTCAACTCCGCTTCTGACGCCTTTCAACGCCACCCCGACGTTCGCTCGTACGGAACGACCCTAAGCGATCGCTGCTGATCGTCGACGAGCTCGGGCGCGGGACGTCCACGACGGACGGCTACGCGATCGCGTTCGCGGTGCTGACGTCGATCGCGCGTCAGACGAGGTGTCGGTGCCTCTTCGCGACGCATTTTCATCAGCTCGCGGAGGACGTCGGGGACGACCGCGGCGTCGTCGCCGCGCACATGGCGGCGGCGACGACGGCGCGAGAGGGAAACGGAAACGGAAACGGCGGCGGCGGCGGCGGCGGCGGTTGCTTTTCGGACATCACGTTCGAGTACAAGCTCACGCCCGGGCCGGCGCCGCTGGGGTCGTGCGCGCTGAACGTCGCGCGTCTCGCGGGGTTCCCGGAGAAGGTCTTGAAGAACGCCGCGGAGGTCGCGAGCTCGTCGCGGACGTTCATCCCTCGGCCGAAGCGGCCGCGGCCGGCGGCGGAAGCGCCCGGTCCCCAGTCCCCCGAGGCGTGGCAGTGCTTCAAGGAGGTGGTCACCGACCCGGCGGTGCGCGGGGTCCCGGGCGCGGTCGCCGACGACGCGTGGGCGAGGAAGTTTTACGCGCTGTGGAAACGGTGCCGCGCGCTGAAGCTCTGAAGACGACGACGACGAGACGACGACGACAAAAGAAAACCGAAAAACGAAACGACGCCACGTGCGCGCGATGACGAATACGGTAACCTAAGGCTGCGCGCGCGACGACGTGATAACGAGCTAAACTAATCTACGACATCGCACGATGTGATATCTCACGCGTGCATCCAGCCGTTCATCCACGCGTCGTCCTCCTCCTCGTGCACGACGGCGGCGGCGCGCGCCGCGCCTTCTTCGACGTCGTCGTCGGACGCCGCGTCCTCCGGTCCCATTTCGAACCCTCTCACCGCGCGCACCTCTCTGTTGTGTTCGAACCACCTCGCGTCCGGGAGCTCCCCGTGCAGGTGCGTCTCGAGCTCGACGCCGCGTCGAAGCCGCCGTACGTTCGGCCGTATCGACACCGCGACGGCTTCCGTCGAACCCGGCTTCTTCATCCCCAAGCGCACGCGGCACGCCGGGACGTCGTTGTCGTCCCCGACGAGCTCCACGCCGACCGTGTCCGGCGTGTGCAGCACCGCCTCCCTGCCGTTCGCGAGCACGGACGTCCCGGATATCTCCGCGAGCCCGCCGCGCTCGATCAAGAACCCGTTCCCGGCATTATTCGTGACCTCGCCGTCGCGAACGCGTAGCGTCGCGTGATCCGTTACTTTCGCGCCGGCGCCGCGAGAGCCCCTCACGTCGCACCTCGACATCCTCGGCGACGTCCCGTGGCCCAACACCAAGATCCCGCCTCGCAGCGCGCATCGTTCGAACCGCGGGCGGCCGTTCACGACGATCACCGCGTACGCTTGAAGGCCGTTCTTGACCCTGAGCGTCAGATTCGACGCGAACGCGTTCTCGCCCGTGTCGGTGACTACCCACTCCAGATTTCCGATGCGAACCCTCCCCGCCTCTCGCATTCTCGGCTTGTCGTCCCCGAACGCGTTCCCGTCCTCCGCGGTCCCCAGCCCCGCGAACGCGAGCGCGGGCTCCCACCCCGTGCCCTCGACGACGCACTTCGAGCGCTCGCCGAAGCCGATCACCGCGCAGCTCCGCGTGACGCGCACGTTCTCGGCATGGACGCCCTCGCGGACGAGTACGATCGGCCCCGTCGCGATGACTTCCTCGTCGTCGTCGTCGTCCAGCGTGATCTTCTCGCACGACGCGAGTCGCGCGACGTGCGACGCCGCGCACGCGCGCGCGTACGCGACGCCGGTCTGCACCGTCGGCGTCGCCGCGGACGGCACGACCGTCATCGGCACGCCGCCGCGGACGTGCGACTCGAACCACGCGAGCGGCGCGTAGCGTCGAGAGACGCCGCGCCAGCCGCGGCACCACTCGCGCAGGCCGCCGCCGCGGACGCACGCGAGCGCGATCCGCTCTACGATGTCGTCCGGGAGGTCCGGCGTGCGCGCCGCCGCCGCCGCATTGGGCGGCTCCGACGCGGCGCGGCCGCCCATCTCGAGCGCGCGAAGAGTTGTGTCATGTCAGGTCGTGTCGGACTTCTGTTCGTCCTGTCCAGTCTCAGCACACACAGCAGGCTCGGAATCGGAGGTTGATTGTATTTCACACGCCGCGGACGGCGACGACGACCGCTCGCGCCGCGTCGTCGTCCTCTATCGCTCTACACTATTCGCGCGCGCCGGTTCACATCCCATCACATCGCGTCGCTTCACTTCCCAATCAGCGTCTTCACCGCGTCCGTGACGTCGTCGGCGTATTTGGTGAGATCCGCCCCGACGCTCCCCTCGTCGTCGCCGTACCGTTTAACCGCCGCGACGGCGACGGCGACGCCCATCAGCTCCAACACCCTCGGCGCGAACACGCCCAAAACGGGCCAAGACGCGACGTTACCGAGCAGCAACGCCGCGGCCACGCCCGCGGCCGGGAACGCGATCTCCTCCACCGGGTCGCTCACGCCCTCGTACCACTCCGTCGCCGAAGCCTTGACGTCGTCGACGTCCGGGACGGAGAGCTTGCCCGCGAGCGCCGTCACCGGCGCGACGACGTCGTCGACCGCGGGGAACTCGTCGCCGAGCTTCGCGACGAAGTCGCTCGCGTCGTCGCCGATGGTGGCGTCCTTCGTGACGAGGTAGCGCGACGCGAGGAGCGTCGCCGCGCACGCGCCGACGAACTGCGGGGTCGAGGGTCCATCGTTCAAAGCGACGTCGGGGCGGGGAGTCGAAAGGCGTCAGAAGCGGAGTTGAAAGGCGTCGAGGTGTGTCGGGATTGAAACCGAGAGAGGGACCCTGGGCGGAGAGATGCAGACGCCGGGAGATAAAGTCCTTAAGGATCGGCGTTCACCACGCGAACGCGGTCGTATGGGGACCAGTGCGAATCAGAACGCGCCTGCAGCGGCCCGGGGAGGAAAAAGCCGAGCACCGGGAGGTGCGCCAACGCGTCGACAGCGACGACGCCGCCGACGTACGCCGCCTTCCCGGGGACGCCCTCGATGGAGGTCACCACGTCCTTCGCGTCGTTCAGCGCGCCCTCGTAGTCGCCGTCGGTGACCTTGGACTTGACGCCCGGGACGAGGAGCGCGGTCGCGGCGGCGCCGGCGACGGCGGCGACGACGACGTCGCCGACGAAGACGTCGACGGGGCCGGGCGCGGCTTTGGCTTTGGCTTTCTTCTTCGGCGCCGCGGGCTTGGGCGGCGGCGTCGCTTTCTTCGCCGGCGCCGGCGTTGGGGCGGCAGCCTTCGGCGCGGTCGCGGCGGGCGCCGGCGCGGGGGCGGCAGCCTTCGGCGCGCTCTTGGCCGCCTTGGCGGCGGCGGCGGCGGCGTCCTTCTCAGCCTTGGCCTTCTCCGCCGCGTCCGCCTTCGCCTTCGCGTCCGCGGCAGCCTTCGCCTTCGCCGCGTCCGCCGCGTCAGCCTTCGCCTTCGCGGCCGCGGCGGCGTCCGTCTTCGCGGCTTCCTTCTTCGCCTGGAGCGCGGCCGCGGCCTCCGCCTTGGCGGCGGCGGCGGCGGCTTTTCTGTCCGCGGGCGTCGCCGGCGCGACGGGCGCGGGCGGCGGCGGCGGCGGCGCCTCTTCGACCGGCGGCGGCGGCGCCGGCGCGGCGGCGGTCTTCGGCGCGGCCGGGTACGCCTTCGGCTTGGGCGCGTCGACGATCCCAGCCTTCTTCTTGATCTTCTTCACCGCGGCAGCCTCCCACGAGTCCACGGTGGCGCGGCACGTGCTGTTCGCGCACTTGGCGCGCTGCTCGTTAAACTTGGCCACCTGCTCCGCGATCGCGGCGTCGACGTCCGCGGCGGCGAGCTCCACGACGGGCGGCGCGGAGGACGCGATCGCGGGGAGGGCGATCGTCGCCGCCGCGAGCGTCGCGACGATCTTCGCGGGGACGGAGGACGCAGACGCGGCGGAGGACTCGTGGTCCGAGGACGACGACGACGACGCGGCGCGCGCGACGACGAATTTGACGCGCTTGGAGTTGGCACACTTGTTTTTCGCGGCGTTCGCGCGCGCGCCGCGGCGTAGCGCGGCGGAGGAGAGCGACGTCGTCGCGGCGGACGCGAGCGCGGCCATGGTGCGTGACGTGAGCGTTCGACGGACGGCGGTCGCGCGCGTGCGCGTGCTCGGCGGGAGGAGTGCGGCCGCGCGCGCCGGGGGAGACATCGGAACAATCCGGTGAAAAAACCAAAAACCAAAAAAAGGTGCGCGACCGACAGCTGGCGTCGGATCACTGGTGCCACCTGGGGAAATCTCAGACTGAAACGCGTACGAAACGCGAAGGCAGAATCCATCTCGCCCGAAGTGCCGGGGCGAATAACCGCGGCGACCGGCTCGGCCAATCGCGTCGCGCCGTTCGCGCCTCTTCGCGAAATTTTCCGAATCTGCTCTTCGCAACGCTCGAACGACGCGCGGCAGCTGGCATTCCCGCACACGCCGCCGCCCGTCTCCTTCGTCCACACACGATGGCCTCCTCTCTCACGATGCGCTCCGCGCTCGCGACGCCGCTCAAGGCGTCCGTCCCCTCCCGCTCCTCCGTCAAGGCGAACGCCGGCCTCAAGGTGTTCGCGCGCATGACCAAGGACCGCGTCTCGCTGAAGAAGGACTCGAAGTGGCGGTCCGACATCGAGATCTACCCGGTGCGTCCTCCCCCCCCTCGACGCGCGCCTCCCTCGCATCGCGCTCTTCTCGCGCGATGCGCGCGATGAGCGCGTCCATCGGACGCGCCCGCCGTTCCGACGCGCCGCGGCGACGTCGCGCGTCGGCGCGCGCGGCGGCGACGCGCGCGCGAGATATTTCGACATGCCGATCGATCGGTCGATCGCTCCCCCCGCAGTCAGTCATCAGTTATCAGTCCTCTAGCTAGAGCGTCCTCCCTCCGCCGGCGCTAATCTTTTTCCTCGACCGACAGGAGTGGGGCGAGTTCCCGTCCGCGGAGCGCATCTCCCCCGTCGGCTCCCTCACGTACGACGAGTACAAGAACAACGTCTCCGCGGAGATCATCCACGGCCGCTTCGCCATGCTCGGAGTCACCGGCGCGTGGGCGCAGGAAAACCTCGTTGGGACGCCGTGGTTCATGGCGGGCGAGGAGTGCACGTTCGACAAGTGCAACCTCTCGTACCTCAACAACGAATTCACGCCGTCGTACGACGGCGCGCTGATCGGCATCATCGCGATCGAGGTCGCGCTCATGGGCTACGTCGAGGGCGCGAGGACGGGGCTCATCGAGAACCCCTTCGACGACGTCGTCGCGGGATCAGGCGCGTTCTAGTTACACTGGTCCCCTTACGACCGCGTCGGCGTGGTGAACGCCGTTCCTTAAGGACTTTTGCCGGCGTGTCTCTCCGCCCAGGGTCCCTCGCTTTCAATCCCCGTCCTCGACGCCTTTCAACTCCAACTGACGCCTTTCAACTCCACCCCGACGTTCGCTTTGTATGGAACGACCCTCAGTGTTCCCCGGCGGCCGGTTCGACCCGCTCAACTTTTCCGAAGGCAAGGAGGCCAACTTCTTCGGCGAGGATCTCGACACGCTCAAGATCAAGGAGCTGAAGCACTGCCGCCTCGCGATGCTCGCGTGGCTCGGGATCCTCGCGCAGTCCGTCTCCACGAACCCGGGCGGCGCGGGCCCGGACGCCGTCGGCCCCGTCGCGAACTGGTCCGCGCACGTCGCCGACGTCGTGCACTGCAACGTCGTCGACCGCTCCGGGTGCGTGTTCTGAGTCGGTCGATCGATCGATCGGTCGGTCGGATGGCCGGTAGGGTGAGTTTAGAACGATTGGATGGATGGATGCGTGGACGGACGGACGGACGGACGGACGGACGGACGGACGGACGGATGGATGGATGGAGGACGACGCGACGGAGAGGGACGTCGCCGCGCCGTCCGATCCGTCGCGTTCGGCGGAGGGACTACAGAAAGATATTATTTTCGCGGGGGTCGACGGCGGCGCGGGGCCGGCGGTTCCCGGGACCGCGCGCGAGCGTCGACGCGCGCCGAGTTTTTTTGTGCATAATCGCTAGCTAGCCGTGCGCGAATCGAAATCGAAATCGCGCGAGCGAATGGAACGTAGTAGAAGCGCGTTGTAAGAACACGCGCGAGTGATAAGGTAAAGTACGCGACGGCGCCTCCGCGCCGAGCCTTCCAGTCTGCTGGACCAGACAGGACGAAACTTTTCACAGTGATGAAAGTCCGTTCGCTTTTTTGAAGCACTCGTCGCCGGCTGATGAAAGGAAGCGCGCGCACACGTCGTCGCGCCGCGCACGATCGGCGACACTCGCGCGTCATGAGCCGGGGAAGCGGGTCCGGTTACGACCGCCACATCACGATCTTCTCGCCGGAAGGTCGTCTGTACCAAGTCGGTGCGTCGCGCGCGATCGCGAGCGTCGCGCCCCCGCGCCCCGCGTCGACGAGAACGCATCCCTCGTCCGTCGTCCAACCGCTCGCTGACCGCCCGTCCTCTCTCTTCTTCCATGATACAGAGTACGCGTTCAAGGCGATCAAGTCCGTGGGCGTGACCTCGATCGGCGTCCGAGGGAAGGACAGCGTGTGCGTCGTCACGCAGAAGAAGATTCCGGTGCGGCGCGCGCTCCCTCTCGCGCCTCTCCCCGCCCGCGATGTCATTCGCTCGCTCGCTCGTCTCTTCCGCGTCGACGCTCCCAGATCTGACGCCCTTCCCCGTCCGCGTTCGCGCCGCAGGATAAGCTCGTCGACCCGGCGGACGTGACGCACATGTTCAAAATCACGAAGGTCATCGGGATGTGCGCGACGGGGAAATCACGTGCGCGCCCGCGTCGTCCTCGCGCCCCGCCCGGTCCCCTCCCGCGCGGAAAACGACGTGATCGATCGTTCAGGCCCTCTCCCTCTCGTCAACCCTAAAAACATCCATCCCTCCGCGCGCGTTCCGTTCCGTTCCGTTCGCCCGCCGCCGACGCTTCCCTCACCACCCCTGGGCCCTCGACCGCTCGACCGTCGTCCTCGCGCAGCGGACATACGGAACGTCGTTCAAAAAGCGCGGCACAAGGCTGCGGAGTTCCGCCACGAGTTCGGCTACGAGATCCCCGTGGACTTTCTCTCGACGCGAATGGCGGATGAGTTTCAAGTCTACACGCAACACGCGTACATGCGTCCGATGGCGGCGATGTGCATGTTCGTCGGCATCGACGAAGAGAAAGGGCCGTGCCTGTTCAAGAACGACCCGGCGGGGTACTGCGTCGGGTACAAGGCCACGAGCGCGGGCGTGAAGGAGCAGGAGGCGATTAACTTTTTGGAGAAGAAGGTGAAGGGTGAAAACGCCGGAAACGCGTTCGACGAGACGGAGACGATTCAGACTGCCATCTCGTGCCTGCAGAGCGTGCTGGGAGAGGATCTGAAGTCGAAAGAGCTCGAGGTTGGGATCGTGACGACGGAGAACAAGAACTTTCGGTTGTTGAGCTCGGACGTCATCGAGGAGCACCTCACCGCGATCTCGGAGAGGGACTAGACGCGGCGCGACGGAGCGAAGAGAGAGAAGAGAGAAGCGCCGCACACTACTGTACTGTATGACGTTCGAATCGATCAGTCCTACGTAGTGTTCGTTCGAACGTTCGCGAACGACGAGCGTCGACCCCTCCTTCATCGCGTCACAGGTCGTCCTCCTCGCCGTCGTCCGGGACGTGCAGCTTCTCGATCGCGCTCTTGATCAAGTTCACGTCCCCGCTCGCGGGCTTCAGGTCCAACGCCGTGGAGAAGTTCACCATGGCCTCCTCGGGCAGGTTCAACTTTTTGTAAATCCGGCCCATGAGGAAAAACACGCTCGCCTCCCGAGGCGCCACCTCCTTCAAGCTCTCGAGCTCCTGGAGCGCGTCTTGGAACCGATCCTCGGACAGCAACACCGCCGCGCGCTCGTACTTCGCGAGCGGGTTCCGCCCGTCCAGCGCGATGGCACGCTGGAGAAGCTCCAACGCGTCGCCGTTCCGACGCAACGCGTGCTGCGCCATGCCGAGGTAACAAAACAACACGCTGCTCCGCGAGTTGATGGACAACGCGTGCCGGAAGTGGTACTCCGAGAGCTCATACTTTTCCTGGCGGTAGTACACCGTGCCCAGGCCGTACCACGCGTTGTAATGCCGCGAGTCGAGGCGCAGCGCGGCGCGGTAGCACGCCGTCGCCTTTTCGAAATCCTCGTTGGCGAAATACTCGTGCCCGCAGAGCGTGTGCGCGTACGTGCACCCCGGGTCCAGCTGCAGCGCGCGCTGAAAATACCTCAACGCCGTCTCGTGCTCCTTCTGCAGCGAGAAGCAGTTCCCGAGGACGCACCACGTGTGCGGCGAGAGCCGGTCGAGGCCGACGACCACCTGCGAGAGGTGCGACAGCTCCACCTCTCTCTTCAAATGCCACAGAACCGTGCTGTACACCTCCATGCCCTCGAGTCTGCGCGGGTCCACCGCGCGCGCCCACTCGAACGCGCGCCTCGCGGACGGGTAGTCCACCATCTCCGCGTGCGCTCTCCCGACGAGGCACAGGACGTGCCCGGTCGCGTACTGCGCGGGAGGGAGTTTCTCCAGAGACGCGATCGCGTCCGAGCAGCGAAACATGGCGAACTGCCGCGACGCGTCCGCGAGAGGTTTCAGAAGCGTCAACGCCGCCGCCGCGCCCTCGGCGAACCGCCCCCCGGGCCCCCGCGCCGCGGACGACGCGCGGTCGCCGGCGGCGGCGCGATGGTAATGCGCCGCGGCGTATTGCGCGGTCGCCGCGGGACCCCCCTCCGAGTGCGAGTGCGAGACCGACGCGGACGCGGGAGCGTCGAGACCGTCGAGGGATCGGCGGCCGCCGGCGGCGGCGCCGGCGCGGCCGCGGCCGCGGCCCCCGCGTAGCGGCGGCGTCGAGCCCGGGTCGCTCGCGGGGGTGTTGAACCCACCCGACGATCCGGGGGTGCTCGCCGCCGCGAGCCGGCTGCTCCGTCGCACGCCCGCGCCCGCGCCTGTCCCGGCGCCTGTCCCCGCGCCGGTCCCCGCGCCCCCGCCCGCGCCCCCGCCGACGCTCCCGGGTTCGCTGAACAGACGCCCGCTCACTTTCCGCAATTTCCCTTCGTCGATGAACTTTCTCCGGTCGATGCCTCTCCCGCCGCCGCCGTACGCCGCCGTCCCCGCGGTGCTCTCCGCGCCGCCGGTCATCGCCATCGCGGCGTCGTCGTCGTCGACTGTCGCGCTGTCGCCGATAACGCCGACGCCGCCGCCGTTACCGCCGCGCGCGCCGATCGGATTATTCGGCTTGGGCGGCGGCGGCGGCTGCGACGCCGGGTCCATCGGGGACGGCGTGTCGTACGCGCCTCCCCCCGCCCCCGCCCCCGCGCCCGCGCTCGGCGGCGGCGGCGGCATCATCCCGCGCGTGCTGTCCGGCGCGGGCGTGTCCACGTCCCTCGTCGACTCGCCGGCACTCGTGAACCGCGGCGGCGGCGGCGGCCGCGTCGTCGCCGCGGGCGTCTGCTCCG